>Ga0126335_1000531_pt1 | contig 18699 bp, 12 predicted proteins | sample OlaspJWI45metaG_FD_108409 | JGI IMG/M metagenome (GOLD analysis project Ga0126335, IMG submission 108409) | Marine gutless worms symbiont microbial communities from Oahu, Hawaii - Olavius sp. 1 OAHU.JWI-45 metaG | ecosystem: Host-associated > Annelida > Digestive system > Unclassified | place... | reverse complement strand
TATAGTCATGTTGTCAGTCAGTGTCGTCGTCGCCGCGTTGTCGTTGTCGTCGCTGTGCCGTAGTCGTCGTACGTCACAGTATAGTCATGTTGTCAGTCAGTGTCGTCGTCGCCGCGTTGTCGTCTTCATTCTCTTCCCAGCGATGACACGACAAGCGTCGACGACGATCCCGCGCCGTCGCCGTAGCTGCCCCTGAGCACATCGACGTTTCCTGTACAGACAAATATGGTACGAGTTAGATAGTTGCAAACGGCGGCGTTAGTGTATCGTGCTTAGACTCACAAAGTCCCAGAGTCTGCAGAGACTGAGAATGTGTTAAACACGGTGTTCCTAATTGCGCTACGCCGCTGATAGCAAATTATATGTATCTTCTCTGCTGTAATGCTCACAACTTCAGTAAGATGAAGACTCCGCGGCATGAACAATGATAGACACAGTTGCAATGACAGTCGGCTCACTGGAATACAGGCAGGAAGCAGGTGCAGATACAGCTTGATGGAACAGCAGAGCGCAGATGCAGATACAGGTTAAAAGCAGACAGTTATTGTCCAGCTCTTCTGGGTAGCGGCGCAACATCCTACACTGTACAATACAGTGGAGTACCCAGTGTATGACTTCAAACAGCAAGAATGGCATGTTTACGAGTTTTGGCAGTACCAAGGTTCACGATGTGTTCTGGTAGAATATTCCAGTCTGATGTTCTGGAGGGAACCATAGTCACATTTAGATGTTGTGATATTATACGCTATTGAATTCTCAGTATGCGTAGGACAATAATGCATCTTTATTGCCAGTGGCTCGGTGGCGCGATGGGTTAGCGTTGCGGCTTTCGGCCCGAAAGGTCGTGAGTTCGACGCTCATAGCCGGCTGCGTTTCCAGTTGCCCGGTGAGGCGTGATGGTCTGAGCAGCTAATAACTGTGATTTCCATTACGTAGCGGTCCTGAGCAGACTGTTTACTCATTATGGTCGTGCCTAGGCCGACTCAGCCTTCCATCCCTCCGGGGTCGGTAAATGAGGACCAGCTTCGGCTGGGAAGGCAGAGGCAGGTATGGTTCATTCCATTCATGAATAAACGCGTGGGTGGCAGGTAAATCTGTGTGATTCCTTAAAAAACGTCTGCCATACCTGAGCGCCTCTGTGATGGAATTGCCCACAAAGAGGCGCTATATCAAATGTCCTCTACCTTTACCTTTACCTACTTGCAACCAGTTTGTAGTTGCCATTTTAGCTCTGCTAAATGTCTTAATAAAAAAATTATAGGACGCGTAATAATTATTTTCGGTTAACGTGTACTTTCTTAAAGTAAACAATCAATTAATCAAATACTACTACTATACTACTACTATGTCGAGCTCGTTCCAGCTCGAGCTACAACGGTCCTCCACTGTCCTTTGTCTTGCATGCAGGCATGCATTTCCTCCAGCTGTAGTCTTGTGTCCCTCGTTAGAGAGTCGATGAAGGTGCCAGTCGGCGTAGTCCCAGAATCAAATACATTTTATATAATATATCAATACCAACAGATAAGTGCTATTACGATGACAGCTATGCTATTTTCTATTCATCGCACCTGTCTACTGCGAAAAAGATACAGCTACGTGAAATCAAGAAGTATAACAATTTTACCTGTTGAGTTGAACGGCGACGATGACCAGTGGCTGCTGATGTTGATGTGGTTCTCGCAGTGGTTCTCGCGGTGAATGGATCAGTGTCAGACTCGAGCGATGAAAAATCGTTCATGTTAACGAAGCTGGACGCCTTGCTGCTGCGGCTGCACAGCGAGCTCGTACTGGACAGCTGTTCGTTGTGGATGATGATGTAGCGATGCTTGCCGTTAGATTCAGCAACAGGTACCCGGTCTTCGTTGCAGATGAGGTCACCGCCGCCTGCGCAGTCAGTAGTCACGATGGCGACATGGTACGGCAGAGCTTCGATGTGCTGGATGTGGATGCCTGGTACTTGGTCCGTCAGTGGTGGCTCTGAGCGACTGCTGGTAACACTTGATCGCTTGCGATTGCCGCTGTGGGCAGTCTTAGACGAGCCGCCGAGAAGTACTGGCAACGACACGCGACGTCGATCAGATGGCACACTCATTGTGCGATGACACTGGTGTAGAGAACTGCAGTCATGTGAACTGCACATCAAACAAGTGGCCAAAGTAATTTGGCGAAGGCTGCATTGAATCCCTGAAGGAAATCGGTACCTCCGTCTAACACCAGGAGTCTCCACACCAAACAAAATTTCAATCTGTGCAGCGGCTTTTGCAGACCGACTAACCGACCGACTGACAGATGCCACACCACGCCAAACGAACATCGGTCGCAATAGTCTGCGTCTCATGCATTCGATTGCAACGCCACATCAGAGAAGCGTCGCCAATGGCAAAGCTATTTCTGTGAAAATCAATTGTCAAAATTACTTTGCGAGTGATTGCGACTTCTTAATATTTCTTCCGAGTCACGTTGTGTGGATGCAAATAAGTGGCTGAAGTAATTTGGCAAAGGCCGCATCGAATTTCCTTCCTTCTCCTCTCCATAGGGAGATCGGGGCCCCATCTAAAAGGCTCACAATCATTACAATGTGCCTTCGGTCCACTCCACAACAGTATCTACCTCTAACAGAAACTCGATCCGTTCGACCGTTTTTTTGCACAGTGCATCCGCGTGACAGACAGACTGACTGACTGACACACCGCGCTACGGGATCATCGGTCGCAATAAGCCGCGTACTGCACACTGCGCATTCGATGCGGCCTAAAATAAAATAACTGCAAAAACATAGTTCAAACGAAACAACACATAGATAGAGGCTACTGCTACGGTGAGTGAAGTCAGCAACGCAGCTCACCAGCGTCTTATGGAACAACAGGGTTGATGCAGTTTGGACAGGATCAGACGCTGTAGGTTTGGATCGTGGAACAACGCCGGAGATACCCGACTGCGAATCACTTCGACGGCCAGTGCTCTGACGGGACCCCCACGCTGTTCCAGCTCCCAAAGCAGCTGACGCTCGAGCCAGTCCGACTTCACTAGGCGACTGTAGATGGCGCCGATAACAGTGATCGCTAGCGACACGGAGAGGAAGACCGGGCCGGCGATCTGCAAGTGATGATGCTGTGACTGTGCGGACGATGTCTTGGCGCCAGAATCTGTACTGATCCGTCCAGCAAAGCCGAATACTATACAGGCACGTCAACAGTGTGTATCCTGCAATACGTGGAAGTGCCATGTGTTACGAGATGGGTGTTCAAGGCCAGGTCACACTGTACTTTAAAACTCGTCACTATAGCCTATGAGCTGATGTGACAACTATCTCGGAGTATGTAGATGGATAAGTGGTCTAAGCGCTTGTTCTACAGGACCATTAGGCCTAATTATACACGGTATAGGCCGTATTGCCCATTGGAGATTCGAATCCTACATTTTACTCTAAAAACATTTATGAATTTTACACAGACAGATGAGACAAAAACGCGAATAAGGACTGGCTGATGTACGTGTACATGTATGCATGAACTAATAGGCATCTCCGCGCAGTCTGCCCATGTGCATCAAAATGCTCAGATCAACTTAAACTACTATTTACTTGCAGTTTGGCTTTGCTTACTTTGTTCCAAACTTGAGTTTCGTCCAAATAAAACGTTTAAAAAAATTAAAATTGAAATATCGTGAGAGTGTCGAACATATCTTAGAGTGGACAGCTGCAGCAACTTGTCTAAATTTGGATACCTCGAGTGACGCTCCACGAATTGTCGCTTAGGTCTGTGTGTTTTATTAATTAACTCGAAAACAAAAACAAAAAAGAGTGTCAGTAGAGCACAGCTTACCTGTCATAATGAGTCCAGTAACGAAGAATACGACAGAGAGTAGTAACAGCCATTTCCTAGCGGTTTCCAGTGACGACGGCTCGTCGTCGCTTCTCTTCTTCATTGCGTGCGTCTCACGAGCAGACTCCGTGACGTTACTGACAGGTGCTCGTGCTCGCACTGCGGCGTTATATAGCGACTAATGACGTACTCGATGACGTCACTGACTGACGTAGGAGGGAGTACTTACATCACACGCTGATGTTGTTGCCGACTACCATCATCGTTTCATTGGCTACACAGCGACGAGTTGAGCGCTAGAAGCATTATCCATGTACTGATGTTGTTATGATCGTTCTCTTTCATGCCTCCCCTGTCGCCTTGCACGTCGTTCGTGTGTCGCTGGATTTAAGCTTCGCTTTCACGACGCAGCATAGCGTTAGCTGTCACGTGCGCAGCGCTACGAAGGTGGAACCGACACATTACTTACTGGATATTGATGGAAACGTAAACATGAACTTCCACGAAAAGTGTAAGTTGTCGTTAATTATACAAAAAGAAAAATCTACTTAGAACGACAACGAAAATAAAAAATGAAAGTTGTAGATTAAAACTGTCAAATAATATTCTACACATAACTCAGTATTTAGGCCTACATGTGGACCTACATTAACATTAAATTAAAGACAATGCTCTTTCAGTTTGACGGTGAAACTGGCAATGATTTCATACTCCAATAATTCCGTTTGGAGTCACAACAGCTATATTTATGCTATCGAAGACGTACTGCAGATGTTGGTGATTGAATGCATACACACAATGTTCTGTAAACCGTAACTAATTTTTGTAGAGTAAGAGAGACAGCTAGGTTCAAAACTTAATAAGATCGTTACAATCTATGTATTAAGCCCAGCTGTTGCTCTACAAGAATTGTTTAGTAGACTAAAACCAAGACTATAATTAAAACCGGCGATAAAAATGTCAACTAATAATAGCAGCTGACGAAACCTATGCTCTCAGAGCGCCGGCCACGATGCCGTCTATTTGCGTGTCATGTCGCTGCAACGCCGTGAGCGACTTTATTCTCAGCCTCGGCGCGACGTACGTAATCGTTGCTGACGTTGCCGCCGTTAACTTTGTTACGTTGTTCGCGCCATTCCTCGCACATCATCGCGAATACGTCACGCTAACACGACTATATTCAGGTCAGGTAGCGATGATCACTTGATCAGCGACATATCTACTCTATATTCAGCAGTGACGTGTAGCATAAGAATAGCTACGCTTAAGTTTATCGTGCACCAGGAACAACATAAAATAGCCAAAAGCTGACTCAATAGTATAGTCATAAGCTTGCTATGAAGGAAGCTAAATTTAGCACCCTCAGCTACTTGACAAATACCGCAGCAGGTTCACAAGTGACAAGTGACTAATGCTGACGAAGACTATTTTAGTGCACGATTTCATACTTTTGTATAAACAACAGAAAAGAGCGGCCAGCATACTTCAAGTTTCATCCAATACGTTCACTTCATGGAATACAGACGAAATGGTAATTCAAAAAATCACACAGAAATAATCTACTGGTGTATACCAAATTTTATATAGTGAATAAAATAATGATCAGAAAAGACACAATTAGCAAACAGCTCGGCAGTTCAGTGACTGGCTAAACCAAACTAATTTTTTGAAATGCAAAAAATAATTGACAGAGAAATATTATCACACTCTATAGAGCATAATTCGTGCAAGCTACGAGAATACTGGCTACAGCTTGCATCAGATCAGCAATAATTAAATGTAGTTAGAAAGCAGGCAGTAATAATTCCCACAAATGGGAAAAATGGACAAAATATGCCAAATCATGCTACTTGCATTGCCAATACTGTAGAAAGTTAAATACTGGCTATCATATGTGTAGGGTCTAGAGCAGGGTCAATATCGCCTGTGCCAATGTCGATATTCACCGATATTTCTGAGCCCAAAATATCGGCGATATCGATAGTGATATTCTTTACTGCAGCACTCTTTGGCCTATAGGCCTACTCACACTCAAAGATGTTGAAAAAAGTGCTCAGGTTTTTCGCTTTTCACTGCGGAGACCAGACGACGTCGTCAGTATCATCTACGACGTCCACGCTGTGTCACTCTCAGTCTAAGTGATGGGCATTTCTGCCATTTTCACGTTAAATATTATGTAGTCAATGACACTGGGTCAAACCGAATCATCAACTTACGGTCTGGACTTGTAGAGATGTAACAATGAATCATTTTGCCAACAGAGATACTTTGGTTTTACTCATCACTCATCACGCTAACTCACTCGGTAGCCGAGTGGTTAGCCTGCCGGACTCAGGCTCGGGTAACAGTCTTAGGCAAACTGTTCACATTCATTGTGCCTCTAATCACCAAGCAGCAAAATTGGTAGCAGCACGCTTAACGGTTGCGGGGGTAACTGCAGGCCTGGCGGAAAGTAATGGCAGCCTACCGCCGGTTTATGACTCACATCACCTGCAGGCTGACTGCCAAGAACCGGGATCAGGGGCTCCGGAACCCTACGCTCGGTAATCGAGTATGGGCTACCTTTACCTTTCACCTTACTCATCAAACCGTTGGAAAAATATAGAAAAATATCGAAAATTACCGATATCTTAGCTGTCGCCGACACAATATCGATATATCGAAAAAACCGATATCCAAGATATCGATATAATATTCATTTCATTCATTCATTCATTTATTGATACACCACAATGGTAGCATATCGATATCGGCGATATATCGGTGATATTTCGATATATCGACACAGCTCTAGTATGGTCACTAGATGTATCACCAACTTTTAGTACAAAATAGTGAACTGTTATAACTAATATAGCTATTTTTGAAAGCAGCTGTCAAAAGTTTTCCATAAACATTAAACATTACTGCAAACACTTTAAAACTTTCCAGCGAAGCACTGAGATCAGCTAAGCAAGCAAAACCATGCTCAAACTAGATCAATTTAGTCACTTTGACAAATTTGTTTGACAGTAATAACTCGTCCCCGAAATGACCTATAAAGTGTCGAGTGGGACGTTAAACCTCTGCTCACTCACTCACTTGACAGTAATAAAGTCCAATAAAACTGCCATTTCCCTTTCCCTTGGCACTATGTAAGCAAAGTGTAGGAGCGACTCTAAACCTCACTATGTTGCTCCAAAAGTACAATGAAGGTAAGGATAAATATCACAATACAATTCACTGCTAAGCCTCTTTCCCTTTCAGCACGTGCTTCACAAGACGACCATAAGTACGTAAGGCTGCATCTTGGTGCTTTCCACAAAACTATATGTCAATCCCCGCAACATCCCACATGTCCAAAATATAACCTTCTACCTGCCAGCACCTTGGATACTAGTTGGCAAACTGGCGGCTGCTATAATCTCGTAACTTCAGAGGCAACGAACAGCAGAGAGATGATGGGTAATGTGCTACGTGATGTCTGGGGATCAAAAGCATCAAGCTTGACTACAGCAGTTTGGCTGTGACTGCATCACATTTACCAGCATCAAAGAGACACATAAATCCAGTCCACCATCAGGACAGTAGTGTTTCTATACTTTTCATGCTAACACTTCATTATGGTACTAGAACATCGACCGCACGAGTACAACACACAGCAACAGCATGTACAGTGTACAACTAAGCATATGCAACTATTTTCAAAATGGTACAAGCACTATCTGACAAAAGATATCCTGACCATGAACTGCCAAAACCATGAAAACAATTGGCAAAGTAATTCGGTGAAGGCCGCATCAAATCCAAGGCGGGAGAGGAATCGGGACCCGCATATAATGCAATGTTCCTTGCACCCAGGAACTCCACCGCAAACAGGACCACAATTCAGCTTTTGCACAGAACAGTTGCATCTAAAGACAGTCAGAGTGACAAGTACACCACACCACAGGAACATCAATGCGGCCTAATAATACTTAACACGTGTGAAGAACAGCAGCAAAATCTTTGGATGGCGATGAACAAGTTTATGTATGCAGGTTATCAATGATATAGCATTACTGAATTAACAAACCACGATAACAAGAAACTAGGGTTAGAACGATAGCACAGAAATCCGATAATCTGATAGTATCGGTCACAACAATTGTTTGATGTGATGGCGATGTGATAGATATATAGCATACTTGTCAACCAGCAACTTTCAATAAAGAATAGTAACTAATGTCCTTCAATCGGAAAAAAATTCCACAGGTAGACCAGACAAGCAATTCAAAGGTTTATAACAGAAATTCAGCTGCCAAAAATCAACTTCAGAATGTCGTCAAAGTCACAGTGCTAATGTGGTGCACTATCGTCGAACTATCGGGCAAAAACTATCGGGTTCAATTGTTGTCTGATTGACCGACTATCGCCCGATACGATAGTACGATGGGACTATCGTTCTAACCCTACAGAAAACACACCATTTGCATGCAGTAGTCTATCCATACAATTATCTGTGATAAAACTCTGCCATTGTCAGTCAGTAAGCAATCACGATAATCAGCGACTAGCAACGATATGTCTCACGAGCAGTACTGTACAAATCATGGTAAGCAAGAATACAGTCAATCACAAACTCGGTAAAATGTTTTTATTATTTCTTTCACACTTGTTTTATACCGCTGCTAAAAATTCTGCAAGTTTTATACATGCATGTGATGTCAATATATTACTAAAATAACTAGTAGTTTCCTGCTAAATAGAAAACAGAAGTCATATCACACGAAAAATTGATTGTTGCCAGCAGTTTTGTAAAACAGTTTCACATACGTCACATATTTCCTTAATGTCAAACACCGAGGTTTTATAGGACGTCTTAGGTAATACCAAACAAGTGTCATTTTTCATACACCACGGACAGAAACCTGCTGCAACTGTTAAACAATCACAATCACACACACAAAATTCAAATAAAATTCCGAAACAATTCACTCTTACAAATGAACTGCAACAAAATGAATCACAGCTGTTTTAAGTCTTCTAATCATTCTGCCATCTAACTAATATCAATTCAACACTATCACTTTTTTCTGTCGTTCATAAATCTGTCACAACTCAACACGATGGGCTGAACTAACAAAGATAATTTTTTATAAATAAACACAATAACAATTTACTGATATAATAGCTACTATAACAGAAAGCTTATAAAGTTCTGGTTTGACTGCTGAGTGCGGAGATACAATGACTACCAGCCAGTACCAGTCAGCCAGTAACCATTACCAAAGTAATGGCTGTACTGTAAACCCCATAACTGTCACGGATGGGTCTATTCTATATAATTATTTGTCATCAATAACTTTCATGTCTTTGCCTAATAAACATTATATCAATGTTAACAATTGATATTTATCGAAGGGTCATTTCTGCGAATGCATCAAACTCACAAAATTCATGAAATAAAAACACACAAAAATAAGGGTGCTACAGTATACAAACTCATAATACTCATCTCAATCAATGATAAACATAGCAATAATACAATCAAGTAACAAAGGATCAAAAGTCATACAGTTAACAACTAGAAACCAAATGCACTGCCATGAATGCAATGCCAAGCCAGCAGGAATGGCCCACTGGCAAGTTAGACCCAGCATAGGCCTGTCAGTAACTGTGATACCACACATATGAACAATGCGTACTGTAAAAGTCTTAATCTGATCTCTTAGTTCCCTATGCCACAAACACAAAGGCAATGTAAGACAGAACAGAACCAGCAGATCAACTTCTTCAAAACTGGCCAATTTTTGCCTATGTTGCCATGGGGTTTTCTGTGTTTTTGACAGTCAGAAACTAGCAAATGGCAAGATAAACGTACCAGACCATTAGTCCCCTCCGTCCTCCTGCCAAACTGAATGACAATTGGTGTAAGTAACCCCCAAATTCACCTCTGAGTAACTAAGATAATTGCATTCCTACTGGTAACTATGACTTATAATGTACATAATACGATATATCGTACTTCTCAAATCTTAGTGCTACCCGACGTGGCTCCAATGAAGCATTATAATGTGACATCTAAGACGGATGTAACTTATACGGACGGTTGTGCAGATGACCATGGAACATAACCATCACACTTCATACCCTCGGCTCCGATCACAGCGTTTTGAGGACGGACGCTAGCATCTGCTTGTAAACTAGACTCAGCAGTCACTGCATTACTGTTCGCAGTCTGCTCAATGCACGAGTACGGACTAATTGGCAAGTCAGACCCAGCGACAGGGAGTGGTATGTATGGACTGTCAGCAGGGAGACCCTGTTCCATGCTGGTCATGGGCAAAACTCTGCCAGAGTTGTGTGCTTTTTCATCAGCCGCGGGTCGCACTGGTTTATCAACAGATGCTGGAGACTGCTGCGACTGTTTTGCTACAGATGAGATCCCCATGTCTTCACCACTAACACCATCATCTGCACCTTCTAAGTAAGACTTTGTATATGGTGAAATTCTACTGCCACTAGCCACAGAATTCTTTGCCGCATCCACCTGCAAGCATTCAAACAATGAATTTAAACACACGAAACAATACAAAGACTAAAAACGTGGAAAATACAACAAAAACAAGTGAGAGGCTGGTTATTCAAATCACAAATCCAGCAGAAGATTGACATATCTGTCCCAAATTTTGGTGAAAGTTATTTTAAAATATTAGAATAAAAGCTAGTCACAGAGCAAGCTTTTTGGTCTCATCAATTCACGCACACAGTAGCACAACAGAGCAACAACATATGCCCATCTGGCTATGACCAGAAGCCATCCCAATGTGGCCAATGTGGGAACTACATGTGTATAAAGTTTGGTTGCTTAGAGAGCAAAAGAACTTTGGAAACTACAAGTGACAAGAGACAGGCAGACAGATGGAAGAACAGCGCCATGGCATAATAACTCCATCACTCCATCTTAAGAAGGGCGTGTGACAACAAAAGCAAACAATGTGTGCAGCTAGAGTGCAAGTAAAACATACCATGGCAGGGGACTGATCAGTGTCATTGGGCTTCTTGCCAGCAGAGTCGTCACGATGTTCAGCTGCCAACATTGGCAGCCTCTCCTGCATCTCCATGTTGTCAGTGTAAGAATATCCATTCACCTGCTGTACACCACATCACAACAGATGCAACATTACTGGTGACTTTCACTTACAGCTGCATGAAATGAAATCTATAGCCAATCTGGATTGAGTCATCTGAAACTCACTGCTGACATACTTGCACTCGGCCTCCATCAGTTGTGGACAATTCAGTGCTGAAAACTATCTCTTCTAACAGGCCTTTACGTGATTCCTTTGAGAACATTTATTACAAGTTTAATGTGTAGTAATGGTGTACACTTTAACATTTATGGCACAATTATACTGGACTTTATCTCATAAACTAAGATTGAGCTAAAAAGTGTAACTAAAGAATACACGATGCTACAGTATATGCCGGGTGAGTCAAAAATGTAATACCCAAAGAAATATTGCCCTTAGCTTTACCAAATTTTAAGCAATTTTCAAAATTCTTTCACTGCTAGAAAAAGTATTTCATTCTGAACATTTGGCTAGGCATAGACCACCACATTACGACAATGCAGTTGACGAGAGGCGTTGGCATTTTAGAGCATGTATGCAGGCAAATGTGGATACTTGAGCAATTATTGTTATAGTATTAATATCTATTCAGCTATATGACATGAAACGTTTCATTTTTTTGTCACACGATTTTTAACTTGTGTCTTTTGTAATTTGTAACAAGTTTTAACTTTTTACTTCCCAAGGTAGTGCAGTAACATAAGTAAGGTGCGGTGGGAATGTTACATGACGTTTCTTGTAAATTTTACACTCTTTATAGCAGTGAAAGAATTTTGATACTCACTTAAGGTTTGCCAAAGTTAAAGCCAATTTCTTAAAGTCGATTACTTAGGGGATTACTTTTTTCGCCTCACCCTCACCTGGTAGACAACACTGTGAGCTATCCATATCAGCAGTCATTCACAAGTTGGTGTTAGCTGATGGCCACAGAAACGAAAATCAGTATAGCACCATTCAGTGGTCCCACCCACATGACTCAAACAGGACCTCATTTCCACTTTTGTACAGTATATAAGAACAAATATTAAAAGACTAGATTGACAATCAATCAAAATTCACTGGACACATTCTCTATTTTAACTAAACCACAAAAACCGTGAGCTGTAATCACCTCCTGTGATGGTGAAGAAACATAAAAATTTGGGACTTGTATTGGTATCTCGGTTTTCTGCTTCCACGTTTTCCTCAGCTTTCTATGAACAATTGCACATCAAACCTCATCTCTGAATACACAGTACAACTGATTTGTTTCACATTCCAACGTTCTCACAAAAGTACAATACTGCAACACTGCATGCAGTTTGGACAGCAATTTTTTGCTTTTTAAGCAAAACGTTCGACAGTCTGCAACCTGTTGAGCATCACTGATAGCACCTTTGTACACCTGAGTTTGAAGCAAGCTGTCTCATCGGGTTCAAAAATGTCTTTCTGAGCAATTATTTATTTCCGATGTTGAAGATTAGGACAATCTGTTATGTAGTCTGCTCTGTTTCCCAAAGTCTACAACACTCGATGCACTAAACTGTGTGTAGATAGCTGACTTGTACAACACTTGTCAACCATTCCATCACAGAGAAAAGCTTTAGCTTAAAGCAGCAGAATGAGTGGGTGTATTTACCTGCATATCGTAAACAGTCCAAGTGCAGTGACGATAATTACAAATATGCATGCAACAACAATACCGGCGATTGCACTGCGATTCAGGCCTGAAACAACAGCAATGGAAGACTGACACACTTATGACTCAGACTAGACAGATTACTGAAAAATGTGACTGGTAATTTAAAATTATGATTGCAGTAAGTTAATACAATGATATACAAATATTCAAATCTCAACGCTGGGTCCAGCAATCAAGTGTTCAATAACCACCAGACAGAAAAGTATTCTATCACGAAACTGAATAACAAATACACATTAACAGTTTTCCAAAGAGTTACTTAATTTCACAAATATGAAGCAGTTATTTAACGTAACATATTACTTGACAAGCAAAGTGACTATGGTCACACGGTCCGCAGTGCTCCCCATTGTCTGAGGAATATAATGCACATCACCGGCATCATCTTCATTTTACTGCACAAGATGGCTGCACATTTTGGGCCTATCTTGGCGTTTTTTGTGTACTAAAGCAGTGCATAATTTAAACACAAAAAGTTTGGGCATATCCTCACATCAAGGTCTATGTTTGTGCCAATTTCCGCATTTCTACTATCTTTGCTTTCTGAGATAGCACATAGAGAATAAGCACTCATTTTTGGTGTTTTTTGGCCTATTTCAGGCCTTCTTTTGCAAATTCTGGTGCAATTAAAAAACTTTTTCCAGAAATCTAATGTGCGCATCATCCTCGTACTAAACCCCACCTTTGTGCCAAATTTGACATTCTTAGGCCTTCTCAGTCTTGAGATATCGTTTGGAGAAACAACAGTCATCCACCCACCCAGACACACAGCTTATTTTGCCATCCGTGAACCTCAGTGCTCCGCACTGAGGAAAAGGCCTAATCTAGCAATCTTTACTTTCCAAACAGCACAAAAAAGATAGATAAAACTCAAAAATGGGCCAAACTCCAGTATAGTTACCTGTCCTAAAGACCCGACGTTTCAATGGCAAAGTAAAAGGTGAATCACCAATAAATGACACACTCTTCATTTTTATACAATACACTTCATCAGCATCCAGATGACGAATGATGACCCATGTTTTCTCCGTATCATCAACTCTAAGCTGCTTCCATGATGCTGTAAAACAGCACAGTTGCAATGAGTGAAATACGTGATCACAAATGACACACTGACGAACAAAGCACAGCACAATAGCTCTGTCTGTTATGTTCTATAGCTCAGCACTAGCTGAGCTAATCATACAGACTGTTCAACCGTGTGTGTCTGTTAACCAGGGTCTTTGTTACACATCATAACCACTGGATGTACAGACTTGTAATCCCTTGTAGTCTCACTAGTCTGGCATGAGGAGACCTACTGACCAACCATGATCACCAGGTCAGCCTGACCTACTTAAGTCAACTGAGCATCACTGCCCATGCTACCTTGTTTGGTTTGTCTATCAGAAAGATTATTCAATTATTAATTTATATTTTCTCCAAAATCTTGTCCACAGATGAGACCCAGCAGCATAATGACTCTTAACTGATGTCTACTCAGTAACATCATTTTGCACTTTCTACAGCCCAGTACAAATAGAACAGAGCACGTCCTCGTACCTGGCGGAATGTTGCTACAATTGCCATCCGTCAACTTGCCGTAAGTGACAGTAAAGGCGGCTATATAGTTGGTCTGATCACATGGTGGATGTTTCCAGGAAATTGTCAGACTTTCACCAAGCTGATGAGCAGCAAAGCCAACAGCTACTGGCCACGACACACCTAAAACATCATCAGCCATGCCTCACTCCTTATACTCAGCACAAAAATAAACTGTGTCTCCGGCAGAACAAATCTGTGAAAATATGACATACTTTTTGTCAATAGCATGTCCATATCTGTGAGAAATGATTATCAGATCGTGCATTAGTACATATCTCAAAGGTCAAAAAGATCAACATCAAATATTACTAAGATGAAGCCACTTCTAAAATTCACGGTAAGATATATTTCTATAACAATTACTTCAATTTCAGGATCAGTACTCTATGATCTTTTGTGCAGACAAAAAATGCCAGTAAAAACAAGCCACTTGACCAGCATAACTGGCATGCAAGCTTTAACCAAAACTGTTTTCCATTAACTTTTCATTTCCACGTACTGTAAAAATTCAATTACAATACGCACCCCGACTTCGGAAAATATTGTGGGAAAAGTTAAGCTGATTTGCATAATATGCACCCGTTCTACACAATGTCACTAGGCACCTTCAAGAGGCGGCTTGACGAACACCATCCAGTGCTGTTGCAGCATATTGTGAGTCTGGCGCTGCTATACAAGACTCTGGACTTACTTACTTACTTACTTGCATTGCCAATACTGTAGGGTGGGTTCCGAGGCTTAGAATAGACCCACTCCGTCTCCTGGCCGGATGTCGTAAGAGGAGACTAAACCAGGTACCTCTCAACTTCCATGGCCTCATCTGATTACTGATGATAGACTGGAGTGAAAGAGGAAACATTTGGAAGAGGGGCCCCTTGTGGGAACCCTTCCGCAAGAACTCAGCCTTTTGCAGCTGACAGGCGAACCAGTCATGGTTCAAAAAAAGAAGAAACCCTCAGGTGCCCGATGGAAGTGCCAGAGGAAACAAGAAAAAGCGAACGCTGCCCCACAGGCCGACGCAGGACCGGGAGCTCGAGGCGCCCACAGTGGTGAATCGTGCACTGGGACTGATGTTGATACTGGGGGTAGCAGTCGTACAAATAGACCGCTGTCACCTGGTGGGACACCTCAGGATGCCCAGAGCCAGGTGAAGCGTACTAAGCAGAAACAGAAAGAAACACCATACAACAGTTAGAGACCTCCTGAGGTTTTTAACATCCTCATGAAGGTTTTCATAGTACCCTGGTAAGAAATACCAGGGGCTTTAGTGAAGGATGGACTATGGGCCCATCTGTGGCCTGGTTCTATGAAGGACAACTGGAAACTACTTACTTACTTAGGGACAACGTTTTTACTCGGTCCATTCCAATGCAGATCTGTTCTGGTGAGCCACATGTTTGTTTATGGAAAAATACTATAAGAATGTGTAATAAAAAGCGTATATTTGGTACCCTAATGATTGTTTGGTGAGAATATTCATTTATATATGGCTGAATACGGATATATTACACATGGAAACTGTTTTGGATTATAATGATTTTTTAGTTTACATGTACAATATGCACCCTGACAAGCAGGCCTCTACTTTTGGTACAAATTGTGTGTATTATAATCAAATTTTTATGGTACTCATAAAGCTTTTGTCAATGCAAATCCAACTCTTGTGCTGACAACAGTTTCACAGCTTATATATTAGTCTGGGAGAAAGATGGTTGAAGATAAAAAGAATGTAATACAGACGTGCAGTCAACAACAAACCATTCACAAGAAGTCAGCGTCTATCCAGTTTGTTGGAACAAAATAAATCAGCCTTGACTGACCATGAAAGCCACGATAACAATTTCTGGCATCGACAATTTTGGATAGGTAATCAGACAGAAGCACCAGATGGATCAAACAAGTGGTACATATCACAGCTAATAGCAACACTTCAGTCACTAATCATCTCAAAAGCACAAAGAGCAGGTAGCACACACAACATACAACATTAGTATAGGTTCCTGCCACTGCAGGGAAAAATGGTATGACAATAAGAAAAGAATGAAGCATAGGGGATGCCCCCAATTTTTCTGACCCCATGCCCACACTTCTCTACCCTAAATGGAAATGTAACCCCAAATTCTTTCCTTAAAACAATCACTGTGGCCCGTGGAGCTACCCTGAGAATTTGAACATGACTAATTTTTGACTATGCCATCAACTCCTGAGCTACGAGGTGACAAACGAAATCAAAGTCGCTCGTTACACAAATGAGGTCTGAATCCAGACTTACTTTTGTTAACATTGTAGACGCAGTTGCTCCATAGCAGTCCGCTGCTAACAGTGAAATTCGTCTCTGTAACAATGCGTTCAACGGAGATGGCAAATCTATACTCGTTGCCGATGTAAGTTAATGATGCTGCTGGTCGGAAGGCATAGACACCAGAAGATTCATTGGCTCTGAGTTGTGTCCAGTTCAGATGGCTATCCGACTACGACAGTTACATGTACAGTTGTAAATGAAAAAAACAAAACAAAACTGTGCAGATAACTTCAAGTAAAAAAATCTATGGCAAGACCATTATGCAACTGCCACATTAGCTGATCACAGATGCACAGATGGACACACAGACATCTGACCAGAATGCACACTGCATCTTCCACCTATAGGTACACAGATGCACAAAAACATGTTTTAACAGCTCATACTTCCTTATCAGAATAAGAAAGAGCACTGCAGAGCCAGGCATTATGCGCCACTGTGGCAGCGACCTTCTGCAACAAAAACAACCTCATGTGTGCACCATGCCTGGGCTATACGATACGAAGTTTGGTCACTCTGGATCTAAAGAATCTTGAGTTATCTTCCAGAAACTAAAATGACAGACGGACAAACAAAGAGATAGACAGCCTAAAGATAAGATTGGCATTAAAGAATCATTTCCAAGACAAACAGCAAATAAAACAGAAACAACTGCGACAACACACTGAACGCACCGCACACTGGCGCGCATGCACGTGATGACGGCACCAGTAGACAGTGTAGCCGCTAGCGCCACTCACAAGAGTCCAATTGACGTACACGTTACCGTGATCATCAGCAAACACTGTAAACTCTGTCGGTCTTGGTGGCACTGAAACACACACACTGCTGCTAGGTAGCTACAAAGTCATGTATTCAATCAGCATTGCATGAATTTCCAAACATGACAACAAGCAACTCCCCAGCAATATTGGCTTTTATTGATTAACCTCTCTACCATCTACCACCAGATGGTCTTGGGCTTATCGCCATCACGTAACAGCCATTATGAGAATTTCTCAACCTACAAGTTGCGGCCAGCTGCCGCGTCATCACAGTCTCGTTAATTATATGCCGTGGGTCTGCAACGCCCACACAGCACTGCCCAAGCACCGTCCACTGTGCACCCATGATACGGAACACGTGTAAGAAAGCGAGGCTGTGAGCAGTCGGAGCAGCTTCCACCTTCCGTAACACTGATTACTAATTACCGGCACCAATGACAGGCTTCCTCTCTCCACACCTCACTTGTCTGCATGAGCTGCACCAGTAGTATAGCAGCAATCGCAGTGGCAAAATAAAACTGCCACCGCGAAATGGTCCAAGGTGCGAGTTAGTAGACAATAAATGGGTGAAGTAGCAGAATAACAGTGAATAAACACAGTCAGATATATAAGGCCAAGAACAAAGACGCAGCTAAAATATGCGGCAAATAGTGACAAAACATTACAAGAAGTTTAACAAAAGTAAACTAGACATGTACTCACACAAAGAACAGTTTCATTAGCTAGTAATTCATGCCTTCAAAACAAAAGTCCACTTGCTGTGCAACACTAACAATTGTGTTGACAGAGGTTCAGATTCAGATTAGTTTCAGACTTGAAATGTCATCTAAAGATTTTCCATCATTTTGAATTTGGCTGTAACCTTGGCACAGCAACTCAGCTTTGCCCAACTGCTTCAAAAAATTTCCAGAAATTCAGTTAACTATATGGCTGTGGAATTGACATATTGAGTTAACGAACACGTTAACACATTAAAGAATTAATCACGACGAAAAAAAACTGACAGTGTTGAAAAAATTAATGCACTGACGAAAAAACTACAAACAACACTACTGCAAGCTTCATGAAATCGAACTACACTGGTCTGACTGAAATATGCTGGGCAGGACACAGGGACAGGCGCTGGGCAGTTAATTGCCAAGCTAAGAGGACCAGGCTGTACTGCAACCATCATCAGCTAGTGTGGGCCATTCACAGGCTGGCTACATGCACTAATGACTGCTACTGTGCGCGCATGTTTTGCTACATTGCGACAGATCAGCTGTATTCGACATTCTCTGTCACGTCCAGCCTTGCTGACATTGCTCCGTGCACTTGTTATCAGCAGGCTGGACTACTGTAGTACTGTGTTGGCTGGTGCACCAGCTGTCCAGCTAAACCGCTTGCAGTCGGTGTTGAATGCCGCCGCTAGGCTGGTTTTCTCAGCAAGGAAGTATGAGCATACGTCACC
>Ga0126335_1000530_pt1 | contig 18705 bp, 17 predicted proteins | sample OlaspJWI45metaG_FD_108409 | JGI IMG/M metagenome (GOLD analysis project Ga0126335, IMG submission 108409) | Marine gutless worms symbiont microbial communities from Oahu, Hawaii - Olavius sp. 1 OAHU.JWI-45 metaG | ecosystem: Host-associated > Annelida > Digestive system > Unclassified | place... | reverse complement strand
CTTCATCTTTGCGACTCTGAATTAACACTTGTGGAGTTTTGCCAGTTACTAAAACTGCATTTTTATCTTATGACCGTGGTGCCTAATGACTGTTTGCTCACAGTGTGCCTTATAAATGTGCTTGCAGTTATTTGCTTAATAATGTTGCACAGATTGCATTTGATAGGTACTTCTGAAGTTACGATATTATGAGAGGATAGAATAAATGGTGACTTTTAATGCTAAAAGTTATCAATATCGAGCCATTGTAGGAGCTAGTCATTACAGGGGTTTTTGAGAGATAGTTAAGAATTGAGTTAAAACAAGGCTTAATGATAGTATTGTCAGATTGTCTTATGCTTTTATCACTGTCTGGTTTTTACCGTGACTTTGTGTCAGACATAGCTTGTGTGTATTTGCAGCTAATCGTCGTAACACTCATTTCATATCTGTCCAACTTTAAGTCAAGATTTGGAGTACAAACTGTAGGATATATACCAACTGGGTATGTTAGCATGATGCTGTGCAGTATATCGTGTTGTTTATCGCCTTCTTTTAGCTATTGTCAGTTTATTCTTTGACATGTAGTAAGATGTTTCACACGCAACCATTTTATAGTCATTTTCTGTGTTACTCAGTTTAACCAGTGATTTTCTAAAGGTCTCCAAGAAAGATGTTAACATGGAGCTTTTCTCTGCTTTTGTACACTGTACTGTAAACTTGCTAAAACAATTATTAGACGCTGGGGTAAAATATTACACCACGTGAAGCAGTGTTGCATATAACTTTATACAAAACAGTAGAATAACCACTTATCATATATTACATTTAACTCAGACTGTCCATCGCTTATGATACTTTCGTAATGGTTAGAGTATGTGGCGCACTTTCAAAGTGCAGTTTATATCTAAAAATTTTGGTTCTTGGACATGCCATCTGATGATGATGATGAGTGCTTTTAGCCACAAAATGGAGTTAGGGAAATAGCTTTGTGACAGTTACACACTGAGCTTGAGTTGGATTGTTGAGTTAATTAGATTGTGAGCATCAGATTATGGGCACACGCTGTTGATTGTGCATGAATTATCATGATGGACCAAAAGCGTGCAACACTGAGCCCTGTGAAATGCAGGATTTAAAGGACTGCAGCACATTCAAATGCAAAGTGAAAATATTTCTGTTTGGTCAAGCATATACTGTGCTGTAGCTGTATGTCTTGCCGCTGATGTAAACACTGGCCAGTTTGTGTATGTATGTTGAGTTTGGTAATTACTTGTGTGTAGCATTCCTGCTCCGTTGTTTCCGCCAGCATCAAGGTTCAGTGAAGTTGCCAGCAGTGCCTTCAGTGTTGCCATTGTCTCGTTTGCAGTTAGTATCTCAATGGGAAAACTGTTTGCCAAAAAACACAACTACAGCTTGGATTCTGACCAGGTTCTTTCTTGCATATTGTATCACACTGTCTGTTGTTATGGGTCACCCTCTCCCCTTATGGTCTACTCAGCTGTTAGCCTGTGTAGAAATCTTGAAGTTATCAGCAGACAGCTTTGAAACCAGAATATAACTTTAATAACATGTGTAATACAGTAATTATGGCTCAATACAGTGTCTAGAGAAATACTAAGAGGTACAGCAGGGAAAAATGAGTCAGTAACATAGATTAAAACCAAGAATGTCACCAAAAAGATGTAGCTAGTGCGCTGAGCAGCAGACGCATTGGAACAACTGCGTAGTAGACGACACCGATGTGACGGACTGCTGGCATTGTACGACAGTTGGTGGACGGTCAGTGATGGCCTTGCAGCCTTCGACTAAATGAGGCCATTGTAGCATTGTCATTGTATTATGCATTTCTCTTGTGTCTGTGTTTTGTGGTAAGCTTTGAGTGGGAAAGTTTATTCCATTTGTGGATAAACGCGGGTGGCAGGTAAAACTCTGTGATCCTTTGACAATGTGTGCCATATCTGAGCATTCCTGTGATGAGGTTGCCTCATGAAGAGTTGCTATACTGTCTATACTCGCCTATAAGCCGTCACACGTATAAGCCGACCCCCCATTCCCGCAGATGAAAATCTAGCAAAAATTAGGGACTCAGCGTATAAGCCGGTCAGGAAAGTTGGCAATGAACGAGTGCAATGAACGAGTACCCTATACCAGTGCCTTGAGAATGCGAGTGTCAACAAGTTCACAAGAACGACTACAGCAGCATGCAGTAAGCTTTACATGTAGTCAACTGGCAGCTTGTGTAGGGCTTTGGCTGAATGATGGGCACTGCATGTGGAGTGGTGTCAAGTTACAGTGACTGACAACTGCAGTACAGCTGCAGCTGTCAGTATGTGGTCGGTAAGAACACCGCCACCCCTCACTCTCTCAGTGTCACTTCTCTTATTTCCCATGCATTCATATAAGCCTAGTGGCCTTCTAATGGTCCATACTGTGTGCCGCACACCCATGGTGAGCATCGGTGAGAGACAGCTATGATGTTGAATGTTGACTCTGGCTGTGTAGCATGACCCATCGACATCCTTAACTTCAGTGTCAAAACTGAGCCAAAAATTGTCAGTTTGTATATATATAGACGGCACGTTTGACTATTTTGAGTCTTTGGTCTATGTTTTATTTTGTTACACAGTTAAAGTTATCAGCTCCACTGCTGCTGGTTGTGTGTAAAGACTCATCTCTGAAGGGACCTGTTATTTGTTAAGTGGGATGTGAATACATAACACCTTGCTGGTGTGCTTGCTGTAACAGGAGCTGTTGGCATATGGTATCACCAACTTCGTCAGTTCCATGTTCAACAGTTTTGTATCCACGGCATCATTGTCTCGCAGCATCGTACAGGAAATATCCGGTGGCAAGACACAGGTGCCATTTCTCTTTCTGTCTGTCAGTAACAGTCAAAGCCTGTGTGTCTGTAAGTTGTACTCGTTCCAACAGCACTTGTGTGACTTGATGGCGTAGTGCAGGACTCAGTAGGTCGCGTTGAGCTGCGGTTCGACGCCTGACCACTACACTTTCGGGTAGTGGCTGTGGGGCTAGCTGCTTACACCCACTTGCCCACTGAGGTGTGATGGTTTGAATGGCTAACAACTGCAATATGCACCATGTAACGGTCCTGGGCAGGCTGTTTACTTACTACTGTGGTGCCTAGGCCAACTCAGCCTTTCATCCCACTGGGGTTAGTTAATAAAGACCAGCTTCAGTTGGGCAGGCAGAGCAGGTATGGATAAATGCATGGGTGGCACATAAGACTGAGTGATCCCTTGACAATGCATACCTGAACACTTGTGAGGTGAGGCTGCATTAAGTGTCTTTTAGCTTACCTTTACTGCCATCTTTTCCTTTATACCGTGTATTAAGTGTTCTGGTGGTGTGCTGTGTTGTAGGTTACTGGTCTCGTGTCATGTACATTACTACTAGTAGTGCTACTCGCTATTGGTCCTCTCTTTGAGCCACTGCCAAATGTGAGTAGTTCTTACTGAACCTTTACTGACTGCTTTGTTTGCTGTTGAATCTCTCGTGCTCGTGTTCGATACTTTGTTGTACACGCGACACAATCAGCATCAGGCGTCTCAAATATTTTCTTGTTGGTATCTCGTGCATACATGTTAAGTTGCATGTGATGTGTTATGTGCTGTAGCAGATGCTGTTTTGTTGCATGTACATTTTGCCAAACATGTATGGTTGTTTGTTTCATAAGACCATTCTTTGCCAGTACCAGTAAAACCAATATTGTTGTAAGAATGAGATTATCAGCATGCATGTAGCAGCGTCATTGTGCATTTGCTGGCATCTGTGCTTATCTTTGTATGTTTGTTGTTTGTGTGTCATGTTTATGCTTTTGTGAACGTTCAGTTGTCATATGCACATACATGTCACGAAAGCACTGATAAAGTTTGTGTATCAGAGTTATCAGATGAAGGTCGCGGTCATGGGAACAAAAGTGACAAAAAATTGTGTGTGTTACGCCTTGGATTAAAAGATAACCTTGTTATTATTAGTGTATGTAATATTTGAACATGTGTGCACAGTGTGTGCTAGCTGCGATCGTGATAGTGAATCTGAAGGGAGTGTTTCTACAAGCTCTTGACTTACGAGCTCTGCACCGGCGATCACAGTACTTCGACCTGGTATCTCACTGTTTGCCAGCTTTATACTTTGCAGTTTGATGTATACGAATGAATCTGTTGTAAAGGATTGTCATGCATGTAGAATGTGACTTGTTTCCATATTTTGTAAATTAATTGGAAGACTGGGATTTGCTGATGAGAGCATCTCTTTATTTTGTTCGTAGGATGGTTATGTTTAGTGAGGGTATGTTAGCTTTAGTTTACTTTATCTATTACTGGTAGTGGTAATTGTGGTGTTGCATTTATTAAGCACTCTCCTTGTTTTATTTCAAATTCATACTGTCGTATGAACTCCGTGGTTGACTCTGACTCTGTTACAGAATGTTACGTTATGAAATAATGAACAAAAGATCACCTGCGGTTTATTAGTTGAGTGATGTGTTCTTAACCCAGGTGGTCTGAGTGTAACACCCACTGAGAGTCATTGGTGGCATCTGTTTGAAATTGCTTTAGTAGGAAGTAGGCATGACTGAGATGTGGCACATAGTTTTGGAATTTGTCTATTGATTTAGAAATACATGTATAAGTTATACTAGGAAGTAAGGTGTAAGGGCAGATTGCACCATCGTGGTTCAGCACTGAACTCGATCAAATGGCTGCATGAACTGGTTCATTTATAAGCACCTATAAATAAAATTCTACATGCATCTTATAGCTATTGAACTGGTTCATGGCAATTGCGCAGTACACCATTTTTATATTTTCAGCCTTGAACTCGAGTTTAAACCTGAACCGCCGATTTTGAGCGATCAAGCGCTGAACTTTGCTTTCACAAAAATTACAAAATAGCAGTTCATGCAGATAATTACATGATATTTCTTGAATTTTTGAGCTTAACAAACACAAGCAGATGACGTGAAGTGAAAGAATGAGTAGATCCACTATTCTTACCAAGTGTGTTAGCGAAATGGAGTTAAAGTGCAGTTATTTCACACTTATTCTGCACATGATGACGTGGCTATGACATAGCCATAGACAACAGACGTAGATTCTAGCAGTTGAATGAGTTCTGTTGATCCCAAGTTGAAACTTTGATGGTGCAATCGACCCTAAGACAATGGATTGGTCACAAATACAGTAGTTCTTGTAACTGATTTAGCAGTAAGTTGACAAACTGATGAGACACTTTATATTATTACGGTACCTGCAGTCTTTGATGAACTGAAGAAGGTATGTACTCCATATGGGGCCGTGAACAGCTCCATTGTTTGGCCCAGTGTTGTAAAAGGCTACTGAAGCAGGTTTCATTTGTGTTAGATTTAGTCTACCATAAGTTTTTTTGTTTGTTTGTCACGCTTGGCATAGCCTGTTTTGGTCTTGCAGACCTGCCGCAATGTTCAGCAATTCAACGAAGTACAGCCTCACCATTTATTGTCACGGGGTTTGAGCATTTTTTAGAGGAAGGAATATAGTTGCAAACTTCCTGCATCATTTTGAACTAAATTATTAGTTGGCACCACAGTTTTCACTGAAATAGGCAAAATTTTGAAAAGTTTTTCAAAATCTTGCCAAAAAGTTTGTGAAGACGACTTCGACCATTTATAAGCACCTATAAATAAAATTCTACCAGCATCTTATAGCTATTGAATTGTAGGTGTACACCTATGAACTTTTTTGGACACCTCTTTTTATGTGGACTCATCGCCATATCAAGTCTGTGCTTGTAGTGCTAAAAATGGGTCGACATTGGTAAGTTTGTGCACACCAAACCCAGTATATAGCATATAGTTTTGGCAAACTTTTGATGTCTTTGCATAGGGCAAGGAATGTAGTTGTGCACCTATATTATAGTTTTCAGCTACGGCCTCTAATGGTGGCATGGCAGTGTGACAAACATGAAAGTTCGAATTTTCTGAAATTTTGTAGTCATATTTTTTGCATTTTTTGGTGCACCCTGTAGGAGAGCAGCTAGCTGTCTGTGTGAGATTATGCAATTTGCTATGGGCAGTTTGCATTGCCTTCGATGGGCGATGCATTGTGTTTCTCATTTGTGTTAGATTTAGTGTACCGAAAGTTTTGTAATGTGGTCATATGATCTTTGTCTGTTGTATTTTAGTAGCACTTGGTTTGGTTTGATGAGGTTTTGCTTTGCGAATGACTTGTAAGATTATTTCTTCTGACCTATAATGTGTGGAGTAAGGCATCTAACCTTACAACTACTGCTGCTGCAGTAGAGTGAAATGAGAAGACCAAAGACTTCATAAGCTGTTGTCCGTTTAGATGACATGGGTGGTGACAGCAGCCGGTGTCATTCTAACTGAAGTCGATCTAGGTCTACTCATTGGTGTTCTGTTCTCACTGCTTACCATTGTCTTCAGAACACAGAGGTAGATATTGCCAGTCACATAGTGGCACGGCATGGCATAGGTTATGTGTTCAGTCGCATCTGTGTGTCTGTCTGTCTCTACATCTGGTTTCTGCTATAACTGTGTAACTTTGTTGACATTGGTCTACTCATTGGTGTGCTATTCTCACTCCTAACCGTCGTCTTCAGAATACGAAGGTTCTTCTGTACCACTTACATGGTTATGTCTTTAGTCGCATCTGTATGTTTGTCTGTCTGTGTGTATTGTTTGGTCTCTTTAACTTTTAAATGCCTGGACATGGAAACTTCATTTTTGGTGTCCCGGTACATCTTTGTAATATCTGTGTCACTTTTGAGTATCAGGGTCATTGGGACAAGTTCAAGGTCATGGCAGCAAAAAAGCTCAGAGGTGGTATGCCTTTGATTGACAGGCAGTCTTGTTTGTCTTATGTGTTTGCTGCTATTTGTCTATCATTGTGTGTTGACACATGGTTAGTGGTTACCCTTTGTAATACTGTTCTGGACTAGTGCTGGTATTTAAAAATGTCATTCCATATTCTGCTTTATCTAATTTTCTGAAGGCCCCAGTAGCCCACTCTCTTTTGTAGCGAGATGCTGTTAAGGCCATCTGAACCGAGCATCAGTTCAGTTACGTTGTTATTTTGTGTATGTCACTTGACATTGATTTAGTTGTTTCGGCATCTAATGTTTGTGTTTACGGTAGCCAGCGTTGATGGGCTGAAGCCCTTTCTGGCAACCAGCCTTTTTGGCAAATAAATTTTCTTCTTCTAGTATTTTCTTAACTACTGTTTAGGTTTTTCTGTATTTTAAATTGTTTGTAGTTGGATTTGGTTTCAAGTGTTGCAATAGTTAAGTGTTTGTCTAGAAAGATTGTCTCCAAAATGACCTATTATGTGTCAGGTGGGACGTTAAACCCTGCTGCTGCTGCTGATTCAGTACTAGAAAGCTGCATTCTGTAAAACATTCTTCATTTGCTTTGTATGTCACTGTAGCATTAACATAAGACATGTCTCTGTGTGTTAATAGGCCTCATACTTGTGTGCTGGGGCGGCTGCCACAGACTGACATCTATGAAGACGTCAAGGCGTATCCAATGGTATGTGGTCTCATGTGCAGTGAAATTATCTTAGCTTCAGAGCTTGTGTTTTTTTCAGCGACAAATTTGCCATCACACTTTTTGTTGCAAAATTTACTATAAAGTATGTTTTAAAGTATGCTGTGATTGAATAATTTAGAGTTGCTAAATGCTTATAATTGTTACCAGTTTATTTAGGTATTTAAATTGTCTGGATCTGCGTCATTTATCATAAAATTCTGGCAACTTTTAGTGTAATTCATTTCAGTCCAGTATTACCATGCACCAAACTAGTGAGTAGCTCTGTGTGAAGCCATCGTCTTATTCTAAGCTGCTTCTTAGCCATGTGCAGCCCTAAATCCATTCTGGACGTTCCTCGTCCAGATGATATCAGACCACCCATTTGGTCATCTCCAGTTCTCCGAGAGAGGCTCGAAGGTTTGCATTCCTGAGCAAGATGCCCAAATAGAGACTATGGAGTTAATGCCATACTCACTGGAAACACTGTGCTATGTCACAAGGCTCGTGAAATCCCAGGCATCAAGATCTTTCGTTTCTCGTCGTCGGTTTACTACGCCAATGCCAGTTACTTCATCCAGAAGTTGTACAAACAAACAGGCTGCAACCCAGACCGCATCAAACAGGCGCGAGCACGAGATGAACGACAGCGAGCTAACGCAGAGAGGAGACGCAAGAAAGTGCAGTCGGCGAATGCAACGATGGGCAGGAAGAAACGTCATCTTAACCTTACAGCTGATCAAGATCACCACATGTTTACGGTACTTTCTGGTAGTACTCTGTTAATTATCCTTTAAGTACATGGTCTTTTAAATTAACCTTAAGTTGTGTCAAGTTAACCGTTAAAATTTTGAAAACTGTCACTGACCATAGTACATACAGAGGTTAATATTAGGTTGTCATCATTGTCAGAATTATTTTATAAAAATGTCGGCAACTGCAACTCAGACACACTGCAATGAATAAGCCATAAAATAAAAAAGAATAGCAATAAAAATAAGTCAAAATGGGTAAAATACGTAGTAGGTTAGGTTGTAAATGTTTGTGTAATAAAGTGTATTTGTTGTGGGACAGTTGAGTTTGTTTCAGTCTGCTGAATGTATTGTTGAGACTGTTGCTGAGACTGTTGCTGTATCTGATGCAGGACAACGAATCAGTGACTGATGTGGACTCAACTTCAGCAGTCGTGGAAGAGGCAGACAGTGTGATATCAACAGAACGTAATGATGCACTAAAACCTATGATTGTTTGTGTCATCATCGACTGCTCGTCCATGATGTTTATTGACTGTGTCGGCACCATGACTATTGAACAGGTATTTGCTTGTCACTTCTTGGTGCAGCGTGATTGTTTAGTCTTGTCATCAGTAGGTCACGGGTTCAAATCCCAGCCGCATACCACTGCATAATGATTTGGGGCAAGTTGTTTACACCCATGTTACCAAGCAGTATAATCGTTATTCCTGTCACCAGTCTGGTGTCACCAATCTACGTATAGGTTTCTGGTTTTTAGAACAAAATTTTTTATGCCAAAATTCACAGAAACCCTAGAAGTCTTTTTTACGTTAGTGGTCAGCCAAATTCTCATTGAACTCGTCAGCAGCAGCTGTGTGATAGCTCCGTAATTCATATTTATATTCCAGTTTTATTCTGTCAGTACACCAGTATTCTTCAATACCCACTTTGATTTGAAGAACATCACATTGAGCAGCAGTGCATTGTCAGCACTCCGCAATGTTATGATGTACCCCAGCATTTAATTCCTAGATATAATAAGTCTGGGTGTATGTTGAACTGTAGTGACACTTTGCCTGTGGGTGTGTTTTCTGTTTAGGTGAAGAACGACTACCGTGACATTGGTGTCACTGTCTTGTTTGCTCGCTGCAAAGGTCTGCTTTGTTCACTTTTTAGACCCGTTTGTGAATTTAAACAATAATGAAGAATATCTCGCTTCAAACTGGAATGTTGCTTAGCTTTGTAGATGAGTGTCGTAGTGCACAGCAGCAGTTGGAATCTGAAACATATTGGCTTTCTCGACATTAGACGTTAGATTGACTGCCAATGGTGCAGTTGTTTTCTTGTTATCTCCTGTTAATTATTATTGCTTAGTGCTCCACACTGAGGTTCTCGGATGACAAAATAAGTTGGATGTCTGGGTGGGTGACAGTTTTTTCTCCAGATGATATCACTGAGAAGGCCTAAGAACGTCAGATTTGGCACAAAGGTGGCGTCTAGTACGAGGATGATGTGCGCACTTAGATTTCTGGAAAAAGTTTTTTTAATTGCAGCAAAATTTGCAAAACAAACTGCCAAAAATAGGGCAAAAACGCCAGTTTTATATAAAAAACACTCGCACGGTGACGCCATGTATACACCGAAACATCGTATACCTGGCGCCACCGTGCTTGTGAATTCTCAACATGCTACCTCGGACAATGCGGAGCACTGAGGACCCTGTGACAATAGTCTCCTTAGTTGTAGTAGACTCACACGTTATTAATTTAACAGCACGTGAGACACTGCAGTAGTGGAGAGTTAATTCAGCTGTGGCTGAAGTGGTGCTAAAGACCCCAGACTACAAGTCACTGCATTGTACATGTTCATGTATGGGCTTGTTAGTCTAAAGCAAGTTTGGTACAACCTTATGGTCCAGAGACCATATAGCAAACTAATGAGATATAAATTGCATACAAACATAAAAACACAAACACAGTGCAGGAAACACTGTTAGCAAAATGTTTCTGAAATGCAGCATATGTCTAGTATGTGTAGCTAGTGAAACGTCGTGGATGGTTGCAGAGGCGGTGTATGAGAAGATGTGGAAAGGTGGAGTATTGAGTGAGTCAGAGGGCAGTCAAGTGTACCTTGATGTGCATGATGCCGTCTTGGCTGCCGTTGAACTAGACACCCAACTACACCAGCAGGTGCCTCTGTGTGACATAGTACAGTAGCTTCGTTTGTCCACACACAGGGAGAATCTGCAACTATGATGCACTGTTGGAAATATGGCTGTTTCTGCCAGTTAAAAATAATTATAGTTGACTTGTGCAAAGATTACAGTATTGTGTTTTATTGCAATGATCACTGGTGCCGGTGCTGCATCCTCAGGCGTCACTAATAACGAAGTCAGGAGGACTGCCCTTATTCTGCCAGCTGTGATGCCAGACTGCGCTACTTTGGTTATTTGACATTAGGCACTGCAGAGGACCAGAGCTGCACAATCTCTGTAGAGGATGTAAATGTGGAGTAAGTGGAGCAAGCTGAGTATGCAGCTGTCAACATTCGTTTGAACTGGAAATAGAAATATCTATCCAGCAAACAAAGAGCATTTTGGTCTTTATACAGCCTGGCGTAGTGCTCAGAACTGTGCCACCTAGAGCCACACTGTGAACATGGCCACACTCCATGAGGATGCTCACTACTGATGAAGTTTTATTGCAACACTGCAACCACAGCTGCGGGCTGCAGCTGAGATGTTGAACCCTTGGGCTTGGCACGTTGCTTGTTTTAATTATAATTTTTTTCTAGTAAAGGCATGGTTTATACCATTCATGAATAATGCATAGGCGTGCAGGTAAAACTGTATGATTTCTTGAAAATGCATGCCATACCTCAGCGCTTCTGGGGTGACGTGCTCATGTAAAGAGGGACGCTGATAATGCAAGTGACGGAAATGTAAATAAAATTTGCATATTAGCGGGGGTCAGAAAATGCAAATAATGGAAAATGCAAGTAATCATTTTCATGTTGGCAGGGGTTGGAAATGCAGAAATGTTAATGCTGTTTTTGATTCTTGTGATTTTTTTAAAAATTTGACATTGAATTAAGAATTTTGCTGTGTAATTTTTAGCGTTTCATTGTATTGCTCACGGGCTGCATTTGTCATCATGCTATAGGCTTAGTTTTGTATACATCAGCTCTAAACTTTGTGGTAGATTGTTTGATGATATATTGTCATTTTTTTAAATTTACATTTGAAACTTGAAAACATCATTTTGCTTTGTATCGTGCTGAGTTTTATTTTAGGTGTTGTTTTATGTGAATTAACTTTTAACTGCCCATGTTTTTGCACTGACTATTTGATGAATTCAAAAGAATTGTATTTTCTTATTACTTGCCGTTTAAACTTGTACTTTTATAGTTGATGTTATGTCATTATGTAAAATGTTTGCATGAGTCATATCTGGATTTTCAATGAATAAATGTTTCACAATTTTTTTTCAAATTTTGTGTTACTTGCATTTTTTAACCCCTGAAAATATGCAGCTAAGTACTTGCATTTTCTGTTACTTGCAATTTCCGAAACCGTTACTTACATTTTCCATTATTTGCATGTAAAGATGCTGTATCAAGTGTCTACATCTTTATCTTTAATAGCGTGATTTAGTCATTAGTTTGTGCACAGTTGGTTTGAACAGTCATTGCTGGCTGCTGTTGTGTTACCAGTTTATTGCACTGTTGTCCTGTAAACAGCTGATGACTGATGTCAACAGTCCTCTGGGTTCTGTGTTGAATGCTAATGTGAACAATGATGCAGTCATGGATGCTGAACTCACAACTATGAATGTGGAACAAAATGGTCCTGTTGAACAGCCAGAGGTACTTTCCCCATTGGTAGCTTGGTATCCTTGATTAAGTGTTTACTGCCATATGCAGGCCCGTGGAGCTGTAAAGCAACCCTGCTTCATTTGCTCTCCAGATGCTTCTAAAAGACAGCTAAACTGTCCTTTCCTGTCAGTAGGTGTTGTTTTGTGTAAGAATGGCTGTCTCTGCAGTGACTTGTTACCTGTTGAGTGTTGAGTGGTTTTGCCAAACCAGTTACTGAAGATTTTAATATATGGAACGTTTTGCTTCTTCATCAAATTTAAGAGTTACAGACTTCTAAAATGGTCCATTCTGTATGATTCCTTTGTTACCATTGTCTGTATACAGCAGCTGATAGCTGAGAGTGGTGGACTTCTTGATGCAATCTTTGATCTGGTGAATGCCAACATGAATAGTGATTCTGTCGTGGAGCCCACTGAACATACAGCTTCACAGACTGAACCTGAACCAGATGGTCATATCGTTGAACCAACAGAGGTATTGTCTTGTCTCCTTGTGCTGTTGATCATTTCATTATGTTGATTTTTAGGGACAGTCTACTAGTGCATGCCTCCTGGTGTCTTTAGCAGCTACGGCAAAATGGACTTTTGTCACGTGTGCGATATGACTGGCCGCTCTGCACCCGGCACCAATTACAAACTCAAGTGCCCTGCCTTTACAGTTGAGTGTAATGACTTGCCACATTTTAAGGAGACAGTTGGGATGTCTGTACCTGTTAAAGAATTAACCTGACAGCATGTCCATTAGTACACCTGACTTAAACAAAAATTAATTGTGCAGGCTGGGATTTGAATGCAGGTCACCGTAAGTCTTTTCCAACAGGCACTGTAGCCCACTGAATAGACCACTGAGCCTCGGATACAGGCAAGGATTCCCTCAAGCTATAAAGTTCATATTTGGTTTGGGAAAACTAGAATGGCTGGGCTACAATCTGGTAAAGGTCGCATGATGATCGACTCAGTCGTTTGGGCCCAATACATCAGTGTGACAGACACACAGACAGCCACGGCACGACAGCAACAGCAGTAGCCGCCCTAATGCACAGCATTCGGGTAGCAAAAACCATTGACTGTTGTGTTATATAACAACAGACAGTTAACGTCAGTGGTCCACTTGAGCCTGACTTAGCACTGAGTGCTAATGTGAACAGTGATGATGTGAGCACATCAGATGGTCATGTCAACTCACTACAGGTACCAGCTGTCTCTGTGTCTGTTGTTGGTTGTTGGTGACCACCCACATAGTGGCATGGTGTATATGTTCATGGGAATCTTTTTGTTTGTTAGGCAATGACTTTTGAAATTCTTGACCTAGAAAGTTTATTTTACATCTTTCAAACTTCTTGAGTTCATATGTCCAGGTCATTGGGTTAGGATCAAGTAGAATCCCGAGCCCCCATCATAAGCCCCCATAAGCTGCTGTAGCGTCTGTAAGACACAGCCAGCCCTAGTAATGCCTACTCACTGCCATTGAATCACCAGTCATAGCCTTTAAGCTTTATGCATGCCACGGTAATTTGTTGTGTATCACTACTTAATAACTTGTTAAGACTTGAGAGATGAAGAGACTAGATCATAAGTCAGCACAAATGTCGGCACAGCCACAAACTATTAATTTTAGTAAAAGTAAGCTTATATGAACTAATGGTAGGCTACACACACAGCAACAGCATAAACATTTACTAATAACTATTAACTAATAAGAGCATCACTAAGTAGTTCATTGTTATTGTAGCCATAAAATAATCGGTAGCCATTTGACCAAAAAACTGCCGTAAGCTGCGGATAGCTGGCTAGCCAGCCATAGACAGTCATCAGCCAGCCATAGAGGCTTATGGCTGCGTCTTGGGGCTCTAGGATCAAGGTTACACAAAGTAAAGAAAACATGTCTGTGTATACTGTTTGGGCTGTAAATCTTGAATGCTTTGATCTACAAACTTCACGTTTGGCATACAGGAACAACTTTGTGATATCTAGGTGAGGCTCAGATATCAAGGTCATGGGTCGAGGTCAAGGTCGTGGCAGATAGTCCGCCTTTGATTAAAGGCAATCGTATTTATTTTGTTTTCATTTGTTGTGGTTCTGAAGACCACCACCATTGCAGCCTTGTACCACCTGGATGAAGAATGTCCAAGATGATGTTACTCTGACTGTCCTGGGACTGCGTGACGCTAGTGATGCAGCTCAGAGTCAGTTTCTCTGAGGCTGATCATTTGTTATGGTGCTACACATTGTAATTAACAGGAAACCCTAATTGTTCTTTTTGCTGATTCTTACAAGTAATATTTAATTTTAAAGCTATAGTTGTGAAATATGCTGTTGTTTTTTACTTATAGGACGCTTGCACAACAGCGTCAGAATGTTGAATGTCTCAGTTTTGGAGGCTGCAAAAGAGTTAGAGATATGTAAGTCTCAGTTAATATGCATACTATATTGTTAATTATTTGTGTTTTTATACTGGCAATAAGAGTGGAGCATAGCATAGTGTAGTACAGCAGCCTAATTTGCTTTATTGCATGTGTGTGGTGTTCGTCTGGCATCAGTAATGCACGATAACTCAAAAATGGTGTAAGACATGATATTAGATTGACCTTGAACAGCAGGCATTATGGTCATTTTATGGTGTTTTTCACTGAAAATGGTAGGATTCACAGCCAACCATGTCAAATGGCTGAAGCTAGACCATACTGACTGCGTTAGAAATGTAGCCCAGACACTAGTCTTAGGCGATATGCTGTGTGGTGATATTCGCGGGTGTTTGCCGAAAACAAATGCATTAAAGAGGGGTACCTGACTGTCAGAAGTGAAAATGTGACCTAATTCTCCACCATATTTCCGTATCTGTGAAGTGGTGAGTGATAGGACTTTACTTGGTATTAGCCATTAATAGTAGTTTGTACTAGCATAGAACCACCTAGCAAATGCAGTTAAAACCTACTGCCAGTCCAAGCCGTAGCCTGTTCTCACTTTCTCCCAGCTGTCAATCATCTGGTGACTAGGCCTGCCTCTTTACCCGGGTACCCGTCATGTATCCAGGTAATAAACTACCTGGGTACCTGATAAGCTACCAGGTCGGGTACCCGGGTAACAAATTATCCGATAGCGGCAGTCGTAAGGATGACCGGACAGACTAGATAGATAGGAAGCCCAGTGTCGGATAGTTTAGGCCTGTGTCGGTAATTTTGAGTAGTCTGCTAGTTGAAGGCATATAAATAGTAACTAGCCGTCTTCACTTCCTATCTGTCTAGTCTATCTGGTCACCAGATGATTGACATCTGGGAGAAAGTGAGACCTAGAGTACTCACACACAAAAGCATACTTCCCAACAGATTAAATGATAAACCAAGCAGAAGGGCTTACTTTCAGCCAGACCTGCGGTAACCTCCCTAGGGCGTCACCACCTTAGGCCAGTTACCAAATTACACCGCTTGGTGATAGAGGCACATTGGTATAAATAGCTTGCCCAAGGTTACTACGCAGTAGTGCCTGCTTGAGACTCATGCAAACTGTTGATTACTAGCTCAATGTTCTGCCGTTCTATCGTGTAACATAAGATAATATTCTGATGCAGCTGTCTAGGCCTATATCATGGAACACTGCAGCTGTTGAATCACAAATCTTTGTGTATGTGTGCATTGCAGTAATAATTACAAAATTCGTTCATAATGGTCAGTTTCCAGTGTTCACTGTCATGTGCCACATCTCTTCAACTAACGTCCATGCTACACTTGACATGCTGTGCCCTGTCGTCTCTAGCATCAAGTCTGTGATTGGACGTAATATTCTGATGTCGCTTGTAGCTGGAGTTACGTAATCAGTGATTTTGAATGTTCATATGTGCTGTATGTTGCATGCAGGCAGTAAAGCAGTCTTTCCAGTTCTCTGTTTTTCTGTAACACTCTTAATCTAGCTTCAAACAGCAAAGTGGATCAAGCTGGTTTTTAAATGTTAGCTACTTTCAGTCCATTATATTAAGTCATATTACGTATCGTGGCACAGCATGCGGTAGGACAATGGACTTCAAAGTCCACTGTCCTACCGCATGCTGTGCCATTGCCATTGACTCCAGCTGAGCAAGTTGTTTACATCTATGTACTTTTGTCACTGAGCAGTATAATGTGGTACTGGCCTAAGGACTGGAGAGTGAACAGACACACCATGCTATGCATTAGCCCCATAACTGTGGTCTTGCAGTGTAAGCTGGTGTCTGGCTGACGGCTACCACAATGGAGATCAGTGCCAGCCAGTGGGCCACAAGCATTGGGAAGGATTTTACTTTGCGTAGATGGTTGAAGTCTTTCTCAGAATAAGAAACTACTTCATTTCTTCACCTCAAAATTCTGGCCTTGACCTCTCGTCTTTTCAGCTGATGCAAACTTTAGACAGAAATTGACTGTTGCTCTGCTTGCGTGTGACCACCGAGCTTTCTTGTATGAATACTAGAGAATAATGTGATAGTATTTTATGATGCAGTGTGACCCATTGTTTGCTGTTGTGTACTTCATTACTTATAAGTTAACTGGTAATGGCCATGTTTTTAATGTTTGGTTTAATCTGTCTTCATTGCATATCTGTGGCACTGTGGCATTATTGGATGTGTTTTATGTGCTGGCCAGTGATGGGTACTTGGTTAAGTAGAAACTTATAACTGACTAATTAATTGGTTTGAATTTGAATTTTACTTTTTAATTAATTGGACAACATTTTGAACTAATTATGTATTATTGAATTATAACTGAATTCTAATTGATTGGCTAATAGTGAGCAGCAGTTTGGCTTTGTTGTAAGCCTAACCTATAGTTTTATTGAGAACATATTTCTAATTATTTAGCGTAATAGCAGTTTTAACTGTAATGGAATGCTAAAAGAATAAAACCTTTTCATTTTAATTCTGATGCTGCAGTTTTACTGGTCTTTAATTCTGAGTTATTGTCATATTAACAATTACTCCTCACTATTGCTGTTAGCATTTGTTATTGATGTATATATTACGTACATAAATGATTTATAAAAAATGTTAAAATGTAACGTTTTGTTTGCCTTATGGCAAGTTTTTTGTATGTTTTTTTGTTATTTTTTCTCAGTTTTTAGTTGTCAATGGCAATGCAGTTGAAATGATTTGTTGTGTACCAAGTTGGACATGAAAGCTACTTACATCTGTCTCTTACAGTACGCTGAAATAGGTTCTGCTAATAGGTCGTATTTGATTCTGCTGTTTGTCTGCCGAACTGCCGATGCTGATGCTTCCAATCCAGTGGCCTTATTTGTCCGTTGTTAGCAGTACTGTTGGCTGAACCACTTAGAGACAGGCATTGTAATTAAGTCGATGCTGTAGGAGCATTTTTAGGCTGCGTTGAATGCATGAGATGCAGACTGTTGTTAACTGATTGTCGTGGTCAGTCTGTCTGTCTGTCATGTGGGGTCATTCGTGCAGCCTTTGCCAAATTACTTTGGACTCTTGTTCATGAAATCAAATCAAACTGTGTGTGAAGATCATTTTTGTGCCATCGTCATACCGTGATGTGTTATCTTTTATACTGTGGTACGGTTTATCGTGAGAAAGTGCAGTTTTCTGCAAGGTTGTTTTGGCGATGCCATGTTTGTGCTCTGAGGTCATAATGTGAAACTTTCTCTTTTCTGGCTGGATGTTGTGAAATGTGATTGAACTGGGCGGGAGTATTTTCTGGCATGTTATTGTTGATTTTGTGTGTTTGTGTCAGGTGTTCAGTCAGGTATTTGTGTTCAGTATATTGGCGGTGTTTTATGTTGTTACTCAGGTGCTGTAGTCAATGCAGTAGATTGTCTGGAAAGACTCAGACTCGTCTCCTAAATGATCTCGGCCTTGTATGTATCCTGTATTGAGCGGGACATCAACCTGTACTTATGCATGCACTCATGCTCATACCTGTTACAGTGAATGGCGTATTTGTAATGAGTCTTGATACATACTGTGGTACTGTTCAGTGTTGCTCATATCTGCTGGAGTTGCTGTAACATTGTTGTCCTTAGTAACAACTCTTTTGTAATGTCTCTCTAGGGTAAGCCACAATGCATTTTCTGCATTACAGAGTTCTGCCATATGTGTAATTTTTAGCTCAGCTCACTAGTTGAGCTAATCATATAGGCTGTTCAAACCACATTTGTATATCTGTCTGTTAACCGGGGTGTCGGAAATCATAACCGCTGGACAAACAGACTTGTAATTTTGAATGCAGAGATCTAATGACCAGTTATGATCACAAACCAAAAATTGCGTCACCTGATTTACATCAGCTAGCTGAGCATCACTGCCCATTGGCGGCTTGTTGCATATTTTGTATGCATAATGTGAACAGTTCTCATCTAACTTGTAGAATAGAGGGAAACTTGTGTATGCACATCAGAAGATGCATGCTTGTTACTGAGCACCCCTCAACCTCCGTGTCCTCATCTGATTACTGATGATGGTCTGGAGTGAAAGAGGGAACATTAACACAGCTGCTCTAGTTACTATAGTACTGTGCAATACTCTTGTTGCACGATGTTCTAGGCAGCTTATAGGTCCAGGAGATTGGGTTTTTGTCACACTGGGACTCTT
>Ga0126335_1000529_pt1 | contig 18708 bp, 15 predicted proteins | sample OlaspJWI45metaG_FD_108409 | JGI IMG/M metagenome (GOLD analysis project Ga0126335, IMG submission 108409) | Marine gutless worms symbiont microbial communities from Oahu, Hawaii - Olavius sp. 1 OAHU.JWI-45 metaG | ecosystem: Host-associated > Annelida > Digestive system > Unclassified | place... | reverse complement strand
GTATAAAATAAAACTAGATGCTGCTTGCCGGAAAGGTTTGCGTCCACGTGGCCTGAGCTAATAATAGCTTGTGACATCAGGGGGCATGGCGAGTGGCTGCACTGCTGCAGCTGGCCGCCACTGCAGCTAGCCTACACGACCAATAGGCTCTTTGCCCACACATTCCAATTACAGACAGACATCACAACCGGGTTACATATTGCATCTTCTGCCTTTACAGGCGGCGGAAGCAAAATAAAAATCAGCTGAAATGCTGAATGCTTTGCAAGACAACTATATAGGGCTGTTAACGGTTTTTAAACCGACACCGAATCCGCAGTTTTTAGTACCCTTGACACTGTTTTGAGACTATTGTAGCCTGCAGTTTACACTGAGTTAAACTATATACAAGTATTGTTACACTTTACCTGTCATATTCTTGATTATCCTTCTCGCATCTTTCATCTTTCACATGTTCCCAGCCTTTTCCATGTCGACATGTCGTCAGCAAAATTATGTCTTCACCGTTATGGATATGGTACAGTGAGTTACGTGTTTCCGATCCAATTCCAGTCAAGTAGCGTTTACCCTTGAAAGAAAGAACATATTTACGATATGGTGGAAGAACGCCACTGGACAATGCACCCGGCTCTCCACCGTGAAACTTCAGTTCCTTATGAAAAAGCGGAAACGATACATCAAACCCAGTTCTGAAGTGCTGGCGCGATATACTCGCCTTTGCCAGTATTGCTTTTCCGACATCAAAACCAAGGCCATTCTCGTTGTAGTCAGGCCACGTGCCAGAATACAGGTTGAATACGACGTGGTTAACGCCACCCCGCCACCACATCAGTGAGTCGATCTGAGACTGTATACTTGGCACGTACTCTCCACTTAGACGATCGCGGTCAAGCGTGTCAATAGACAGAACAAACAGACAGGCACGTTCTGGGTCGTCTGTGTAGTAAGGAGACGAGCGCAGGGCACGGAGAACTTCGGCGTACCTATCGGAAGGCGGACGGTCACCGTCTGGGTAGACATACACGCGAAACCCGTGCAGACGACACGGGGTGGCGTTGAAGCAGTTCGACATTCGGCAGTCGACATACGGCGGCCATTCTCTGTCTCGCTTCCGTATACGACGGTCTAAAACAGCTTGAGTGTCGTCGACATACCGCCGCCGCCGGTGATGAGTTTCTTCTCTTGGTGCGTCCGCCGATGACTGGTAGCGAACAAGGGCCAAAACCAGAAGAACGAGCGAAGCAACAAAGACGGCCACCACGCAGTAGCGACGTTTAAACTTCATTGAATCATTGCTGCCAAATGCGCTGTACAACCTATATTGTTAACCATTAATACTGCTTTACAATTTCTTCGTAAACAGACGAAATTAACACTACACAATCTACTCACAGTAACAAGTGCCATTAACCGCAGCAAAGAATGCTTAATAATGTATGAAAGTTACCACTATAAATAGGCACGATCGGGTTCGTTATTGAGCACGAACGAATCGTATAATGCATTTGCACTACAAGCGGGCGCAGGCTTTTGCTCAGAACTGACTTTTCAGAAGTCCGAAGTCATTCACCACAGAAACGTGCTTCTGTGCAGTTGGTTGGTAGCATCATAGTATGTAGCCACCAAAAGTAAGACAGTGATTTGACGTTTGAAACTTTTTGAAGTCACAACAGGTCTGTTACATTGTTACACTATTGTTTACATGGCGGCACCGTGGTCATTGTGTCCCATCTAGAAGATAACAGGGAAGAGTTAGAAATGGGAAGCAAGCATTCTTAGTTTTTAATTTTTTTTAATTATTATTTGGTTATCATGGTTTTGTTAAATTCTTGAGACCACTCGAAGTCATTCGCCAGAGGAAGCCACACTCTAAAGCACGGCATGTGATGTGGAACCTGCTCAGGTTTTGTGCGATCATTTTCAGGAGTCCTTCACAGTTGAAGAACTAGTTGATGAACACATGAGTAACGAAATGAAACCTAAATGTACATTTTACTTATTGTTGATTTTGATGAGTCGGTAGTTCTCCAGAAACTGCAACAACTGAAAACAGACAAGTCTCCAGGACATGATGGGTTATACCGGGCGCAGCCTGGGCCATGCCGTAGGCATGTAAGATTGCGCGCGTGCGCGCGTATTATTTGTATTGTATGTGCTTGGCCGTGCTTACTAGTGTGCAGATTTTGACTGTGACGAAGTACTGAGTGACCCGTAAGGAAAGTCGAGTGCCCGACCCTTTTATACATGCACACCTTACATAACGACGCTGGGTGATGAGTAACGGTTTAACGTCCCACTCGACACTTTATACATGCACACCTTACTTAACGATGAACCTTTCCTTGTCGCCATCTGGCGACTGTCGATAAACGTTTTGTTGAATTGCAACGCATACGGCTCAGTTCAACGTTGTCGTAGAAACAAACACAAATCGCCTTATAGAAGCAACGAGAAACAAGACGTCAAAGTAATTTTGCGCTAGCCGCATCGAATACGAGCTGCAATGAGGCGCTTCTAATGAGCTTCGCTCTCCGGGCTGCGCCCGGAGTTTAGGTTTCCTAATGGGTTATACCCTATGTTGTTGAGCTGTGTTGCAGAGGAACTTTTCTGCCATGTCATTAATATATCAGAAATCATATGACACCGGGATCCTGCCAGAGGACTGAAAAACTGCTTCTGTATGTCCAATGTACAAGAAAGGAAGTAGAAATGAGCCGGCAAACCACAGGCCAGTTTCACTGACAAGTACTCCGTGTAAAGTAATTTTATCCATCGTGCGTGATACGTTGCTTCAGTTTGTTACAGACAAGAACATACTGTCATACTACCAACATGGTTTTAGGAAGAGACGCCAAATGGAGACGCTCGTGCTTAACAAACTTGTTGGAGACCTTTGAGGCATGGACATCTGCTTTAGACGAAGGTTTCGGAATAGATGTTATTTATCTTGATTACAGAAAAGCTTTCGACGTAGCTATTCCTTATAATTGGTTTGATCTTGAAGCTGACGAACTTGAGCTTGCACGGTGATAGGCTATATTACGTTGGATCCGGAACTTTATAACAGGTAGAAAAATGAGGGTAGGTCTTCGTGGTATAGTTTTTCAGCATTTGCCGACGTCCTTAGTGGTGTACCACAAGGTTCCATTTTGCGGCCTCTTGGTTTGTCAATGATATGCCAGACTGGATGAAGAATAAGATAATTAGGCCTATGTTTGCAGACGACACAAAGCTGTGGTGCAAAATCAGCCAGCAGGCTGATGGAATTTCATTGCAGAATGATCTCAGACACTTGGAACTCTGGACTGATCAATGGCAGCTGGCATTGAATCCAGATAAATGTAAAGTGATGCACCTAGGTCATGATTACAGCACAACTTATGAACTTCATCATAATGGAAAACCTAGAGTTTTAGATGAGAGTGTTGAAGAGACTGATTTAGGTGTCTATATGTTAATACCGGTTTAAAGTCAAGTACTTAGTGTGCCAAATCAGCGAACAGTGCAATGTCAGTTTTTAAAATGGTTACAAGAAATTTTCCAAACATTGACAGAGAAAATTTTGCTATACTCCATAAGACTCACATTAGACCTCAAAAGGAGTACTGCATACAGGCATGGTCTCCGTACTTGGCTAAGGACACTGAGTTACTTGAGAAAGTCCAGCGACGAGCAACGAAATGTGTTACTGGTAGGCCTATGAAAGGCATGACATATGAACAGCGCCTGCAGCTATTTAACATTAATCGAAGTGTATAAAATTCCGACTGGCAAGGAAGATATCCATCCAACGCGCTTGTTTCAGCTTGCTTCCCGGGACTTGAATTTACATGGTCACCATCTGAAATTGTATGAGAAAAAGTGCTCATCCCTGATGTGTGCCTGATAACACAGTCTCAACGTTAGAAATTATTACTTCTCGCAAAGAATCATCAGTCTGTGGAACTCATTGCCAATCCATGTCGTGACAGCTCCTTCTGTCAAGTATCAAGAAACGTCTGGATAACCACATGGCAAAAATGGACAACTAGCGTACTTCTATGTCCATCATCACCAAGTACAAGTAAGTAAGTACAAGTAAGTACGTCACAGGTCAAGGCGTGCTTCAAACTAGCACACTTTGATACTGCGACGTTCTACGAATCAAAGCCGCGTTCTGTCAGTGAGACACGGCTAGTGCCCAATTAAGATACTACGGCAGTTTTTAGGCTGCGTCGAACGCATGAGATGCAGACTTGGGCTGCTGTTACCGACGAATGCGGTGTCTCTCCGTCAGTCACCGCGGGGTCATTCTGCACAGCCTTTGCCGAATTATTTTGACCTCTTGTTCAGGAATTCGTGCTGCAGAAATTTGAAATAACGCAGAAATCTGCACAGTTTCAATTTGGCAGCTGTTGCTGCAAGCCTATCAGTATTATGAGCTGCCTATGAATGAAGCATGTCATGACTGGGTCAATTCTGTTTCATGGAAAGACTTGCTTCTCTCTAGGCATTCTCCAAAATTTTCTTATCGGTTCTGTTCAAATCCCATACAGTGGCATCCGACACAAATGGCCTTCATTTTGAACCAACTCCCAACCAGTGGTGTTAATCCTAGGCCTCAATAAGCCCTTATGGACATTTCATAGACATTGGCCTTGAAGGCCAAGTCCTTTGCCTTGAAGGCAGTTTCAACTCGCCAGACTTTCAGCCAGCTACCACTGGAGAAAACTGTTCGAATGCCGCCGCAGCACTCTTTGAACGTGTCTTCTTCTGCACCCCTGCAACTTCGGCTCCAGTTGAGCGAATTGTATACTCATAAGCGCGATGGTACTGTTGTTTCGGCCAGGACTACTACAGCTGATAGCGCTATTCATACAGGGGCTGCCGATTACTGTAGAACACGTTTGTGCTAGTTTAGCCGTCTACCACATGTAGGACGAAGAGTATATTGCCTAACTTGTTCATTTTTTGCTGATGTTCTTAGTTACAAAGTGCTATTTACTGCGGAACATGCTTGTTAGATCACAATCTGTGTGGAGTCGTGAAAGTAACAATGGTTTGATTTTGCACGTTAATATTTGTTGCGTGAAAGCCAAGTTCTTGGCCTTGAAGGTAAAGTCCATGTTAACATCACTGCCCCCAACCTTATCGTTCACCAAATTCACCATCGATTACTCAAGACAAATTGCTAGTACATACTATCTATCATCAATTACAAAACTTAGCCAATAAAAAGCGATTAACTCAATACGTAAGCTCTTGTTGACGTACTGCAATGAAAAACAAACCACAAACTTTAATCACGATTTATTTCGGTTTTATATCAAACTAAAAATAGCACGTGCTGCGTAAATAGGACAGCATATGATATACGATACAATAACAGTCTCTACACAACGCAAAGCGCTATACACGATGACATCTTAGTCTTTAGATCTGCTGCTAAATAAATGCTGACAACGTTTCAAGTTGTTCCTCACGATGGCAATATTCAATCCAAAATGTTACTACTAAATAATAATATTATTAACAGTAATAATAATAACACAAGACTTTAATACTAGTAGTACAACTGTCAACCACAGCCGCAGACAGCACAAATCAATCCAAATAACAGTTCACACATTCGAGATCACCAGCAATTATCGACCATTCCATGGACACATGCGTCCAGTACATTAATTTGCTCCATCAGGAATGTCAAAAATACGGCTATAGCAAATGAGAAGACTTCTGAAATGCAGTGCGGAAAATAAATCTGTGGCCAGCATCAAATACGACTGATTTGCTCGGCATACATAAACTATACACAAAAATACTGCAAAAAAACCCGATTTCACTTATATACACCTTGCCTTATTTTACATGAATGAACTTAATATATGCACCAAACAGTACAACTGGTTCTCTTCATAAGCAGAATATTAATGGTCATGATTAACGGACAATTCCAGCTTGGAGTAGCCAATATTCAAGATGATAAAATGTTTAAATAAATAAGTAAAGTATAATCACCCAAAATGATTCTATGTTTTTACAGTTTAAAAAGATATTTCATTAAAATGAAAATGGTAACAAATCTAACAAATGAACTATTTTATCATTACAAACAGATAACTGCAGCCAACGTAACTATGCCTCAGTAAGAATAAAACATGCTTGTAATCTACTGAACACTAAAACCAGATTGTGGTGACTTTGACACACAACTGTGCAACAAGAGATGCAGCACACGTCACACACGCACACAGCACGACATAACACTACGAACACAGCAGCGGCAACATATACAACACTGTCTCTACATTTTACACCGCTATGCACTTAGGAGCGGCAGAATGGGCATGCTACTTACTGCCACATACAACTATTCAGCCAACACGACAGGTGTCCGTTCCAAATGCAATCGTCATTAACTAATTTAATTTAACTCGCAGTCAAATCACAAAATGCTCGATCGGTTCTGAAGCCTTGAGACAGACCGAAAATCGAGCATTCAAAACAGTCAGCATACATACATCTGTACAGACTAAGTGCATTCAGTGGCCACATTTGGACATACGCTGAACGCAGGTATGATATTGGTCCTTCGTTGAAGCTGTAGTGTAGACGCCAAAAAAGCAAGCCAGAAAGGCCAGTTCCCACAGAGATCACGTCTGTGAACACAAAAAGAGAACATCGGCAATTGTTGCGGCCACAGCCGAATCCAGCGTCGGTGACATCGACAACTGAAGCAGCCGTTGTTGATGATCGGCGAATAACGACGAGCGACAGTCGGCCGTTTCGGCAACAGCACGCACAACACTAGCGGCACGTCGAAGCATGTCAACGCTCGTCCCCATCATCTCCGGATTATCTCGCAGCATTGCAACGCCCTGTGCCTGCACAAGTTGCTGTGCCTGTCGGTCTGCGACCTCAATAAACCCAAGAAATGCGCTTACAGAGGAACGTCGTAGCGCTATGGCCCTTGCTGCACTTGCATCCGCTGCTGCCAGACTTGAAGCCAGGACAACAGCAAACTCACGGGCAACCTGGTCAGACACGGTATCAGAGAGAATGTTCACCAAGTCATCCAGCAGGCATACGATACGCTTAAATGGCGGTGTCGCAAGCAGAAGATCAACATTGGCATCAGTAACACAAAGTTTACACAGTGCCTCGAGAGCCAGTCGACGTGGTGAAGGGCCCGAAGCATTTGGTGTTGACGGCATCGGATCGAGAGCACATGCTGCACTGCAGGAGGCCCAATGTAGAAGGCCGTCCAATACTGGTATGCAGATCTCCTCCGGAAACGCGGCCAGGTCGAGCTGGCCGGCAATATTGGCAAATATGACAAGAGTATCCTCTCGCAAAACCCCGACTGTATCCCAGCGCCAGCCATCAAATACTGCAGACTTTATGGGTGTCTCATCATCTGGAGATGGAACCTCTTCGTCTTCAGAACCACGAGGTAACTTCCGCCGTGACTCTCTAGGATGTCTGTGACCGAGTAGAAGTAGACGGCCAAGAGCTGCAAGGAGGCCGGGATGTCGGGCCAGTTCACAATCATTGTATGGAACAAAAGACAGACCCCGAAGCACATTTGATACAGCCAGACAGCGTCGCAATTTCTCTGTGCATGCTTCCGATACCACAAATAAAGACTGAAGATCTCGTTCGTAAGCTTCCGTGTCCTCTTCCAGCTCTTCCGACCACTTACGTTTCAATGACTCCAGGCCGCGATCAGCGCCGCCTGCAGGAACCGGCAGTGTGGTTTCATTACACTTGCTATCTTCGGTTTTCGGCTCAACCTTAGAGCTTAGTGTGTCACGAATAATGTCCGGCGGTTCAGATTTTGCAGCAGACTGATCGTCTGTGGATTCCTTGTCTGCAGATTCTACTGGTTCTTTTTTCATATCCGACGTCGCCACGCATAACACGGGCAACTTGTCTTCAGAACCAGCACGACTCATGATGGCACATTTTGTTGGAATGATGTTCAAATGAGCTTCGAATCGGTCCAATTGCGTGTGCTGCGTAAGTGGTGACGATACGGCATGTTCTGAATGTCGACCAAAGTACCGTTGGTGTGCAAAGGAGACGGATGCATTTTTGTGGAAGTGAGTCTGAACATGTGTTGATGTGTCGCCGCGGCCCATCTGCCAGTCCAGCAGTGAACTATCAATCTCTCCATAAACATCCCAAGACTTGTCATCGACCAACGCCGATCCTTCAAACGATGTTTTAACAGACTGGGTGTCAAGGAGCTCCGACTTCACCGATGATAACTCTTCGAAAACGCTGATCTTTGGCGGCAAAGGTTTATCGCCGCTGGAGCCATGGTGCATTTTGCTTTCAACTGCAGCCGACTCCAGTGTTATTTCCAGCTCATCAAAGTCACCAGGAAATATCTCGATGAGGCATCGCCGGAAATGCTCCAGCAGGACGTCGACGAGTCCCGGCATCTGCTGCAGGCCAAACCACAACACGGCTGATTCGTCACGCAGCAGTATTGACAGAATGTCCAGCGCCCACGTGCTCTCACCGGCCAGACCAGACTTGAGTGCCATCATTAGACGCCATGCATCAACTGGCCCTACAACCAAGAACACCAACAATGCTCTCTCACAACTGATACTTACACACAAATTACAACCAACTCTTAACCAGTAGTGCCTGCATAAGCGAGGGGAAGTGCTAGCATCAGTCAAAGGAGTATGGAAAAAGTCTAATAACAGGCGGCTAATTGAAACTTAGTACATAACTATGCCAAATCAATCTCCTTTTCAGTGTTATCCCTTACAGCAAACAGTTGCATCTCTTTTCTGCAACCCCATCCTTAACATACCCTATAACACAATTACTGCACATAATATGCTGATGATATTGTTATAAGCACATTTTCATTGCCAACTCTGCAAAGCTGGTGGTTGCTGTAGCACTGTTTTAGCACCAGGAACCATGTGCCTCCATTTTCTGAATGCCTGTATTCTTAGCTAAGCTTTTTTCTAGTGTCCAGGCCAATGTATTTCAAGAAACCAACAGAGGCACCTAGTTGACAAAGACCCCTGTGAGCCAGGAAATGTGCCCAATAGTTGCTTTATGGCAACGAACTGCAGTACATGTTCCGCGAGAAGAGAAATACCAGCACATGACTTTCAGCACTGCAAAAATACGAACTTCAACTAAGCGAATACTTACCAACATGCCTATGTGTCAGTCGTTTTAGCTTTGTAAGGTTCGGCCGCGTAGCTTCAACACTGTCTGGAGGAAAGAGAAGTTCTCTTCTTGGAGCATACATTGAAGGCATTCGCTATTACACAACAAAAAATCAGTCTCACAACACTTCACATCAACACCGAAAAACAAAAGTAGTGCCAACACTTCGTTATATTATATCATCATATATTATATTCGTTTTTGGCAACAAATCACTCGCAGTCAAAATAAAAACAATGCAATGGACAGAAAGGCTAGAATGATATCAGCAAGATGCACCACAGTGACTCCGTGAGAATGTATTTTAAGTCCCACAGCTTTCGAGTCAAACAACAGGAATGTACAAATCCTGCAACTGTTGGGTGTAGAATAACTGATAGTTATAAGATAAAATCGCTGGTGTTAGACGTTATCAATTACGACAACGAAGAACAATGGCAAAACAGAGCACCACACTCTCTCATTGTGAGCCTGACCTTTGACCATCCCAAGTGATGTCCATGCCTGGGTTATATGTATTCAAAGCTTGTTCACTTTGGGCACGACAGAACAAGTTATTCCCCGGAAACCCAGAGTAATGATAGACAAACGGACAGACAGATGGACACTGCCATGACATAATACGCTCCATCGTAACACAACTGAACAATAATAATGACAATGTATAGAGTGGCCTTGAGGCATGGCAGAATGATGAAAAACTAGACTACATGAGCTCGGCCACTTGGCAAGAGCCAGAACAAAACAGAACCCAATGGTTAGTTATCAGATTCCATCAGGCACCAAACCAAAGGTTAATGATGACAAAGACAAACCTGTATTGGCATTCCACAGTGGTCGGCTCTTGTGTGTGGCGATATGCATGGACCCATTGCAGGGCCATACGGTGGCATAGTGCCGCCAAGCCGATACTGTTCCGACATGACCTGACTGCCATAGTGAGGTGGGTAGTTTGGAGGACATGAACCCGGTGGACCCCACTGCTGACTGCCTCGATGTAGTCCTGACCACAGTAGCAAAAGACATAATTACGAAATACTGGCTTGCAATTACAGAAATCACAGACCGAACAGTTTCAAAACATCATCCTCAACACTGACTCAGCTTGTTTTTATATCTGTAATAATCGGTGTGAAATCGATAAAAAGGATCGACACAAAACTGCACAGCCTTCATCCTCGTACTAAACTGCAGCTTCTTGCCAAGTTTCAACTTTAGGCATTACACAGTTACTGAGCAATCACAACGACTACTACAAAATCTATGGCACAGGCCGATCGCTATATGCAGCTTTTGCTTGTAGGCATGTCGTTGCAGAAAAACAGAACTATCATGCAATCAGTCACTCAATCATATGAATATTTTTAATCACCTGGGAACCTCAGTATACCGAAAATAACCATCACAAAAAACAACTGTCCCTAACTCAACCTGTCTGTTGGCCACTTCAATCTGAACATTCTGCTGCTATTAATGACACACAAATCAGATGAACCAATCAACCACAACATACCACCATACGGAGTGCCGTAACCTTCAGAGTGGTCGCCAAAGTACGGCCTCATGCCAGGCTTCATTGGGCCCTGACCAGGACCATACGGCCCAGGGGGGAACTTGTCAAGACGAGACTGGCCTGGTGCATAGCTGTAGGATCCGGGAGGACCTTGTTCATATCTTACAACACATAGCAAGAACAATTATGTATATCAATGTATGTATGTACAATATGTTTACGTTCACACAACAAAAACCATACAGCTGAAACTGTCATGAAGGTGCTATGATCAGCATACGCTCTACAGTACATACAGTCTTAAAGTAAAGTACAACTGTCTGAGTATTTGTGGCGTCGAGTTCCACAGAGTTGGCCAAAATAAGCAAAGCCTCTCCCAATCGCTTTGTCAGATGCTGCAACTGGAATGCCAAAATTGCTAAACTGGAGTGTTCACATTTTCAAAAAAGTTAAAAACATAGATTATGAAGAAGCAAAGCAAAAGTCAACTATGTAGTGAACTGTCTGGCTATTCATAACAAGTGGCCAAAGTAATTTGGCAAAGGCCGCATCGAATCGATACACTGTTCCTTGGGTCCAAAAGAGTCTCCACTCCAAGCAGAGCCTCGATCTGTTTAGCCATTTGCATAGCAAAGTCATATGACAGACTCAGGAATCATTGATCGCAGTAGTCCACATCTCATGCATATGATGCGGCCTAAAAATACAAAGAAAATGACAAACCTGGAAGCATGACCATCAGGATGTGGTCGGCCAGGATATGTACCGCCTTCTTGTCCAGCATATGGACCATCAAATACTTCCGGTGGTGGTCTACCATGATACTGACCGGACCGACCATCATATCCACCACTTGGAGGCATGCCGTAACCAGGGCGTGAATAACCACCGGTCCTCTGACCCTCAGAAAACGGATTCTGGACACTGATGGGGCCATCTCCGGTGACTGATTGTGTTGGCGGTGGCATGCCATGTCGCATCATCGGAGTACCGTTCGGACCCATACCACTATGGTATGGAGGCTGCATCATCATGGGATCACCGGCAGGACCAGGCCCACTGCCGTGTGGATAGCCAGGACTGTTGGGGTACTGGCCGCGATATCCTGCCTCGTGTCCACTAGCAGCTACACAACGCATCAAGAGCTTTAATATGAGCTACAGCACAACCAACAAATGATCTTCTGTCACATACTTAGATCCAGACTCTTTTTCCAGAGCAAACAAAATGCTTTAAAATGTTTTCACCATTTTTTTGCAATGTATGTATCTTATCTACAGAAGCTTATTTGCTTTGATACATTTGGTGTATGATTAAGTATGACTTAAAATACATACCTTAGGCACAAAGACGCATCAGAATATGCTTACTGCCTCACACTTCACTATAGTACTACAGTTTCCAGTTCTCACAGTAAGATGCTGTTTTCAGTAAGTCTAAAGAAACAGCCTGGTGGTCCCTGGAGAAAGAAACTGAAAAGCTATACATATGGATCAGGAATGCATATTGCTAGTATACAAAATGCAGTTCATGCAAACTGAAATACTGTCATTTTTGTTTTGTACCTTTTTAACAATCCATGGCATGACATAATCGTTAGTTAACCATCCTTACATAACACATATTGTTATATCACGATATGAAATGCACAATCGTGACTGGTCAGACACGCATTACGTGTTGCGAGTAAAAAGCAAATAGTTACTGGCTAACCGGTTAACATTTGCTGCCAATACTGACCGGTACCAGCGATAGTTACGCATTCGCGAGTTTTTTTATAAAATAATTAATGCACATTTTTCTCAGGATATACGCGAAATGTAATACTGATGTTTTTGCTTCATTTATTCTCAGAAAGTTGCATCTTAAATATAAAAAATCATGAAAAGAAGAAGTGCAAAATCGTTACTTCCTTGAGGCATTTCTCCAATTTGACATACATATTCTCTGATGTGTGACGTGTCGTTTCAAAAATATTAAACTCATTTTTGTGCATTTTTGCGCTTTTTAAGCAATTTTAAGCAGTAAAAATACCATGTACATTAATTGAAAACGAATTTATGTGTCTTTCATTCGCTGTAAGTACGATGTACGTTTCATTTCAACTTTTGCAGCACTTGACTTCGTCAGTGTACAATGCGGATACAGATTTGGAGATGTTCAAAACTAAATTTTCGACGTTAAAAGTTCTGTCCTTGTTCAGTAGAATTGTATTTTAATAATTTATTGCAGGAGATATTTGGGTGGTTTGTTGATTAAAGTGATTCCGTGCATAGAATGACTCTCTCAGCTAATTTATTGCATTTCAGATTGTGATATAACAGAACAAATTAAGCGTGATATCTTCAGCATCATGCAAATTTGTCGACGCCCAGTTGTCAAATGTTGCCTTTGGGCTTCGGCCCTTGGGCAACATTTGACAACTGGGGATCAACAAATTTGCATGATGCACGTGGCATCAGGCATAATTCATATATTAGTACTAGCCTGCTCTATACAACACACAAATAACTAGGCACACCATGTCAGTCTATTTATACACATGCAGTCAATCACCTGCAGCTGCTGCAGCCCGTTCTGCTGCAGACTTTTTGCTTTCCTTCTTTGATGGCTGCTCGAGGAACGCCAGTAGAGGAGCGGGGTCAATGTTGCCGCGATCGTACCGGCACTCGAATGGAAACAAGTGCTTCCCGTAGTTTTTCTTCAGAGTAAAGCCCGCACTGCTAGACGGCCCGAGACCTAACGTGCTACTCACATCTCGCCACTTTTTGTTCTTTGTTACCTGTACAATATACATCACAAGGTATGATAATATTTCCAGAAACAAAACTATCAACAGTAAGTGATTTCACTGTAATTACTTTATACAAACAGTATATTATTGAAACAAAAACAAATCGTAAAACAGTAAAACTGAAAATGTACAAGAAAGAAATGATTATAAAGCAAACCAATGTACACCAGAAATAAACTACATATTCGACTTCACACCACACACCTCAACCATCCCACCGTAATCCTTCACTATGTGGTAGAGGCGGAAAAGGTCGACAGCAAGCTTGCTGATTGTCGGCACGGCTACTATGGGCGTTCCTCTCTCCTCCATGAAAGAGAACAATCGCTCAAGCATCTTTCGGCGATCTGGTTCATCACCCATATCGGCTAACCGGTTGAGAACATCGTTGTGACTTGACTTCTGCAACAAAATATGAACAACGGGCCGACGTCAAACTAGTACTGTAACTGGCACACAAGAGTAATACACAAGCAGCCTGTCATATGATATATCTCAGGAAGTCTATGCTGCAAAGTTAACAGCTGCAATATCAGTTGCGTATTGGTTCTAGGCAGACTGTTTTCCTCGCCATTGTGGCTCCTAGGCCAACTCAGCCTTCCAATTTCCTTCCCTCCAGGGTCAGCTGGGAGAGCAACAGCCGGTATAGCTCACTCAATTTGTGATAAGCATATGGGTATGCACAAACTGTGTGATCCCTTGCCAATGCATGCTATACACGAGCACTTCTGCAATGAGATTACCTCATCAACAGATGCTATAAGGGTCCTTTACCTTTATCAATAAATACTGTAATTTGCATAATTTATGCAAAATTCCGAAAATCACTCCATAACTTTTAGGCCTTAGCCCACAGATTGTTGCGACGAAGTTGAGTCAAAATCCAACGAAGACCATACGACTAGTAGGAATCTGAAGCAAATGTTGACAGATGGACCAACCAAAGCCATCAACTCTGCTGACCTTCAGTCAAAGCGGAGCTAATACGAAATAGTAAACTAGTTTATATACAAATTACTTCTTATTAACCTGACAAAATTTTTTACCTTAACGTTTCAGTCTCTATCAGAGACCTTCATCAGTAGAAACTGGTTCAATTCTTCTTCCGGTTTTGTCAGGCTGAGTCAGAAGTAATTTGTATAAAAATGTTCTACCAACCCAAAGAATATGTTTAATAATAGTAAAATAGTATAAATGGCTAACAATGGTACAAGCACAACAAACCGGAGTACTGGGCCAGCTCAGGTTGCTGGTGCTGTCATGTTCCTCATGTGCTGAGGTTGACGGCGAAGGTGCCACACGACCACCGCCCGACACCATTGGTGGGTGAAACATTCCATCCTGAACACAAACAGACACAGAACCACTCTGACGGCTCGCAACGAGAACACAAACAATTTCAATGACGTCAACTTAATACTTTCTGCCAGTGAGAATAGCTCCCAGACAGAGAAAGTAATTCTCACAACTCACTACTACAGAACTCATGACGTTTTTTTAGATTTCCAGACTGACCCTAAGATATAGCCACCAGCCGTTTTTAAACTTCACAAACTTTCCTTTGTGGTGAAACTTCATATACTTTTCTTGTGAAATATTCGACAATAATTTTGCCTTTCTGTGACTGGGTGCAGCTCTGGATTTTGCTTTGCACAATCTGTATACCTACTGTAAAAATTCTATTATAATATGCACAATGTGTATTGTATAACAGCACCAGACTCGCAAAATGCAGCAACAGTGCTGGATGATGTTAATACAAGCTGCCGCGTGAATGTGCCTAGTGATGTTGTGTAGAACAGGTGCATATTATACAAATCAACTTAGCTTTTCCTACGATTTTCCTCTAAAGTCGGGGTGCGTATTATACAAGTGTGCGTATTATAATAAAATTTTTATGATATTTACCTGGCACCTGCCATGGTAAGGTGGGTACAAAGTCATTACAAAGTCTGTACAAACTAATATGAGCAAAGTAAGCAATAAAACCTTCCTTGCAACCTATACGCATACAAGCCTATAATTTTTGGCCTTACACTCCAAAGCTGAGAGATGACACTCACAGTTACACATAGCAAAAAGCTACAAAAACCAGCCTATCACTAAGTCTATTAGGTGGATAACACAGTGGCAAAATGAGAACAAAAGAAACTGACCATTTTGTCTCTATTCCCCATCGATGATTTGAGCCGTGTGGCTTCATCTGCCTCCCAGCCTGGACCAGGCTTCATTTGTGGCATGGCATCCATCCTCCCAGAACCACCAGACATAGCCATGAAGTCTGGCCGAACTTCATCAGGATTAGGCATACGAGATGCAGCTTCCATGCTTGGCTCTACAGTCACAATATCAACACAACTGACAATGAAACAATAACAATGAAAATGGACCGAAAACTGGACTCCGACATGCAGCCTCAGCAAAGGTTGTGTACCTTTCTTCCCTGCCTAAGCCTGAAGTAGACTATGACTGTGGGTCAGAACTTCAACTCTGAGGGTAGCAGACAACATAGTTTGTGTAAACGTTACATGCCAGTACCTTGTCATTTTTACACCAGCACCAAATTATAAAAGGTGGTGAACAAACTGACCAATGTTGTTTGGCAGAACAACCCAACCACAGTCAATCGGTGACTTCTCAACATCTGCTGTTATCTTTTTCTCATTTAGCCTTTTATTAACTACACTCAACAGCAACCACACAACTAGAATCAGTCAGCTACAAAACCTTTGGTACTGTATCACATTTAGGGCAAAACGTACACACCGTTCTCAAAGTTCTTTGGCGCAAAAGATGGATCACCCGTTCGCCGCATCATGTCCACATCACCGTTAGGCATGAAGTGTCTCTGTTCAGCAGGAAATTCACTGCCAGATCGGTAGCCTTCACCACCACTGCCTGGAGCAACCGGTCCCCTGCTGTCCACATGCATCGCATGTGGTGGCATATGATTTCTAAACATCTGGTCCCCAGAAGTGTTAGCATCCGGAGCCGGAAATCCACTTTGTGGAGGGCCATGACCAGGATGTGCGGAAGCTGGATGACTTCCATATCCCGGATATTGCTGTCCGTACCCGGTATACTGGGATGGTGGAGCAATACCTTCTGGAATGCCGGTTCGCCGCTCCATCCCATCCATCCTCATCTGTCCTGGCCGACCCTGCAATACATCAATGCCGGCCTGCAGAGGATGCATTGGTCTTACATTCATTCCTTCAGCCATTCCAGCCATCTGTGGCAATGGCCGACCTGGCATATTTTCCATACCAGGTCTAATTGGCATGCTGACAGAACCGACTTGTGGACCTTGCCTAAAGCTGTCATCAGAAGACTCGTCACTTCTAACCGTCATTCCGTGCATGGAAGCTCGAGCATCCATGTTTGAGTTCTGACCAGATCGGTTCATGGTGCCGTCATCTGTCACTGGATGACCAGTTCTTCTCATCATCATTTCCATACCGGCAGTAGGACCACGCCGTAGTCCAGACCCATCCATTCCAAATGACGGCGGACCCTGACGCCCGAACATGCTGTCCGCTGGTGTGGGCTGACCAGGTCTTCTTTGTAGCCCATCTTGCCCAACAACTGATTGGTCAGACCGTGACGTCATAACATCCACCTCACCAGACTGGGCACCCATACCCTCAACACCTCGACCTTGTCCTCCGTCTGGTCCAAATGGTAGCTGTCCAGGTCGAATGGCCACTCCATTCATGTTCATGAACGGTGCTGATCGTGACGGCATCTGGCCAAACATCTGTTTCAGTTGACCACCTCTCCCATCCATCCCAGGCTGACCATATCTTAAACTTGTTCCATCAACGCCAGGGGGATATGCCGGTCGGTTCTCCATTCCCATATGCTGTCGAGCAAGGTTATCCTCAACCGATGGAGGTCCGGGTGCTCGTACATGATTTCCTTCTAAGGTCGGGAGATTAGGATCCTGACTACCATCGTTGCTAACAGTCTGCTGAGCATTCATGCCAGCACTGTCCGAAGGCTGAGCAGATCGAGTAGGCACACCCTGATCTTCGGAAGGCATACTTCCAGCTCTATTGACATTTGCCGACGGCATTCCGCCTGCCTCACTGCCAGCTACAGAAGTTCCTAGTCCAGGGCCATTGCCACCTGGCCCAGAAAACTGTCCAGGCTGAGGTGGCTCCATGCTACCGGTAGATGAAGCATAACTGGCTGGATAGTTCATGGTGCGGTACTGTTGACCAGGACCAGCCATGTTTGGAGCATTGTACATATCACCAGGATGTCCACCATAGCCTGGAACTGGTCCATATCCACCTGAAACATCAATAACCACTCAAGAACTGCATAACAAGGTCTATGGTGACGAGGGGAAATTGGGTTTCCCATCTAACACAATGTTCCGCGAGTCCCCAAGTCTCCATCCCTAACAAGACCTCAATCCATTAAGCTGCGCTTGCACAGCAAAGCAGAGTGACAGACAACCTGACAGACTTACAGACGGCCAGAATCATCGATCGCAATCATCCACACCTCATGCACAGAGCACATGAGCAGAGCATAAGTGGCAGAATTTCTGCTCTTCACTCCGACCTATTTCTGTGACCACCGCTCACCACTCCGTTCCCGCTCCACGACCTCCCACTCTCCCTCTCCCTCACGCTCCAGCCAAATTTTTCATACTCGCTCACTACTCCGCTCTCACTCACCAGATTTTCAGCCCACCCCACTCACCATCAGCCACAATCATGCCCTTGTTACTTTAAATGGCTACAATTTGTTTAACTGTTTTTCAGATTTCAGCGTTACTATTTACTGCACTATTAATCAATCAATCAATCAATCAATCAATCAATCAATCAATCAATTTTAATCTCAGGCAGCGAGGCCCATAAAACAAGACAGACAATTATACAATTATACAACACTAACACTTTCAGCCTTGTAATTTTCTCACCAGATCGGGAAGTAGGTTTGTTCATCTGTTTTCGCCCACCTGCCAGTGCCCACCCGCCCGTCGAACACTGATGGTGAGTGACAATATCATTACAAAGTTGAAAAGTTAGTCCTCACACATCAGTGCAAACTTAAATTGCAAAAATGTTCTTAAGTAAACACAATCAAGCAATTTTCAATTCTGTCAAAAATTCAAAATCTGGCAACAAAATACTCAATACTCAAATTAGAATTTCGGATTAATAATAGTATCACCGAATCAAATGGACTATGTAATTAGTAACAT
>Ga0126335_1000528_pt1 | contig 18711 bp, 15 predicted proteins | sample OlaspJWI45metaG_FD_108409 | JGI IMG/M metagenome (GOLD analysis project Ga0126335, IMG submission 108409) | Marine gutless worms symbiont microbial communities from Oahu, Hawaii - Olavius sp. 1 OAHU.JWI-45 metaG | ecosystem: Host-associated > Annelida > Digestive system > Unclassified | place... | reverse complement strand
CTATGTGATATCGTCTTAGATAGGTGGATTATTTTGGTTTCAACCGAAATTCTCTTGGTTTTTGCAGGAATTTCGAAACCGCCTAATCTGACTAGCTACGGTCTCGTAAGGATAACTAATTCACATATTTCCCTCCTTGCGTGACAAAAGAGAGAGGCTATATTTTGGTATATTTCGGTAATTTAATTATTAAAATTTCATTGAGTATAGACACTACTTTATTTTATATTACAATCAAGGTAAGGAGGATTATATGAAAATACGAAGACCAGTTCAAATCAATCTATTCCCACCAATGTTCGAAGTAATTAATCAAATTAAGAACGAGACTGGCTTATCAAAGGGAAGACTAGTCGAATATTTTACGCGCATTGGTATGATCAAGTCTGGATACGGCCCTAGGATCCTTGAAGCCATAGAACAATTTCCTTCCGGAACCAACTCATCGAAGGAAGATAAGGAGAAATTATGAGTACAAGACTAATAGCATCCCGAAGGTCCGAAGTAGTTACTCAAATTAAGAACGAGACTAGCGTCTCAAAGGTAGAACAATTTAATTCCGGCACCAACTCATCGAAGGAAGATGCAGAGGCGTATTTTTGGGAAACACTCTCAGAAGAAATCGGAGAAATTAGAAATTATAATTCAATAAGGAGATGAGAAATAACATGGATACAAGTAAAAAAGAAATTCGAAAGCCTGTCAAAACCAATCTATTCCCACCAATGTTCAAAGTAATTAATCAAATTAAGAACGAGACTGGCAAATCAAAGGGAAGACTAGTCGAAGATTTTATGCGCACTAGTATGATTAATTCTGAATTCGGCCCTAAGTTCATAGATCATCTGACTTTCGGCACTAGCCTATCGAAGGAAGATACGGAAGCGTATTTTGGGGAAGACTCTCAGAATAAATCGAAGGAATTAGAAATCATACTTCGAAAGAAGAGAGAAATAGATTTGAGTACAAGCAAAGAAGCATGGGGATCTGTCCAAACCAGTCTATTACCGCGAATATTCGATGTAGTTACTCAAATTAATAAAGAGAATAGCTTCTCAAAGGGAGAAATAGTCGAATATTTTACGCTCTTTGGTATGATCAAGTCTGGATACGGCCCTAGGATCCTTGAAGCCATAGAACAATTTCCTTCCGGCACCAACTCATCGAAGGAAGATACGGAGGCGTATTTTGGGGAAGACTCTCAGAATAAATCGGAGGAAACTGGCAAGTTGGATGTCAAGTTGGAAAAAATTACTAATCTGCTCAATGAAGCCATGGAATTAGTCGACTCCCTTCGGGGTGGTGGAACGGTGGACAATTAATGTGCCGACAATGTGCCCGATATATCCAGGGCGGTACAATCCTACTAGAGTGTGCCTAGCGGACCTTTCTCCCCCGCACTGAATTGGGGGTGAAAAAAGCCTAAATAGCAGTTTCTCCGTTTTCTAAGTGGCGATTTCTTATGTATTCTGAGATAAGGCTTCAGCAGAATCAGATTGTCTTGTGCATTTCACCTTAAGATAAAAGCCCCGGTGTTTAAGAAGAACCTTATGTAGTCCCTTGCCTCTTGTTGATGAGATTTCCTATAAACTGACATCATCCCCAATCACATGGGGAATTCCATCTCGCGGCCCTTGTGCAAATCGATTATTGCCATTATTCTAACAGAAATCTATTCAAACTGAAGTTTAAGGAGCGTTTATGGCTGCTGATGAAAATTTATCCGCGTCGGAAGAGACTAAAAACTCCTCGGTGCATTTGAGAGGAGACCTGAGCAAGCCCCCAAGCCGAGCACTTTGGCTAATAAAATGGCTCATCGCCCTTCCTCATTATGTGATTCTGGCATTTCTCATTCTTGCTCTTATATTTGTAACTATCTTTGTTTTCTTTGCGATTGTTTTCACGGGTAAGTATCCCAGAAAAAGCTTCGATTTCGTTGTTGGAGTGTTACGCTGGGGTTGGCGCGTCAAATTCTATGCTTTCAATGTACTTGGCACCGATAAGTATCCACCGTTTTCTCTCAAACCCAAAGATGATTATCCGGCCGATCTTCACATCGATTATTCTGAGCGCTTAAGTCAATGGCTGCCTCTGGTTAAGTGGTTTCTGGCTATTCCGCATTATCTTGTACTCATAGTTTTTATTGGCAATAGTACAAATGCTAACGTGCCTGATACCGGGAATTTTGGACTATTTAGAAACTCATATTCGTTTATTGAGGAGTATTCCCCGCGCGATGGGTTTGTGGAAAATTCCCAGAATTACTTGTCACCTAAGGTTCTAACTGGTGATTTCGACTGGAAATATAACAACGAGTTTCCAGGGCTTAGGACGGTATTGATAATCATTGCATTAATAGCGCTGCTTTTTACGGGCAGGTATCATAAAGATATATTTAGGCTGGTTATGGGAATAAACCGATGGATTTACAGGGTTAACGCCTATCTTCTTTTCCTAACGGACGAGTATCCAAAATTTAGACTCATGGATTAGGTAGATTCGATCGGGTTGAGCTCCTCTGAAGCCGTCATAGAGAGCAAGAATTTTCTTGAAACCCAGCTAATAACCTATCTTGGAAACAAACGTTCTCTTCTGGGATTTATCGGCGAAGGGATAGAGTTCGTGCGTAGGCGAACTGGCAAGGACAGGCTTTTCATATTCGATGCTTTTTCGGGCTCCGGGATTGTCGCGAGGTTTTTCAAGAGATACGCGGCGCGTTTGGAGGCAAACGATTTGGAAACCTATTCCCGTGTAATAAATAGCTGCTATCTTGCTAATCGCTCCGAGGTTCCACTTAAGCTTATACAAGAATCACATCGAGAGCTAATCTCCAAGTTGGAGAATGACGGTCTTCTGGGAGGCATCATTACTAGCTTGTATTCACCGGCAGATGATTCGAATATCCAGATTGGAGAGCGGGTTTTCTATTCTGTCAGAAATGCCCGGTATATCGACACAGCCAGATTGCAAATTGATTTCATGCCCCCTTCAATGCAAAAATTCTTTCTAGCGCCGCTCCTCTCAGAGGCCTCCAAACATGCCAATACGGCCGGAGTATTCAAAGGTTTCTACAAGGATTCCATTACCGGGATAGGCAAATTTGGCGGTAGGCGGGGGCAGTCTCTCTCACGAATACTCGGTGAGATTCATTTGCCGTTGCCGGTTTTCAGCAATTTCGAAAGCGAAGTTGAGCTGCACCAAGAGGATGCGAACTCACTTGCCAGAAAGCTGAAAGGAATCGACCTTAGCTACATAGACCCGCCTTACAATCAGCACCCCTACGGCTCGAACTACTTTATGCTGAATCTAATAGTTAGCAATCAAATTCCCTCTAGAATCAGCAGGGTCTCCGGAATTCCCACGGACTGGAAGAGATCGCTCTACAATAGAAAAGCTCAGTCTCATCAGGTTTTTGAAGATTTGATCAGTTCGCTTGATTCGAAGTTCGTTTTGGTGTCTTTCAACTCGGAAGGTTTCATCAAGCCCGATGATATGAGCAAGCTGCTTCGCAGATACGGCAAGCTGAATGTTTTTGAAACTCGCTATAATGCCTTTCGCGCCAGCAGGAATCTTCGTAGCAGAAGGATTCATCTGAAGGAGTATCTGTATCTCCTCGAGAAAAGTTAGCTCCTTATGGGCGATACTGGATTCGAACCAGTGACTTCTGCCGTGTGAAGGCAGCACTCTAGCCTCTGAGTTAATCACCCCGACTTCCTAGTAAAAGTATACAGCGGGGGAAGGGAGGGGACAAGGCGGGAGTTCTATTTGTACCAGGGCCAGCGAATGCACTTCTCGTGGGGTCCAAAAAGCGAAATATCGGCTTCGCCTGATATAACCATACTGGTTATATCAGCACCCACCAGCTCCCGCGCCGCACGGCGCAAAGTGGCTCCGGTATTGGCAACATCATCTGCAAGAAGCACTCGCATTCCCCGAATATCCATCTTCCAGGGATGCTCCGGATTTGGCTGTTCATTCCACGCCGGAGAATCTTTGCCCTGAGGTGGTATCCTTATCGTTGAAAGTGGTGCATCAAGCCAACGTGAGGCCAGGTAGGCCGGTAGAATACCGCCGCGCTCAATACCGATAACAATGTCGAATTTACCTGAAAGCTTAGTCTTGATCATAGCCATCAGTTCATCCAGGCTGATTACCTGTCCATGCTGCTTCTGAAATACTCTGTTCACGTGTATCCCCATTGTAATGCAGAGTTTTTACGAGGAGGTTTTCCGTGAAGATGTCCGAATTCACTAATTCGGTCCTCTTGATGATTCAGACGATTCACAGGCGGCCTAACAAGAGGCCATGAACGTCGATTGTAACAGATGTACTTAGCCTAATCATCAAAGCGAGGCCTGGATGATGTCTGGATTGGAATTGATTGTTCTAAGAGCCATCTCTGTAGGTTTCTCGTCGAGCTTCAAAGTGCAGACAGCAGCGGCCTGACCGGAGAATATGGCGTTTTCCATTTCTTCGACATTGATGTTGACAGCGCGGAGAGTCGATAGAATGGAGGCTAGAACACCCACGCGGTTGAAATGCCGAACTACGAGTTTGTAAGGAGCGGGGCTTTTTTCTTGAGCATTTACCTGATTAATCGGCTTGCCGGTTCGAATGTAGGATTCAACGATGCGAACGGTTTCATCTGCTATCGCGTCTGCGGCTTGACTTGTGGAGGCTCCGATGTGCTGCGTGCCTGTTATTTTTTTTGCTAGTTCCATATGGGGAAATTCGCTGCTGTTGACATCGGGTTCGTCGGAATATACATCTAGGGCAACTTTCAGGGATTTCTTATCGATGGCCTTTTCTAGTGCCGCCTGATCTACTATCTCGCCTCTGGATGTGTTAATAAGCATTGCCCCATCCTTCATCGAGTCCAGAAACTCGGCATTTACCAGTTTCATTGTCTCTGGAGCGACTGCAAGATGCAGGCTGATTATATCGGCATCTCTTGCAAGTTGGAGTGGGCTTGGACAATAGGTGATTCCCTGGGCCTCGGCGATTTGCGGATTTAGGCTGCGTGACCACGCGATTACAGATATGCCAAAGCTCTTGGCGCGTCTTGCTACAGCTTTGCCTATGGAACCATAACCTATTATGCCTATTTTTTTTCCTTTGAGGCCATCGGCCTTGCTGTATTCTTTCTTGTTCCATTTGCCCGCGCGGAGTTCTTCTGCCTGATATGCAATGCGTCTATCTGCGGCAATGATTAGGCCGAAGGTAAGTTCGGCTACGGCATCTGCATTTTTGCCCGGACAGTTTGCAACATGTATGCCTTGGGATGAGGCATGCCCGACATCTATGGTGTTTACTCCCGCACCCGCGCGGATGATAAGCGATAAGCAGGTTGCGGCATCTATCGTGGCGGCTTTTACCCTGGTGGAGCGGACTATTAAGATGTCGGTGTCGCCGATGACATCCGGAAGTGTGTCGGCGTTGAGGTTCGGTTCGACAAGAACAGTGGAGCTAAGAGTCCTGAGTTTGACGAGTGCATTTTCTGATAGTTTATCGGCTACTAGTATTTTCATATGGCTGCAATACTAACGTTCGTTTGAATCATTGACTAGATAATAGAGGTGAAGATGAGATTTTTAAGAAAGGCTGCAAGTGGAGCTAGTGGTCAATGAGTTTTGATAATGAGATGGGCGTGATTGATCTCGATTGACCACTAAGTCCCTCAGGAATTACTATCCTAAAAAAGGGGGGGTATACGGATATGAAAGCTATTTCTATATGGGAAGCCATGTTCTTACATGGCTCCAAGGGAACTTTGCCAAAGCGGACTGGAGCGATAGAGATGCCGGCTTACAGGCGGCGGGAATTCGCCATTCTAATCCCCGTGCTACTGACAACTCTCTTTTTCTCTTCCTGCGGAGATAGAGACAATCCGGAAGAAAACTACTCTGCTGCAAAGTCCGCCGATGTAAAAAGTACTGTAGATAGAACAGTTCCCCCGAATCCCATAGAAGTGGCAAATGAGGATGGAGTTATGGTCAGTCATGCAATTTCCCTTAGAACCGAGCCAAAATATCCAAGTGACTTCGAGCACTTCGAATATGTGAATCCCGATGCGCCAAAGGGAGGAACCCTTGTAATGGCGGCTACGGGCACATATGACAGTTTTAATCGTTATGGTCAGAGGGGTGTCTCATCGCCGGGCGCCACTTTGTTTTATGACACGCTGATGGCATACAGCGAGGATGAAATAGAGGTTTACTACGGTTTGATTGCCGAAACGGTGGAGTATTCGAAGGATTATGACTGGATAGTTTTTAATCTTCGAGCCGAGGCTCGGTATCAAGATGGGAAGCCAATTTTGGCAGAGGATGTTGTCTTCTCTTTTTACAAGTTTTTTGATGAAGGAGTTCCCCAATTCAGAACCTATTACGGGGACGTGGTATCAGTGGAGGCCCTCGATGACAGAAGGGTGAAATTCACGCTCAGCTCTGGAGACAAGGAGAAGCTGATTTCACTGGGCGGATTAACGATACTGCCACCGCAGTACTGGGAAGGTAGAGATTTCTCCGAGCCGCTAACGGAGCCCCCCCTCGGCAGTGGGGCATATCGAATTTCCGATTATGCAATGGGCCAGTACGTTGTTTTTGAGCGCTTGAAGGATTATTGGGCACTTGATATTCCGATTGTCAAGGGAACCTTGAATTTTGACTATATACGCTACGATCTCTACCGAGATGAAATTGTTCAGCTGGAGGCATTGAAGGCAGGTGAGATAGATTTGAGGGGAGAGAATGTTTCCAAGCAATGGGCAACTCAGTACACGGGGCCGAATTTCGATGCGGGCTATATAATCAAGGAGGAGTTGCCGGATGAAACTCCGGCCACGATACAGCGCTATGTTTTCAATATCCAGAGGGAATTTTTTTCGGATCGGCGAGTACGGCAGGCGATTGGCTTAGTATTGGACTTCGAGTGGTTAAACAAGAATCTTTTTTACGATCAGTATAGTAGAACAAGGAGTTATTTCCAGGGAACTCCCTTCGAGGCATTGGATTTGCCTGGAGCCGAGGAGTTGAGAATCCTGGAACCTATTCGAGAGCAGATTCCGAGTGAGGTTTTTGAAAGCGAATTCCAACCAGTGGTGAATGATGGCTCCGGGAATATACGCGCGCAGATTGCAGAGGCCTTGGCTATTCTAAAGGAGGCCGGCTGGGAAATTCGAGATAAGAAACTGGTTGAGATTGAAACCGGTGAGCCGATGGTTTTCGAATTTCTGATGTACAGCCCTTCAACCGAGCGGGTGGCAATACCGTTTCAGGAGAATTTGAAGAAGCTGGGGATAGAGATGAAGCTTCGCATGGTAGATTCATCGCAGTATATCAATAGGGTTCGGGAAAGGGACTTCGATATGATTTCATGGCCCAGTGCCGGGACGTTCTTTCCAGGATCGGAACTTCAGATAGCCCTGCATTCTGATTACATCGACGATACCTGGAACCTCCCCGGAATAAGCGATCCTGCAATCGATTATCTTGTGGAAGGAATCGTAGAGAATCAGAACAATAACCAGGAGCTACTCTTCTGGGGCCGGGCTCTAGACCGTGTTCTTCAGTGGAATCATTACGGGGTTTTACTCTGGCACGCTGATTTTATTAGATTGGCATATTGGGATAAATTCAGCAAGCCGAAGATTAAGCCCAAGTACGGTACGGGATTAGGAACCTGGTGGTACGATGAGAGAAAAGCGGCCAAACTCTCAGCAGAGAATTAGCCAGAAAAAGAAATTTCGCGTCGAGGCTATTGGAGATAGGTGCGGCAGGTGGCTATAGGAGATGGGTTTTGGGCTTATATATACTCCGTAGGATTCTGCTAATCATCCCAACTTTGTGGGTAATCATCACTGTAAATTTTTTTATCGTTCAGGTGGCTCCTGGAGGACCTGTTGACCAGGCCATAGCCGAAGCTCGAGGAATCAGATCGAATATGTCGATGGAGCGGATTTCCGGGGCCGGCCAGAAGGAGACAGGCGAGGAGACAGACTATTCTGGTGAAAAGACGCGAAGCATGTATCGGGGCGCGCGGGGATTGGATGTCGAGACGATTAACGAAATCGAGAAGCGTTTCGGATTCGACAGGCCGATTCATGTGAGATATGCTAACATGCTTAAGGACTATTTGCTCTTCGACTTCGGCGATTCGCTGTTTAAGGGCCGCTCTGTAATTGAACTTATACTTGAACGCATGCCCATTTCAATCTCACTCGGACTTTGGACTACCCTGGCGGTTTACCTTATCTCGATTCCACTAGGCATTAGGAAGGCCGTTCGTGATGGAAGCCGATTCGATAGGTGGACGAGCGTAGCCGTGGTTTTCGGCAATGCAATTCCATCGTTTCTTTTCGCTATTTTACTTATCGTTTTGTTTGCCGGAGGATCTTTTCTGAAGATTTTCCCACTTCGGGGGCTTGTTTCAACAAACTGGAAGGAGTTGAGTTTTGGGATGAAGATACTAGATTATTTCTGGCATCTGATTCTGCCTCTGGCTGCCATGTTGATTGGCGGATTCGCCTCTCTTACCTTGTTAACCAAGAATTCTTTTATGGATGAAATCGGGAAGCAGTATGTCATGACAGCAAGAGCCAAGGGCTTAAGCGATAAGAGGGTGTTATTTGGTCATGTCTTTCGCAATGCGATGCTGATTATCATAGCGGGTTTTCCGGGCGCCTTTATTGGGATGCTCTTCACTTCCTCGCTGATTATCGAGACTATTTTTTCACTCAATGGGTTGGGCTTACTGGGCTTCGAGGCTGTTATGCAACGCGACTACCCTGTTATCTTTGGCACACTCTATATCTCGACGCTTCTGGGCTTGTTTCTGGGGCTGGTGTCCGATTTGATGTATACGATTGTGGATCCCAGGATCGATTTCGAATCAAGGGCTACATAGGAAGTGTGAGGATGCATGTGAGGAGGGATTCGCTCACAGCCGAAAGACTGCTTCGCTTCAAGAGCAACAGATTGGGACTGGTGTCGGCCTATGTTTTCGGCATTTTATTCTTCTTAAGTCTCTTCGCGGAATTGCTTGCAAATGATAAACCCCTGATTCTCGCTTATAAGGGCAGAATTTACATCCCTATTTTAGTGAGCTACAGTGAGAGGGAATTTGGCGGTGTATTCGATACAAATGCCGATTATAGGGATCCCTTTGTTACAAATCTGATTGAAAGTAATGGCTGGCTGCTATGGCCACCCATTCGTTTTCACTACAGCACCATTAACTATGAACTGCCAAGTCCCGCGCCTTCTGCTCCAAGCAGGGTGAATTTGCTCGGAACGGATGATAGGGGGAGAGATGTGCTTGCCAGAATCATCTATGGTTTCCGTGTTTCGGTTCTTTTTGGATTGTCTTTAACTCTGATTTCATCGGTAGTTGGCGTGTCCGCTGGGGCTTTTATGGGCTATTATGGGGGTAAATTAGACATTCTCGGTCAGAGGTTTATCGAGGTTTGGGGTAGTTTGCCGACTCTATTCATCTTGATAATCCTCTCCAGTGTTACTCAGCCTAATTTTTTCTGGCTCTTGGGTATCTTGCTTATCTTCAGTTGGATGGGCTTTGTTGGCGTTGTGAGGGCCGAATTCCTTAGAGCTAGAAATTTCGAGTATGTTCTTGCGGCGAAGGCGATGGGCCTTTCTGATAGGCAGGTTATATACCGCCATGTGCTTCCAAATGCGATGGTGGCCACGCTTACTTTCATGCCCTTTACGCTTAGCGGAGCGATAACTTCATTGACAGCCCTGGATTTTCTTGGCTTTGGACTGCCTCCGGGCTCGCCCTCTTTGGGGGAATTGCTCGCCCAGGCTAAGGCAAACCTTCAGGCACCCTGGCTTGCTCTTTCGGCTTTCCTGGTGTTGGCGCTAATACTGGTTCTCTTGGTTTTTGTAGGCGAGGCTGTACGCGATGCCTTTGATCCCAGGAAAGTTGTCTGATATGAGCGAGAGCAGACTGCTGGGAATAAGCAATCTACGGGTTGGGTTTCGAAGAGAGGGAAAACCAAACGAGGTGCTTCACGGGGTAAGTTTGAATCTAGCCGCTGGAGAAACGCTGGCACTTGTTGGAGAGAGTGGTTCCGGCAAAACCGTTACGGCTCAATCGGTGCTTCGCCTCTATCCGCCTAATTTGGTGGAATACAGCGGTGGGAGCATTGTTTTCGATGGCATCTCTATTTTGGATGCAAATGAAAGCGAACTGCTGTCGCTGCGCGGGGCGAGGATCGGTATCATTTTTCAGGAGCCACTCTCATCGCTGAATCCTCTTCACGATATACAGAAGCAGTTAAATGAATCGTTGGGGCTTCATCAGGGTTTGAATGCCAGAGAGTCAACTCCCGTTGCTCTTGATTGGCTTGAAAGAGTTGGTCTTCGCAATGCCGCTGAACGTTTGCACTCCTACCCGCACCAGCTCTCAGGAGGAGAAAGGCAGAGGGTAATGATTGCCCTTGCCATGTTAAACAATCCAAGACTGCTTATCGCCGATGAGCCTACAACCGCGTTGGACGTTACTATTCAGGCGGGGGTGCTTTCTTTGATTAAGAAGCTTCAGGTGGAAACGGGAATGGCAATCCTCTTCATTACTCACAATCTTGGCATTGTAAGACACTTTGCCGAACGTGTGGCGGTGATGCAAAACGGCCTCATTGTTGAATCTGGGCCTACCGAGGAAGTGTTTGAAAACCCTGCCCATGAATACACACGACTGCTCATAAACGCGGAGCCGGGCGAATTCCCGCCAGAGGTGGATTCGGCAGCACGGGCGCTAGCTGAACTTAGAAATCTCAAAGTCCATTTCCCGATTCAAAGAGGTTTTTTCAGGCGGACAGTGGGATATGTAAGGGCGGTCGATGGCGTCAGTGCCGCGATTCGCGAGGGTCAGACGCTAGGTGTAGTAGGTGAGAGTGGTTCGGGAAAAACCACTTTGGGTAAGGCCCTGCTTCGTTTAGAGCAAAGTGAGGGCGAAATAATCTATGACGGCAAGCCGATTAGCGGTTTGGATAGAAGTTACATGCGCCCACTGCGCAGGGAACTTCAGATTATCTTTCAAGACCCCTTTGGTTCGCTAAGTCCGAGAATGTCGGTTGAAAGAATCATCGGTGAGGGTTTGCACCTTCATAAGATTGGAAGTAAGGCAGAGCGTCTGAAACTTATTGAGCAGGCGATGGAAGAAGTGGAATTGGATCCGATCCTTATGAAACGTTATCCGCATCAGTTCTCGGGTGGCCAGCGGCAGCGGATTGCGCTGGCTCGCGCTCTAGTTTTGAAGCCGCGTCTCATTGTTTTAGATGAGCCTACATCTTCTTTGGACAGATCAATTCAATTTCAGGTGATTGAACTCTTAAAGAGCGTTCAATCAAAGTATGGAATTAGTTACCTCTTTATCAGTCATGACATGGCGGTAGTGCGAGATCTATGTCATGAGATAGCCGTGATGAAGGATGGCATGATTGTGGAATTTGGCGAGGCGAGGCAAATTTTCTCTGCTCCCAGTCATCCATATACGGCGGAGCTTATTCGTACAGCCTTCAATCCTGTGCCATCGGAATTGCCATTTGTATCTAATTGATTGATTGCCTATAGTTAAAAAGATGAAATTCAAATATCTAGCGCTTGGAGCTGCTATTCTTCTCTCCATCACCTCGGCATTATGGGCGAGAGCAGAGTCTGAGAATCTTGACGATTTAATTGTAAACGATCCAAAGACACGACGTGGAATTCTGTCTAATGGGATGCAGTATTTTGTCCGCTCCAATTCCAAGCCATCGGGGATGGCTGAACTTCGCCTAGTGCTCAAAGTGGGCTCGATTCTTGAAGACGAAGATCAGTTGGGTTTGGCTCACTTCGTGGAGCATATGCTATTTAACGGCACAGAACGCTTCCCGGGGAATGAAATTGTGGATGTGCTAGAATCCTTCGGGATGGAGTATGGTCCGGAGATAAATGCCTACACAACCTTTGACAACACGGTTTACAAGCTCAAAGTCAGTACAGAAGATTATGAGGAATTTAGCCTTTCCTTTGATGTCTTGAAGGAGTGGGCTTTCAATGCCACGTTGACTGAAGAGGAATTTGAGAAGGAGAGGGCTGTTGTAATTGAAGAATGGCGAGTAGGCAGGGGCGCCGAGGCCAGGATGCTCGATGAGATTTATCCAGTTCTATTCAAAAGTTCGCGTTATGCAAAACGCAAGCCCATTGGCAGCATGCAAATTATCCAGAATGCGCCCATAGAGGCTCTTAGACGTTTCTACAAGGATTGGTATCGTCCGGATTTGATGGCCGTTATCGCGGTGGGCGATTTCGATGTAGATGAAACCGTCCGCATGATCGAAGAACGTTTTGAAATTCAAGAGGGGCCTGAAAACCCAAGACCGCGTGGACAATACGAGATTCCTCCACATGATGAGACTCTCATCAAGGTGGTTCATGATGATGAGGCCACACGCAGCAATGTACGGATACTGGTTAAGCATGATAATCAGAAGAGCCGCTACAAGAAGGATGTCAGGAAGGAGATAGTAGAACAGCTATTCTACAGCATGTTCAATCAGAGGCTTGCAAAGATTGCACGGGAAGAGGATCCGCCCTTTCTCAGTGCTTATGGCTTTAGAACTCCATATACGGAGCAAACTTCAATCAGCAATCTGATTGCAACCACGCGGGAAGACGGGATTCTTGCAGGTATGGAAGCATTGCTAATTGAAGCCGAACGCATACGAATTTTCGGTTTTCTGGATTCTGAACTGGAAAGGGCCCGGCGTGATTTATTGAATTACTTTGAAAAAATATGGAAGCAGCGTGATGATATGGAATCGTCCACTCTGATTAAACCTCTAATGAATGCTTTTTTGCTGGGCGAGACTTATCCTTCTTTGGATTGGCAGTGGCAAACTCTTAACGAGATACTTCCCACTATCAATTCGGAGGAAGTTGCCGAGTATTCAAAGGTTCCGTTTAGCGACAAAAACCGTGTTGTCATTGTTAAGGGGCCCTCTGTTCCAGGGATTACTCAGCTTAGCGAAGAATCCATTTCCGCGAAATTTAACGAGTTAAGGAATATGAAATTCGAACCATGGAAAGATGATATGGTCTCTGATTTTGTGATTCCAAGCATGCCGGAACCCGGACGCATCCTTTCACGTTCAAAGATCGAAGAGGTGGGCGTGCATATTTGGACCTTATCCAATGGTGCAAGGGTTGTCCTCAAGCCAACTTCCTACAAAGTGGAGGAGATACTTCTTCAGGCCTATAGTGAGGGCGGGCTTTCCCAGGTGGAAGATGAGGATTATATCTCGGCTCAGTATGCAGTGGATGTGGTAAATGAGGGGGGATTGGGAGACTTCTCCGCGTTGGAGCTGACACAGGTATTAGCGGGCAAAAGTGTTTCGATTGAACCATACATCCATGAAAACTACGAAGGATTTACGGGCGCCGCAGCATATGGAGATTTTGAAACGCTGCTAGAACTGCTCTATCTACATTTCACCGCGCTTCGAAAGGATGAAAACGCATGGAATGCCTTCAAAATCAGAACCATAGAAAAAATCAAGCATCGTGAATCATCGCCCGTGACTAACTATAGCAATTTTCTCTGGGAGACTATTTTCGATGGCCATCCGCGAAGCAAGCCCGTAACCGTGGATAGTTTCAACGAGGCAGATATGGATAGAGCCCTGGAAATCTTTGCTGAGCGTTTCAGAGACGCCGCGGATTTCGTATTCGTTATCGTTGGGGATTTTGATCCATTGGCTATTGAAGGAATAGTTGAGCGCTGGTTGGGAGGATTGGCTGCCGGTTCTGCCGGCGAGAGCTGGGTGGACCGCGGGATTAGGAGTGCTCCTGGCGTGAAGGATGTTTCCTTAAGAGATGGTTCTGAGCCACTTAGCATGGTTACTCATGTTTGGAGTGGACGGTGGAATGGGGATTTCGCTGAACGGTATCGAATTCAATCTCTCGCCGCGGCACTTGAGATGGCTTTTACACGCGTGATTCGGGAGGATGTCGGTGGAACTTATAGCATAGGTGTTTATCCAAGGCTGACTGTGGCACCGGTTAAGAGCTATCAGTTCATTGTTCAATACTCCTGTGCCCCGGATAGGGTAGAGGAACTTAGCGAGAGGATTCAATTTGTTGTAGATAGTTGGCGCTCCGGCGACATAGAGGAAAAATATGCCGCGGATGTTTCAGAGGCTCAAAAGCGTAATCTTGCCGAAAACTTGGAGCTAAATGAGTGGTGGTTGAACCAGATTGTTTTTTCTATAGCAACCGGCGTAGATTATCAGGAACTGATTAACAGGTCGGCCTTGTATGAACTGCTAAGTGCAGAGGTGCTTGGTCAGACGGCTCGTGATTACTTAGACGATGACAACTACATTCGGGTTGTACTCTATCCCGAGTCGTAAGATGATTTATGCCCGTAACTTCCCTAAGACAAGCTTCGAATGCGACGGCTTTAAAAGCAATTAAACTCTTCTTGCATTCTTCGGAAAATGAGCTATAGAATAGGGGAGAGAATCGTTAGCCCGCCTCAAGCTGGCAGGTTTGTTTCTCATGTTTTGGATGCTTAGCGGCCGTAAATTGTCGAAACGGAGTAGGGCTCTGGGTTTGCTATGATGAATAATACTTCCTCCCAGGTAGTGATACAAAGCCAAGGGCTTATTCCCTCTGAGCTTAGAATGTGGCCCAAGGCAAACTTCAACCCCCGGCCAATTGAACTTTTCCCGAAGTAATTCACCGAAGCCTGAAATGGTTTGTAACTATGCACTTCCAAACCGTATCGTGATAGCCATTTAGCATCCGGAGCGATATGAATATCTGCATTGCGGCTTGGAACTTAACCAGATCTGTTGGCGGTGGTGTGGGAAGAGTAGCTTCCATCATCTGCTCAGCTCTCGCGGATAGAGGCCATTCACTGACGGTGGTAGTTAATTCGTCAAGTATCAAGGCAAAGCCCTTCTATCAACTACCCCAAGGCACAACACTTATCAACAGCAGGTGGATTGATACTAAGATTTGCAGAAGGAGAATTCGCAAGGCAATATTGGAAACAAATCCCGATATCGTAATCGCAATGACAAGTGGATCTCCAATGAGATGGTGGCCACATATCATGAAAGATATCGGTGTGCCATTGACTCTCTCTGAGCATTCTAATCCCTGGAAGATTGAAAAGGAGATGTGGAATCACGGCGAAAGGCAACTTGTTATGTCATTTGCTGATTCAATACACCTATTGCTGTCTTCCTACCGCGAATCACTTGAGAAGCATCTTAGAGATAGGGTAAGTATAATTCCGAATCCAATCGCGGATTCAATCCCCGGAAGCGGAGGAGGAGTATTCGCCAAGAAAACCATTATCGCTGTTGGAAGATTGGAGGATCATGTCAAGCAGTTTTCGATTTTAATCAAGGCATTTGCCACGATTAGAGATAAGTATCCAGATTGGAAAATCAGTATTATCGGCGGGGATGTAGACGGCAGCGAGATGAAGTACCGTGGATTAATACGTCGATTTGACTTGGCGAATCAAGTCGAATTAAAAGGAGCACTTGGCAACCTTCACTGTGAATATAACAAAGCCGCGTTTTTGTGTCTTCCATCAAGATATGAGGGCTTTCCATTAGCAATTCTGGAGGGATACGCTTATGGTTTGCCCGCGATTGGATTTCGTGCCTGCTCCGGAGTCAATGCATTGATTAAGGATGGGGTTACTGGCCTACTTGCCGATGATATGACGGAAACAAGCCTTGCCCGGTGTATGAGCTTACTAATGGACAATGAAGCCATTGTTGAAAAAATGGGTAAGATGGCGAGGATGGATGCGCAGAAGTACAGAATTTCGGAGATATGCGACCAAAATGGGTAGAACTTATCGAGAGGACAATCAGTGAGCGAGAAGAAACAAAAGACGCGAAGAGAACAAGCAGAACCCAGGAACGCTTTCTTGAAAAGAGGTATCTAAACGACACGCCGTTTGTAAGGAGTTTGTTATAAAAGATGTTTTCACGGCTTTTGATTCTGACAAAGGACATCGTCCGGCAATCCACTGTGTAGATTTCGAGATTCTGGCTGTAGGCTATATTGGAGAGAGTAAAATGATTCCTAATCAGGCGCATTTCGTATGGATTGGGCCCAACTTCCCTTGCTTATACTATCTGTCAGTATATAGCGCGGCCAGAAATGGCGGTTTTGATAAGATATTCGTTCACCATAAGCATCTTGGAACCGACGAAAAATGGTTTCATAGGCTCGGTGAGTTGCCGGGAGTAATACTGCAGGAGTTGGACTTTGATAAGATTTTTTCAAGTGAGAACCAACTTATGTTTAAACTGGGGAAGCAAAGAGATTTAATCGAAAAGAGTCCTATGATCCAATCAGATCTATTTAGATATGCCGTACTATACCTATATGGTGGAGTTTATCTGGATTTGGATATCGTGGTTTTGAAGCCATTTAAGGAACTGCTGATAAGAACTTCTAGAACCGCATTTCTGGGTAGAGAAAAAATACTTTTCCCGGAACATATCGTGTATCCGACAAATACTCGGGATAAGCTTGGAAAGTTCAGAAGTATTCTACTGGTGAGGCTGCGAAATATGTGTGAGAGGATTCCACATGGCTATGTCTTCTACAATAAATTGGGGGCATATGTTCCAACTGTTAATGGCGCGGTTTTCGGTTCGGAGAAATCCGGAAGTTTCGTAATGGGAATGATTGCAAAAACCAATCAGTATGGAGCTGTGGAAATGAACACACCTTTGAAGATAGGGCCCTTCTTATTGCAAGGGGCGGTGGCGGATACGAATATGTCTAGCAGCATCGAAATATTGAGGTCCGATTATTTCTATCCCACGCCACCTGGCCTTACCAAGCACCTGTTTCGACGATATAAGAGGGTGGATATCAATAGATTCTGTGATTTATCCAACTCATATGCCATTCACTGGTATTCTGCCTCTTCGACGTTTCGAGCCTCGAGAATGAGTATTCAAGATATCGACTACGAATATCTTAAGGCCAACAGGAATAGTTTACTTTTCTGCGATATGCTGCAGAAGTATGTCAAAGGTGTTTTAGCTTAGATACTCTCTGCTACGTATTCCGCGCGCCGCCGATATTCGCGTTTTTCTGTAATTTCCTAACAAGTTATGGCGGCAAGATGCTTATAATTGCAAAATGCAATTATAATCTATCTTAATAATCTTTATGAGATTGTCAAAGAATCTGTCGAAAATGATCCGATGATTCTTAAGCCAATCGAAATCCGAGTGGGTATTCTTGAAAAAAGTTCTTGTTATTCCCTCCTGGTATCCCAATGAGATGAAACCGGATTTCGCCCCCTATGTTAGGGCCCAGGCACTATCTTTAGCCAGATATGGCTTGGAAGTTACAGTTGTATATTCCGCTCCATATTCCTGGAAGTGGGTTTTAAAGCGAAGAAGGCTGATGTTCGGGAAACGCGAACTTCATATTGGAAACTTTCAGGAAATTCTGTTTTTTCTTCCCAAGTTTCATCTCAAGCGCATTGATAGAGGAGTTCGAGATATTGTTGGACGCCAATTGATTCGGCAATTGGATAGCAAAGGGTATCGACCTGATATCATCCATGTCCATACTTACGAGTCTGGCCCATTGGCACTGTGGCTTCGCGACAGGATTGATGTCCCAGTGATCATAACCGAACACTATACGGGCTTTGCAAGAAATATCCTTGGTAAATGGGAACTGGATTTGGCTAAACGCTGCTTCGAGGCCGCTGACTTGAGAATCGCTGTCAGCAAAGAATTTGCAAAACTTCTGAAATCTATAACTGGTTTAGCCTTCAAGGTTATGCCCAATTTCATTGACACTTCGTTTTTTTCACCTGGGTTGGAAGAACCGTACTATGATTTCTTGTCGATTGGCCACCTGCTGCCAAAGAAGAATCATGCAATTCTGATAGAGGCTTTTTCAAGGCTTGAACCTGAGAAGCGAAAGCTCAGATTGGGCATTGTTGGCGAGGGGCCATCAAGAAGGAAATTGGTTAATCTGGTTAGGCGTTTGGGTTTGGGGAATCAAGTTGATTTACTTGGATATCGGGATGCGTCGGAAGTTCGTAATCTACTTCGAAAAAGTCGTATTTACTGCATGCCGAGTTCTTATGAGACTTTTGGAATTGCTGTTATCGAGGCCATGGCAGTGGGGCTACCCGCGGTGGTAACTCGCTGTGGAGGTCCGGAGGAGATTGTTGTTAACGGCTTGAATGGGATAGTCTCGCAATTAAGTGTGCCAGCCTACGCGGCCGCGCTGGAAGAGGCTTTGGCGCACGGCTGGGATAGTAATTCCATACGTCGGCGAGTAGTGGATCTTTATTCCGAAGCCGTGGTTATTTCAGAATTGAAGGCCCTTTACAAAGAGGTAATCGCGATGCGCCAGAGTTCAACAGGATAATCGAAACCTAAGCCTGGATTGGAAAAAGGCAGCTTACTTGGTTAAATGCTGTTGGCTTTCCTTAAACTGAGTTTGAGAAATTTGATTTTTTATAGTATTGACTTAAAGAGATTTTTTAATCCTTGTACTTTGAGGTTGGATTCTCACATAATGCAGCATGCTGGAAAGAGGGCGAAGCTACGACAAAAAGGGTGTTAGAGCTATTCTAGACAAATTAGTATCCGATTATGAACGTTTGATATTTAACTATGCTTTGAATCCAGAATTGCTTGAAGCT
>Ga0126335_1000527_pt1 | contig 18716 bp, 13 predicted proteins | sample OlaspJWI45metaG_FD_108409 | JGI IMG/M metagenome (GOLD analysis project Ga0126335, IMG submission 108409) | Marine gutless worms symbiont microbial communities from Oahu, Hawaii - Olavius sp. 1 OAHU.JWI-45 metaG | ecosystem: Host-associated > Annelida > Digestive system > Unclassified | place... | reverse complement strand
TATCTATCTATCTAAAAAGTCAAGATTAAGGTGACGTAAGTGCCGAGACACAACAAGGGCGCCTAACAATGTTAGTTAAAAGCGTGGTTATATAAAAATGTCTTGAGTTGACGTTTAAAGGCTACAACAGAATGAACACAGCAAAGCGGTGGTGGCAGTTTGTTCCATGCACGAGGACCAGCTACGGCGAATGACCGATCACTTAACGACGACATAGTTCGCGGCACTGCCACTGTCTTGAATGCTGCAGATCTAAGACCAGCTCTAGCAGTTGCGTGATCAGCTCCACAAGGCAGGATGGTGCGTCGCCGTACAAGCAGCGGTAGACCATCATACACAGCTTGTACTCTATGCGCTGCTTGACAGGAAGCCAATGACGGTCGCGCAGAAGAGAGGTTGCGTGTTCACGTCACGATGAGCCAGCCACCAGACGTATGCTGTGTTGAGGACTGACTGTAGTCACTGGATATCACAGGCTGGAAGACCAGCGAAAACAATGTTACAGTAGTCTAGCCGGCTGTGAACCAGAGCAGTGACAAGAGTGTTTAGCGTGTGTGACGGCAAAGACGGCATGATGGATCTGATCTGTCGCAGTGCGCTATAGCCTCGGGTCTGTAGTCTCGCAGTAGAAGCTAGTGTCTGGCTGAGGGCTATGCAGTGGGCCCATGTGGATTGGGAAGAACTTTACTCTTTACTTTTTATATGGACAATTAGTCTAAATCCTAGAGCTTCCAACTGCTGACATGCACAATTAAAGTAACACCCAAACTGCAGTATCAACAGTATAGAACAAAAACCTTGAAGATGTACATGCTTTGCATAACAACGGGATCTTCAAACTGCAGTCCTCTAAAAACGTCCTGTGCAATACGCAAACAGTCCGTTTCAATTTACCAGTGTTATAAACAAGCTTGCAGAAGACACTAAAATATGATTTGATTTGAATACTTGTTCAGTAACAGTTTGTTCTACAAGCTGCACAACTGTTTGATAAATACTGAACTTTTGGCTCTGGTTGAACCAACCTACTTTACCACAGCTATACTTCAACTATTCTTAGTCTAACAGGCAGTCTCCTGGGAATACCAGTCTCCTGGGAATACTAATGCAGTCAGATGGCCTTCGTGTACCCCCCCCCCCACAACAAATAGCATTTAGAACCTTCAGTATTCAATCTTCAATGTATTGGTAAAGTAATAATTATACACAAAGTTTTACAACATAAAGTAGTGATTCTATGAATTTGTTATGCATATAAAACAGTTAAATAATTTGTATTCAAAACTTAAAACAAAGCAAAAGATACTGACATAAGTTAATAAAGTTCCAAATTTTATCTTTGTTTCAAAGTAATATGGAAAAACAGTCCATACAAAATCAATGAAGTAAGCCAAGAAAGCAAAAAAAGCACAAAACAGCCTTCAGCCATAGTAGCACAAGACATTAATTCATTAGTCACAGGCAATAATTATTATTATATCTATACCATAAACAGTGTCTGTATACCTTGACTCTGTCACTAAATGTGACTTTTCTAAAGGCAGGTGCAAATACATGTAATGCTGTTGTAAACACATACAACAACTATTGCATACAGTGTTAACACATTTGAATACACATTTTCAATCATGCTTTAAAACTTAACTGTTCACACAACTCCCTACAATCAGCAAGCCATATGTCTGCTAAGTTCCCATTCCTAACCGACAGCAAGGCAATACAGAAAAAGCTGCTATGTACTTGCAACAAAACAAACTCAACTTCAGACTGCATAACTTTGCTACATGTATCCAGTTGCATGTGTTTTCTCTAGTGGTCTCATAAAATCAAAATCTCTAACATTTCGAGTAATTGTGCTAACAACAAAGCAAAAGACCACGGAATTCTCATTTATGACTCATTTATGGAAATTTAAGTTATCCAGAAGCATACCATAACTGTAGCACAACTATACAATAAACTAGAATTTGTAAATTTCTATATACTACTAACCGTGACCAATTTTGTTGAGAGCTAACTGCTTCTCTACTTTCAATTCACCTGCAGCAAAATTACAGACATACTTTTTCTAAAAATTACACTAAAACTAGATGCTGATCACCAGGAAGCTTTGCCTCCACTTGGCCCGAGATAATAATAGCTTGTGACGTAAGGGGACAAAAAGACAGAAAGACAGGACAGACATCACAACTAGGTTACATATTGCATCTTTTGCCTTTACAGGCATTGGATGCAAAATAAACAAATATTAAATTCCATAAATTAAACATAAGCCTGAGACAACAACTAGTGATATGCAAACAATTATGATGTCATGCTGTGTGGCTTGTTGCATGATAATATGGCAGTACAAGATGGCAAAAACTTTTCATTTCTATGGATTTCCGAGTTACATGTGCCAAAATGCCTAGTAAAATTAACACAAGCAGTTTTTAAATTCAGAAAAAATTAAATCATCTGCTGAAGATGCATTAAAACATACATTATATTATGATTCCTTCTTCTGTAAAGTGTATAATAAAAGACTATCACTATCATTAATCCCACCATAATCAAAAATTTTAAGTACAGATTATCTAAGTGCCAAGACACAAGTATGCATTTAAACAACTTGCTAAACAGGTTATTTGTAATATTTTATATGACTGACGTTTACCTTGTTCATCAAATGCTCCATCTTCAAAGAAAAAAGCAATTCTGTCTCCACTGTTTATGAAATAGTCATCCCTGATGTTCTGCATCACATATGTTACATAATCAATAAAAAATAAAATGTACCAAACTGGTAAGAAGCCAGTAATTGAAAGATGACCAAATGTTACTGCCAATAGCAAAAGTGACTACTCATGCATAAAATGCTAACTTATCAACTAGGCTACATTAGGAAATTGTGGCACCCCAAAACTTGATCCTCTGCTAATATTTGTTGCACATATCAAGATAGTTATGCTTTATTACATAAAAGACTAACAGTATGGATAAATATGAAAACAGTTTATTAATTTATACATAAACATTAGTCAAAAGAATGCAATAAATACTATATATTAGAGTAGGAGACAACAGTAGCAACAATTGTGAAAACACAACAGAAAGTCAAATATCAGTCACCACTTGTGTTGTTGTAGAAAATATTGCATGGTGTGCTCGACAATCCATTTTGTCCACGAGATCTGCACACTCTTGCTTCATGTCTTCTATTTCGCTTTCACTGACGAAGTCTGGCAGTACTGCAAATCCATCACGATGAAACTATGGCATATACATATCACAAACAGTAGTTTAAACATGTATATAAACTTAGTCCAACCTGCAATGGCAAAAAAACAGAGAATAAACAGGATTGGGTTTTGAGTTCGCAGAATTAATAATTTTGTGCGGTATGTATATTAGACAGAATGAAGCACATGTTTGTAACAAGTGCATTATATGTGGTTCCTCCCTCCCTCCCCCTGTTGACAGAACCTATATAAGCCAGGCTTCTGACAGCCCGGCGGGCTTTCTGTCTTTGGCTGTCAGTCTGCATGTATCATATGTACCATACATAGACATAGCATACTGGTGTAAGCTCATGTCGAAAACTGGACTGCTGCAAGTATTTTTGAGATTTTATCAAATGTTTGAATGAATGAATTCATCGACAACCTACATGTAGTCTCAACGTTGGAGTTATTCCAAAGTTATCAACTGCTGTTCTGAGATCAACTGTTACCGTATTCTTGTCATTGGAGTTATTATTATTCGTTAACTATTATATCCGTCGACTGTTGTGAAGTTTGATATGTTCTGGAGGAAATACCATCAACAGCTACTGTGCTACTTCTGATAATCATCCAACGACCATTGTCACTATAGCGCCTGTATTCTTGTCAAGCTGTTAGCTGTCATCGTTGTTTCTGTCATTTGTTTTACATGTAAAATGTCACATCAGACCAGGTGTTCAGTTCTATTTTTGTATTGGTGATTGGTGAACAAGAGATTAATGTGAAAATTCAATAGTTAGTTTTATATGTTGTGTTTATAGTTTACAGCGGCAGCACAGTAAATTTCTTAAGACTGCTTTCAGCTTAAAATATCAGGAAGCTCTTAGGAACTTCAATAGGCTTACTGTCAATGTCACAGGCATGGAAGGAGAGCCACTCAGGAGAACTTCAGCCGGGGACAGAATAGTGCCACCCACTAGATAAGCAGCCACCAGGGAGATGGTAGAAATGTTACAGGCAAGCCAAAATAATAAACTACCAAACAACTGAAAAGTTGCAAGAGAAAATTTTACACAAGCTTAGGGAATGATGGGATTTTATTTCTGCCATCTTCTGCTACCAGCTGGGAGACTGCAAATCCATGACAATAAAAGTTATTTGCAAATTTGCTAGACTGCAGCCAAATAAGTTGAAAGTTACATTTAATTAGTCAAGTTTAGTCAACAATGAAGTAATAACAGATGCAACAAAGTCAAGAATATAATAAGAGCAAACATAGGGAAGCGGAATGCCCGCCCCAGCGGGCGACAAACTTACAGAATTTACAGTCAACTCCTACACAAGTCAATTCGTCTCCAAGACTAACCTGGTCCCGGCCCTAACCCTAAACCTAATCTCAATCGTTACTCTAACCACTGGCCTAATTCTAGCCCTAACACCCGCTGACTGCCATCCGCATATGAGATCACCTTCATCTTTACCTTTAGTTTAGAATTCCTAACAACAAACTTACATTTTCAAGCCACACATTACTCATGTTGTGCAGATTTTAGAAATGTCTTGTTGTTATTATCGTTATTACAAACTACAAATAATTTTAAATCTCAGCAAACAAACACAGTCCACTGCCAACAAGCGACCACGCCCACCAAGAGCTTTGTGGGTATTTCCCAGCAGGGTATTTCGGGATTTTCCGCAGCTAATTTTTTGGCTGTCTCTAGAGTACTGGAACCCGTACCGTAATTTCTTCTTCTTCTTCTTCCACTCCAGATAGGTGCCAACTGAGGTTGAGTAATTTCGTGCCATTCACCGGGCTGCTACTGCCCACCCTACATCTCTGTCACGATATGACAGGGCTCAGGACAGTTTGGTACCTGGAGAACACAACAAGACCGTCTACGAAAACGCTGGGTGGAGTAGGTCACCACGAGCACAAAGCGCTTTCCTTCTGACGCTTGGAGTGCTGCGACGGATCGGTCAGCATGTAGGGCGATACGACACGGGGAATTACATACTGCTTCACAGGAACTGCAAAATGGCCGATTTTCGTGTACATTTTGCCCCTGGCGTCTGTGAAGCAAACTAAGCAAAAAGTATCAAGTTACATACTTGTGTAACAAGTGGGTGTTTCGTTATGTAAGTAAGTAAGTAATCTTTATTAAGATCCGACAAACGCACATAAATACATTATAGCACAGTAATACACGGAAGAACACTAAGAACAAAAACATAAAAATAAATGCAATAAAAACAATAAAGCATGAGCAGTATAATCCCAATATTCATTTAATGTATTTGTACAAAGACCGAACAATGAACGATTTTTATGCAAATCAGTATAATATTCCGGCAACTGAAAGGATGACCACACAAATGCAAATCACTTGTACGATACGGCGGGAGAAGATGATAAAGAGAATGACTTGCAGAGCAAACCTCTAGCAATGTGTACGGTCAATCAGATCATTAATGGTCATAACACGATCTATATAACCAAGTCGCTTGAGGCGCTTGAATAGCTTGATTCGCCGTAGAGTAAGCATTCCCAGCGAAGAGAACAGAGAGAGAGAGAGAGAGAGAGAGAGAGAGAGAGAGAGTTGTTTTATTGTCCATCCAACCGGTGTACAACAAAAACAACGCGTTGCTCATTAACGCTCCTAATTGTTTACATTTTTACAATTAAATAAATATTCTTCGTTTTATTCGGTGTTTAATTGACCGGCTAGATTTGATTAAAATGACAAAAAGACTTTTGTCTGCCGAAGTATGATTGCTATATTGTCAGTATAGGTTGTAAATGACATGATTTAGCTCTAGCATAAATTTCCGGTTTACTGATAGTTCATCATGTCTTGTCTTAAACGTTTATAGCGTCTATAGTCAAACTTCGTCTTCATTCAGCGCAGCATGTCAGGCTTGCACTCTTTTACAGAACTGTGTATGAACTTACAGCTTACTAGGTGATGCTCTTGTTGGTCTGACTTTCTGACCCATGACCAAGTTGACGTGTAGTTTAAACATTGACTTTTTGCACTGGAATGTATTTGATTTGAATTTATAGTTGTTTCCACTTTGTGGCTGTTTTGCAGGAAACTCTTGATCATCTCAATAAGTTTGTGCGAGGTTCAGTCTGTGATCGGAGTGGTCATGAAGGCGAGTTGGTGAAGTCGGCACTGCAGTTATTACAGTCTTTGCCTGCCACACGATCTGCTGTGCTGCAGTATATCAGTGACATTTACGATGATGCAGTCAATCAGCATCTTGAACAGCGTAAGAAATCTTTCCATGCCTCCCAAGTGCATGTGCTGTGAATTAGAAATGTATATGGTGCACTGCGATTGATGTTGACATGCTGTAGCTATGTTAAATGGAGCTGACTGCTGCTTCTATATATATGTGTATGTCTGTAGGGATGTAAAACGAACTTCGAACATTCGATGTTCGGAGTTAAAACCAAGGATCGATTTCGGCGGCATATAACCGATAGATTTCAAGCAGCAGCTCTCGATCTAGTCACAGCTGTAAACTGCGCCGCTACAAGTGTCATATTTTTCGCAGTGTGACGTGCCGACACATTAAGCCTTTGATCAGCTGCCGCGGTCATTTGCTGCGGTGTAGGTCGTTTAAACACTTTGCTTTCCAGTGTCTCCTCTTAGCGGTGGTTGTTAAGAGCATGCTGCCGATACACCACATTGTGTACACAGCAATGGTGCTGTCTACCTGTTCACCTAGGCCGTGAGCCGGTAATAACATATGGTGTAACGCAGGTGGGCAGGATTGTTGCAGCCATTTTTCTTGCACTGGAGAGCCTCGTCTTTTTGTACCTTAAAACATAGTAACCTAAAAACCTTAAAATTCTTTTTTAAAACTTTAAAACCAAAGAATCTTTTCTTTTAAAAAACTGTTTTCTAGTCCTGTTTGCTTTAATACTACATTTGCAACATTACCCCCACCAGTATGACCCACTTCATAATGGTTTGTTTATATTGTGCAATAGCGCGAACATTTACCTTAAATAAAAACTTTTCTTGTTGTAAGTTGTGTTAATATTCATATGGAAGAATGAGTGACCGTTTATTAGCTCCACATTTAGAGCTTTTTTACCCATGTTTTGAATACACAGAAATTCTAGGTTTACAACTGCCTCATGTTAATCACACTGGGAGCATAACGGTAAAATGCCACCAAATTTGGACATCGATTATGATTCGAATATCACAAAACGAACATTAATTATAGAAGAATTCAAGTTTAACATCCCTGTATGTCTGTCCGCTCATTACTTGGGAACAGGTAGGGCGATTGCTTCCAAATTTTTGGGGGTAACTCCAAGGCGCCCCGGGGATGGTTTAAGTGACAAAAATTTGGGATATTAGGGATGGGAGAGGGGGCCAGATAATATGTATCCCTAGCCTGCCTACAGGTGGCACACCACGTGACCAAACTCGTTGTCTAATCGAACGGTCACACCTCCAGTGATAGGGGGCTTCTTGCCATACAGGGCCTGAATGGCATTGGCGCTGACAGCCCAGCAGTATGGACAGCAGGTAGCGTGAGCATGGGGATTAGGGTTAGGTGAGAGATGGGGAATTGGGGACAGAAATATAAAAAGTTATAGCAGAATGCCAAAACGTTATATTTAACACATATGGGGAGACACCCCCGATAATCTGATTGTTAACAAATTTTGCATGTGGATTCCCCTCTCCAACATAATCAATTATGACAGGTTTTGTCTTTATCACTTTAATAGTTTTGGGGGCCAGGACTCCAAAATTTCTGTTTTCCCATTGACTTTAGAAGTGACCTTTACTGAGTTCTGCTGTGGTATAGATAATATATAATATGTGTAATAAAGATACCAGGACAGCAGGTGGAAGCAGTCAATAGGTTTACATATCTTGGTAGTGATGTTGACCCATCAGGCTACTGTACATCAGAAATTCTCAGGAGGATCGGCTCAGCCTCATCCATTATGTCCCAGATAGATCATGTCTGGAGGCAGAGTCAGCTGAGTAATACTACTAAGTTTTTCATCTGCTTCTGAAACATAGACACTGTTGAAAGCTGATATATCTAGGCTTTTTGTATGATGACCCAATGCTCGGCATCTTCTTTTATGAATTTGTCACGATCTAGGAAATTGCCACCCTCTCAAAGCTGCCATCCATAAATGGAGCTATAAGATGGAGGAGACACTCTCTCTTTGGACCAGGCTGCTCTTGCCGATCAAGCCAGACACCTCTCAGTTACAACACGACAGGGCTGAGGAATTGGGGCCAGGTGCGAGATGGGGAATTGGGGACAGAAATATAAAAAGTTATAGCAGAATGCCAAAACGTTATATTTCACACATATGGGGAGACACCCCCAATAATCCGATTGTTAACAAATTTTGCATGTGGGTTCCCCTCTCCGACGTAATCAGTTATGACAGGTTTTATCTTTATCACTTCAACACAACATGACAGGGCTGAGGACAGTTTGGCACTTCAGGAGAACCAGGCCATCTACGAAAATGTTGGGTGGAGCAGGTCACCATGAGAACAGGGCTCTCTCCTTCTGATGCTTGGAGTAATGCGACGGATTAGTCAGCATGGAGGGTGCTACGACCTGTTGACGGTCAATCGTGGAGAGAGAATATGGATATAGTGTGCATTTAGTAACAGATACAGAGTGCATATGTGATGTTTAGCAGACTAGTTAGAGATCAGCATGTTACAGTAGCCTCAGAGATGCAGAAGGACATAGTGGTATTGGCAGATATGTTATGTACTAGTGATAACTTGATACAGGTGGCAAGAGTGGAACACCGAGTGATAATCATGTTATCAGTGATATTCACAGTGCACTGATGAGCTACATTCATGAACAGCCGTGCATGTGGGCACCAGTCTTGTCATCTGTAAGTAATCTTGGAACGGTGACTTTTATGATGATTATTAGCTGGCCTGCCACAGTGTGGGGCCAGCTATAGTAATGGTCTACGTTGTCCATCTCTCTGTCCATTTGTTTGTCTGTCACATGTGAATATCTTTGAAACTAAGCAAGATAGACCTATGGTTACCACGAAACTTGGGCTTCCCGATTCAGAATCTGCTATCAAATTGTGATCGGAATTGCGGTTCCTCTATTTTGGGTGTATCCAAGTTGGCACTTCACCCATTTGAACAGAAATGGGCCGGTTGGCCTTGTGACTGTAGTGACTAGATCAGTGGAACAGTCATCAGTCGGCACCACACTGGGCACCTTGGTGGTCCAGCTATCTTCACGTCTCATAACGGACGATACCTTGTTTTGTATTACTACTACTTGTGTGTGGGATGTGCCTTCAGTGCTTTAATGCTGTTGGTTGGGTGGCAGGAAGGGCATCCGCCTGTAAAAAACCTTGGGGGGTTGTGGGGGTGGGGGCGCCGTTAGTCCAGTTTGGGTGGCACCCACCCGGACTGTCGGTGCCTCTGCCTCCATTATCTACCCTGCTCCATAAAAATCCAGAAGACAGGAGGTGGGGAAACCCAGCCTGAACGCAGCACAGCCTTATGCTAAGGCAGAAGGCAGAGTGTTTACTCTGGTGCCAGCCTACCCGGGTTGTTCCGGAACAAAGGCCGTTAAACGGTTGTTGTTGTAATAACAATGTGTGGGATGGTAATGATTTCAGTTAGATTTGTCGATGTATGTTTGAACTGTAATTGTTTTAAGGCCTTGACTTACAAACTTCATTTTTAGTATGCAGGTATATCCTCAGATATATCATCAGTTTATAAAGTTATCGTCGTATTTGATTATCATGATCACGGCTTCATGGTGAAGGTCACAGTGCACTAAATTACAAATCTAGCAGAAAAAGCAAGGTTAGATTGAAAAAAGTGAAAAATAACCATGGGAATAAGTCTTTTGAGACCAGATGGGAGAGATGGCACATAGCTGAATACACACCACACACATGGTGGACTGCCTTCCTCTAAAAGATATTCCTGCACTTGGCATAGGTGTGAGTAATTCCTGTGAGTGTTTGCCAGTTTGTTATTTTTGTTGTTAGTTAAGAATTGATGTGTAATTTGTAACAACCAGTGGAGCGTGGATTGCCTTGGCACTATCAGCAGCAAGTACAGTGGTCGACACATGTTGCCTCACACGTCAAGCCTCAATGAGCTGCTGCTTGTATGGATGTCATGTCCACCAACTAGGTCACTTGTCCAGATTACGTCCGAGTGCTTTATATCGACGTAAGTAATGCTGCTGTGTACAACCAAAACTCGGCTATGTCACATCAGTATAATCCTGATTTGCTGATTTTAGCAGTTCAGATTTGTTTTGCTCAAAAGATTAAAATGTAGATCATAGACATGAAGTAGCTGTTAATCTGCTTTGCTGTGATTTGTCAAGTTTCTTTACGTAATTAATTTAACTTAACAGATTTAGTATGTGCTTCAAATATGTACAACCATTATTGTTGTTATCTTATTTGTCTAGGTTGTATTACTGTATCTTGCATGTCATATTTTAGTCCATTCTGTCTATGTTTCCAAACTTAGTGCTCAACCTTGCTGGTTTCTCAGAACAGTATACAAATTATGCCTGACGCTACGGGCATTATGTGAATTTGTTGACTCGAAGTTGTCAAATATTGCCCAAATGCAACTTTACTGAATGACTACAATACTTTCACCGTCGAATATTTAGTTTGGAACAGCCACACATCCATCCACATTTTACACCGAGCAATAGTGCATCAAAAGTTGAAAGGAAATGTACTTTGTACTTGCATCAAATGAAAGACATATAAATTCGTTTTTAATTATTGTGTATAGTATTTTCACTGCTTAAAATTACTTAAAAAGTCCATAAATACACAAAAATTAGATTAATATTATTTTTGGAACGACACATCGCCAATCAACATCCAAAGAATATGCACGTAAAATTTGAGAAACACCTCAAGTAAGTAACGATTTTGCACTTTTCTTTTTGTGTGTTATTTTGTATTTAAGATGCAACTTTCTGAAAATTAATGAACTAAAAATATTAATATTACATTTGGCATATTTCTCTGAAGAAAATTTGTGTTAATTATCACCAATTTATGACCGGTTATCGGGGCAATATTAACTTTATACTCAAGGCACCTGGTGCTCGTTTGACTAACCACGATCACACATTTCAGATCTAATGTCAGACTTTAGCAACTATATTTTGTTGCCACAGCTTGGATTGTAGAAAAGACAGTAGGATGGATGTTTGTAAATGTGCATAGTTGTGTGACTATTTCTGTTACCAGTTTATGAGACTGAGAATAATAATGTGATCTGCCAGACTCGAGTGACTATAGAGAATGACTTATGCCCAACAGTGACATCCGATGTATATTGTGGCATTACGCTGTACAGCATGGATACGGATGCAAGCGGCTACGTTGACTCACTGTTAGATGCATCTGTACGACACTCGCCTCATTTTGACTGGGTCGTTGCACATATCGGGTATGGTTGTGATTAGTCTCTGCTGGTGTATTCTTTTATTTCAATATCAGTTTAATTGTGTTATCATTTACTGACATTATTTGCTAGATCTTATGTACTGTTTTGCATGCACAAATGTAAAGATTCCAGTGTTAACTCAAGTCTGATGAATTATTTAAAACACTGGATGTTTGAAATAATTTGAAAATAAAGGCTTGTATTGTAACTGTGGAACAGTAAGTAGGCCTCAGCATATGGTGAATGAATTATCTTTGAATATGCTCAAAATAGTAAGAAATTTTGAGGTGATAAACAAATAAAGAAGAAAATTGTAACATTTTACAGAATTTTACACAAACTGCCCGTTTGCAGAAAGCTATCCATTTTATGGCCCATTGAAAAATAGGTTGGGCCATACTGATGATCTTACATGTGTAACTTTATTTGAGCAAAACTTTGTAAATACCTGGTACGATTTCTGAGAAAATACAGTGTGTGTCACCTGTGATGTAATTACTAACATATGTGAAATTTTCTGCAACACATTTTTCAGTTCTATTTGTGGTAGGTCATGTTTTCCTCAGGCAGTCGTCAGCCGAGTGCTGCTGTGTGGACTCCAGGACTTTCATGCTCACAGTCACTCTGACATCCTTACACCCAACGTCGATCCTAACCTGCCAAAGATGGCATCAGTCATTGGAATTCTCAGTCATTTGGCTGTACAGCACTGTGATTGTTTGGAGCAGGCAATGTGGTCACTTGTAGAGGTATGTATTATGTATAAAGCCGTGCGAGTAGCTTGTTGATCTGGACACCAAACCCAAATAATGCTTCTAGATAATGCATTATTGTAGAAGTGACTGTTGTGCCATACACAGAACACAGATGTCTTCATGACTTTATACCACTCTGATCATTCCGGTGCACATTGTTTGAAATGGCTCCACCTGTTTGGATATATTGCTTGTGTGGACCTGTCCTCCGACCACCATTGCATCCTATGCACCATTATGTGAGGCCCTCCTGCCACCTGGAAACACCCATGCTCAACCTGGACTCAAGTCATTAAACGTGACTTCCAGCTGGTGGAGCACATCATGTCATCATCATCTTTCTCGTCCATCATTCTCCATCTCCTTCATGTTGTCAATCCATCGTTTTCTTTGTCTTCCTCGACTTTTTGTCCCATCAATTCTTGTATGTGATGCCTGGATCGGGAGTCTGTTGTTATTCATTTTTTTGACATGTCCAAGCCACTAGTCTTTGTTTATGTATCCTCTCTAGGAATGTAATTATTTGGCCTAATTCTTGTTTGATTTCTTCGTTCCTTTTTCTTTCGAGTTTACTCAAACCAGATAATGTTCTTAACCAGTTCATTTCAGCTACTAATAGTTTTGCTCTTCTTCTGTTTTCTGAGTGGAGCACACAAGACTGTAATTACCAAGGAAACCTCGTGGAGACTGCTGTGCTCCATTGGGATGCAACTGATGATGTGCTCATTTGAGTATAGGATTGTGCTTGGAACTGTAATTTACTGTTACAAATCCATATCTGTTCACTTCAGATTTCTTGGGATGCTGCTTGTTTGCAGGGAGATTGTTGACGGCTGCTTAGAGGTCGTGTAGATTATTTTGCTTCGGGCCTGCTCATACAGTTCTATTTGACCATTATTTTCATTGTCTACAACTGTAAAGTAGTTAATGATAGTTATTCCTGTGGACTGTTCTTTTTTGTTATTGCCGATAACCCTGTACAAGTTACTTTTTCTATGACAGCATAATTACGGCCCATTGAAAAAATGGTTGGGTTATACCTCATGATCTTACATGTGTAACTTTCATTTAATTACTTGACTGTGAAAAAATTAGTATTGGTTTTGACCTTCAGTAAATGTTGAACATACACTGTGCAGGCTAGTTTGAAGCCCGATGTGACTCCATTACAGCTGTCCAGTTCTATGTATATACTTCATTTGTCATCAGTTTCTGGCATTCTAGCACGTGCAGCCACTAATGTATTTCTCTGCCATGGTATGTCATTTTGGATACTTCAACTTCATTTAATAGCTTTTGTTTAAAAATTCTTTAGCTGCATTTGTAGTTCTGCTACATATTCCTGAAATTTCGCCATTTTAACATGTACATCAGAGTCAGAAGCTGTTGCAGTATTGTTTGTGTGCAGTTAGTTTTCCTTAATGCTGTCTGGTTTCAGTTTCAGAACAGTAAAAAGTTTGCAAAAACGTTAATGTGTTGCTCAGTGTCAGTGGAAGTGCTTGGCCAGCTTACTGTGCAGCTGACACATCGAAGGTCATCCCCGAAGCAGGACATTACAAGGTTACTATTTATAGACCTTGTGTGATACTGGTATGAATTTCTTATTAATAAATGTGTACTTTCTGTGAGGTGTTGCGACGTGGCCAAAGTCACTACTTGTACTTTGCAAGATAGTTATTGTGTAGTAGGAATTTTAAAGCGAATGTATCTTCAGGTGATTTTTGTACATAGGTGAAACATATGTGAAAATAGTGTTATTTTAGTTTGACAGTAACTAATAATGTTGTGTGTCTTTTAGGGCTGTTGAATTAATGCATTAACAAACACACTAACACATTAAAGAATTAATCGTGATTAATAAAATTAATGCCATTAAAAAATTAATTCGATGACAAAAAAACTGCAAAAAATATTACTGCAAGCCTCAACAAATTGCACTAAACTGGTTTAACTAAAATATGCCAGGACACAGGAACAGATGGCGGACAACTAATTGTCGTACTAAGAGGACTGTACTAAGTGAGACCATCATCTGTCAATGCAGGCCATCCACGAGCCAGAGAAATGCACTGAGACCAATAATAATTGCCATACAAAATAGCAGCTTACATAACAAGTCGTATATTTCATGCATTCTGTGCAACAGGAATGACACAAGTCTTCACAAAAATGCGCGTTCAAAGTGTGTTAACATGCGATTAAAAAAATTAATGCATACATTAACGCGATTAAAAAATTTGACACCTTAGCAGCTCCAGTGTCAATTGATTTTCTGTGTTTTGTTTGGTGCAATAAATTGCAGTCTGTTCAACCTTATCGTGCATCTACTGATGAAAAGTGATCATGAAACTATGAAACTTCTACAGTTTCTCTGGAACTGTGCCAGCCTTAGAATCGGTAAGTATTTGTTGTTTTACAGTTTTGAGACTGCATCAAATACATGAGAAGCAGATTGTTGTGGTCAATGATTCTTTAGCAGGCGACTGTTCTTAAGCATTCACCAGATGGCACAACTTTGATTCAGCTACTTACTTACTACATTACTGTGGCACTTGTTTATCATAGCCATCAGTAAAATGCTCTCAGTTTTTTGTGGACACATTGTTTATTATTATTTGTATTGTCGATAAATTGACTTAATGTGTTCATTAATTCTTTTGCACATACATGTATCTTGTTGCATGCAAACAAGAAATGTATTATGTGATATGATATCTGACAAAGACAAGATGAGACTTAACAGTGTAGATTTTTGAGGAACTGTGTGGCATGTGTGTTGAAATATAATGTTAGAATGTAATTATTTTGATATTAGATGAATCGTTGGCAATGAACAAGGTCCAGTTCTCTATACAACAAGGATCAGCAAGCGTATTGGTATGTAAAAGACCACACACAGTATACCATCTGGTGCTACAGCAATTGGCAAAAGTAATTTGAAAAAGGCCATAGTTTGAACTCCTTGCTGCTTGCTGTTTGGGGATGGGGAACCCCATCTAATACAATGTTTCTTGGGTCCCCAGGTGTCTCCACCCCAATCAGGATGTTGATCCGTTTGGCTGAGTTTGTATGTGCCAGACTTGAAAGATGTCATCGATTGCATCTCGTGTATTCGATGTAGCCTAACAATTGTTGTGATGACAGCAGACTTGCAGTCTTATAAAAATCACATCTTGAGTAATCCTATTCACTGACAGATGGACAGACGAACTGAAACAAATATATGACCTGATAATGAAAGGTAATTATGCATTTTCTTTGTAATTACATGCTTATAGCACATCTATGCTGTGGCTTTGTAGAATCATTTGTTACTAGAACTTCAGCGAGCGGTGAACAGACACAGCTGTGATCAACGGTTTGAAAACCCGATGCTTCTGTCATTGAATTCTGCTGCCTCTGTCTGCCAGTTATGCAGTCTTCTAGCCACTACAGACTCTGAGGCCAAGTAATTCTTCCAGTTGTTGTTTACTGTAGTGCAAAATGTAGATCATTTTGCTGTTGTTCTGTCAGCCGACTCATCCATCTCATCACTGTTATTTTGAATTGTTGTGTGTAGTTTATGTTTTTTTGTAATGTTTCTTGTAGTCACATGGAAGGATGGCGTAACAAATGCAGAAGTACTGAGTCTGACTGGACAGATGCGACTACAAAACGTTATAGGAGAGAGGAGATTTTGGTTTGTGGGACACATCCTCCAGATAGCACCAGAACACCTAGCTCACAGCGCAATGGATTGGACACTAGCTGATGGTAGGAGAAGAAGAGGCCGACCAAAGAAGAGTTGGCAGTCGACATTTCTTGACCACTTACAAGCAAGAAGAATATCTGGAGTGAGGTGGAGGTGATAGTGCTCGACCGTGTACTCTGGTGAAACCTGCTGCCCATTGTTTTGCAAGGGACTGGAGGGACTAAGTAAGTGAGTAATGTGTGTCTATGTATATGTGTGTGTGTTGTTTATTTATATTTGCTGTTAGGGTTATTTGGCTTGGTCGTTTGTTGTCATGCCTTGCACTGCACTGTGGTGAAGCTGCGGCTGTGGATGTCGGTTGTCAACTACTGCAGTCTGTTAACAGTGTCCATCAAGTAAGTTGGCACCATATATTGTGAGTTGCGACTCTCTCGTTGTACATTTGTGTTGCTGTCAGATAACATGTCTGGTCAGTGGTTAGTGGGCATGGCTCCATGATGTGGTCACTGGCTGTAATGTCAGACCAAGGATGCTTCAGTATGTATTTGGCTTCAGTTTGTATTTGGGGCATTTAGTTGAAATTGACGTTACAGGATCCAAGAGATTCAATCAATGGCTGACATCAATAGTCTCGCTATGAAGAGTGTGATAAAGTGGGAAAATTAAGGGTGAGGACTTGCTCTGATGCTTGCAGTGACGGAAATACGTGTTTTTAACGTCATCATTTCCCTTGTATGATGGCTTGGGCATGTCAGGAAGCAAGTAAATTTGTGTTCACGCATAATGTTGTGAGCTTGTGTGATATTAATTTAATGTCGTAATTGCAATAAAAATATAGTGGTGTCTGTTCTGTATTTTATGGATTTCGTTGTACAGCTTCACATATTCGTACAGTTGTATCAAGACATTGAGACTAAATATCCCAAGTTTCTGGCGGCAGTTGTCAACAAAGTCGTTCCAAGCATGATGACACAACCGGTCGGTGAAGCTGGTCATTGGCAGCAACTGTTTACCAACTGCATTCAGTTGTGTCAATGGAGCAGTGAACCTGATCCTCACCAGTCCACATGGTACAGTGGCTGAATGTTTCTCTTTGCATGATAACTGTTTTATTTTGTGTTTTTTATTTGTATGATAGCTTTCAAAAAGTTGCTGTTTAAAATGGCGTGATAGAGTGGTATGTTGGTCAGTTAATTGTGTAGTTGTTGTTATTGTATGCGTAAAAGACATGTCAAGCAGGCTTTTATTTCATTAGGTTGTATAAGTTAGTAGCTTCGTATAGTCATTGTTTAGGTCTTTGTGTTAGTGGCAATTATCCGCATGCATATATCGTTGTGATTGTGTGTCTCTTTAGTGCTTTGATTTGGCATGGGAAGGGCATGTAGCCCGTGATAGAATTCTGCTCTAGCAATGCTTTGCAAGCCTAAACTAGACTAACTCTGGAGAAGTATATTATGCTGGTTGAGCAGACAGAATGTAATAGTGTGTATTGGTTGTTGAAGTGGACGACTAGTAATGGAAGAACTTAGTCATCATGTTGACAGCATTGCCAGCTGCCTGCGTTCATCTCACAGTGACCCAGTTGTCATCTTTCAGCTGCTGAGTTTGCTGCAGTTGCCAAGCAACGCTGATATCTCATTCCTCACACGACTGTTACATCACATCATCTTCTGCTTCTTTAATACGATGCATCAACATGGCAAGTTATCCACATTTATTCTTTTTGCTGGAAATTTTACGTGTGTGACATTTAGCCAGCAGTAACATGTCTGTGTGTTGCAAAAAGGTTCTCTGGATGGAATAGTTGAATTTTACGTTTTTACTTGCATTTGTTGATAGATTTCAGCTTAACATGCCACAGCCATGGTATTGCAAAGTCACAGTGGAGTTTTAAATTGTGGATTTTGGAAAATGACAGCTTGTTCGTTTGTGTGTTTTTAGCTGTGTGGTAGCATTTTGTCATGAACAAGCATGAATGTACTTTATGATAATGATTCTGTTGTCATATTTTATTATTTTATTTTTGAAAAACATTCTAAACTAGAACTGGATAAAAGTTGTAATATTATTTAGAGAATATAAAGTGAACAGTAAGACAAGTGGTACCTTGTAAACTAAATGGAGAATAACTTGATGTTGAAAATGCATTAGAGAATTAAAACAAAGCAAAACTTTTTTACTTGCCAACTTGTTTTGCTAATGTTGCAGATGTAAAAACACGTTGTGTGATATGCCAGCAGTGTATCAGATATTTTGGCCGCCTTGCTGACTTAAATAGTGGCATACAGTCAGGAATTCTACACTTACTGCTGGAAGCTGCACTCTCGAAGGTTGTGCTTTATGATATATTAAAATCTTTTACTCTCACATGTAGTCATTAGGGCTTATTATTGCATAGTTATGCATGTGATCTATAATCTTTAGTTAAATAAACTTTTTATATAGAAGTTGTTTTTAAGACTTCCACAGTAGATTACATCTGACATGATAAGCATGATGACAGGATGCTTAATGCTGACTGACATCAGAATTTTACTGCTTTATATTAACACTAGATAACTAAATAGAGTTATTCTCTATTTAGTTATTC
>Ga0126335_1000525_pt1 | contig 18732 bp, 9 predicted proteins | sample OlaspJWI45metaG_FD_108409 | JGI IMG/M metagenome (GOLD analysis project Ga0126335, IMG submission 108409) | Marine gutless worms symbiont microbial communities from Oahu, Hawaii - Olavius sp. 1 OAHU.JWI-45 metaG | ecosystem: Host-associated > Annelida > Digestive system > Unclassified | place... | reverse complement strand
ATCAACAATCACCAATTCACTATTGCTGAAAAATCTTGTGGAGCCCACACTCGCCCCAATGTACACCTACACCAGCGTTCATGTCAATGGTTGTGTTACGTGAAAAAATTTAAAACTAAAACTAAACTAAAAATTTAAAACTAAACAAAAACTGAAATTAAAAAGTGTAAAATTTACAACTGAAACTAAAACTAAAAAGTGAAAATGAAATAAAAACGAAAACGAAATAGTAATGCAGAACTAGATTAACACTGGAGCTGGGGTACCTGAGGCGAAATTACAGAACTTCCTGGCATAGAAGTGCAGTGTGCTAACCACTACACCACTGGCACATGTCAGTGACTAATTGATTGGCTAAAATATACATGAACAAATCGCCATGTATTTGTTTGGTTGTAGAAGGCTCATTCGTCCGGAGAAGATGAGGCCGAGTGTTCAGAAAAAGACGATGCTGAAGGTCTGTTTGCTTCCACCAACTTGAGGCGGTGTTTTACCTGGAATTTGTATGTTTCTGCGTCGGCAGCATTACATAAAAGCTACTGATTGGAGATATATTAAAAATATGAAAACTTTACTGCAGATATATCTTTGTACAAGGAAGAACCCATTAAATGTTTAAAGTCATCCTTGTCTAGCCTAGATCTAGGAAGTTTTAGAAGTATACAAGCCCATGAGGCAGAGCTGCTAACACTGGCTGTGCATTACACACTTTTTGGTACTGTTTGTGTGTCCATCAGCAACTTTACATGAAGGCTTACTGTAATGCATGGCTAGTCCTCATAGCTCCGAGTTGTAAACTGGCCTTGTGTTGTTACAGACTTAGTGGTACACTTACCTACAAACATCCGGTGACTGCATTTTACATTTAAACAGTTTTTTGTCTTCTGGGCAGTTGTTTCGACCTTCTCTGACGCTGCCTGAGAAGTGATGTTGTCATTTCAGACCCATTATTTGTGTTTTGTTGCTGATTATTGCAGGTGCAAGTTCATCGGATGAGAAGCACCATGAGGCATTATTTGTTCGTCAACCACTGCTAGAGCTGCTGGGTCACACGGGCACTGTTATTGCGGCTGATTGGTTGGTCGGTGGCACTCAGGTGGTCAGTGCATCATGGGATAGGCTGGCCAATATATATGATGCTGAGACGGGTGCCCTCGTCAACTCACTGACTGGTATGTGTGCTTCTGCTCTGGTTGTAATTACCATTTATAGTAAAAAAAAGTTACGTCCTTTCCAAGCCATGTAGCCCACTGGCCGGCACTGATCTCCATTCTAGTAGCCCTCAGTCAGACATCAGCTTACACTGTGAGACCGTGGATATGGAGCTGTGTATCACGTGATGTGTGTTAGGCCAGTATCATATTATACTGCTGCCCGGCCGAGACTCGAAACTGAGACATGACTTACTGGTGACAGATTCAGTGCTCTATGGACTGAGCCACTATGCCACCACATGACTGTAAAGAGTTTATCTTTATGTACTCACTGATGTGTTGCTTTTTGATGTATGATTTTTCATGCTAAATGTAAATATGTCAATTTTGTCCAAAACATGTCGCCATGCTGAGCGGTATTCGTCAGAGGAGCCAGTGCTCAGAATGAGCTAATAATGAATACTGTAGTAACGAGTAATGGTTGTAACAAATAACACTTTTACTATGGGTTGTTACATAGGTTTTCTCTCTAAGTGATGTATTCCAGCTGACCGCCAGGAAGTGAAATTTAGCATTTCCATGCTGGTGGACAGTGATACTGGGTTGATGAATTACTTGATGAGCTGATGGGCTCTGGCTTTTGCCGAAATCTGACCATTTTCCCAAATACATCAGAAATCTGGCACCGGCTAAAATTTTGGTGGGATTTCCGGATTCAGTCAGATTTGAGAGAAAACGCTGTATTACCCGATAAAGCGTCTCGATTCATGGTTCTGAACTACAGTTAAGGATGATTAAAAGGAACAGATGCTTTAATTGAGTAGTAGTTGAGCTGTTTTACGTTTGTAACTGATGTGAGCATTGTGTTAGTTGCGAAGTAAAGTTTCTGAGTGTGCTAGTTAATGTTTCACACTTTCTTGTGCAATCATAGTTACAAATCTGGATATGGTCCCGGTCGGATTTACACTTACAAATCCGGCTTCGGTTGGATTTGGAAAAAGCAAATCTGGTAGAACCTTAGTTGATGCCTATCCAGTTCATGGGTTAGGGGTTACAGTTAACAGCTGCAGCTCTGCTGATGACCACTTTGTGTTCTGAATGTTATGTAGCCAGAAGTGAGATAACGATGAATGTGGGAGATAACAGTTGGCATCTGTACAAGGTTCACGGTTTGTGTAACAGGACAACATTAGTCACTTGATTTGTTGCTCAACTGACAGGTCATGACCAGGAACTGACGAACGTTTGCGGTCATTCGTCACAAGAACTCATAATGACGTCATCGAAAGACACCACGTTCCGTTTGTGGGATCTGCGTGACCCGTCGATGAAAGTGAATGTATTTCAAGGTCACACACAGTGAGTCCTTGTCTCTTATTACAGATTTTTTTTATTTTTTAATGTTACTGAGTAAGTGACTGACTTTCAGCTGGACAGCCTGGCTCCAATTACATGAATCATTGGTGGCATTGGGACGAGTATCCAGCTAAATTGATCTTGTGTGCTCAAAGATTTTGTTTTTTCCATTGAGGCACAGTGCATATCCAGGCATCAGATTGGGAGTATGTGACATTAAAAGTCCACCACACTTCTTATTAACATTACATTTGGTTCTTGTCACAAGTGAACTGTACATGTGAATGTTGGATCACTTTGACCTACGTTAGTCACTGGCAGTAAGTAACTTTGTCTGTAGCTGTGCTTTAGTGAACTTAGTGAACTGCTACAAGATCATCACTTCAGGGTGCACATGGGCAGCGACACCAGCTCCTGGAGATCGCAACGAAATGGCCTCCCACAAGGTTCTGTACTAGCCCTGATAGGAGCAAAAAATATGTAGTCTTAGACCGTACACTGTTCTTAAGAGAACATCTGACAAAAACTGCAGGAAAGCCGAAGAACAGAAACAACTTGCTGATGAAGCTAGCTGGCTCTAGCTGGGGTGCCAATGCCGAGACCCTCTGGATGTCTGCCATTTCTCTCTGCTACTCTGTGGCAGAGTATTGTGCCCCAGTTTGGTCACGGTCTCCTCACACTGAGTTGGTTGATGTACAGTTGAACTCCACCATTCGTCTCATCTCTGGTACTCTATGTTCCACCCCTCTCCCATGGTTACCAGTCCTCGCTAACATCGAACCTCCTGCTCTACGTAGAAAGGCTGCCACAGATAAGCTCGTGGAGAAGATTATAGCTCATGACAATTGGCCAATTCATTCTGATATCACCAACCCTCTGCATGCCTGTCTTCCATCAAGGAAGGCTTTGTAGCAGGATGTGATACATGTGGACATCAGAAGTCAATGGAAAGAAAACTGGAAGTCGGCTCAGGTGGTCAGCTTTTCCCTAATGGATGACTCCACAATTTGGCAACCAGATTTCGATCTTCCACGACAACAGTGGTCCCTTCTTAACCATCTCCAGACTGCACAGGGTCACTGTGACACCTGGTAGAAGAATTGGAACCAGGCAGCCACTGATTTGTGTCGTTGTGGTGAAAAGCAAACAATGTCCCACATTGTCGACTCTTGTCCTCTGTTGAAGTTAAATGGCGGCTTGTCTCAACTACACTCTGCTGATGATGAAGTTGTTGCTTGGCTGATCAGTTATGGCTCTTACTGCACATGCAAGAAGAAGAAGTGAACTTAATAACTAGTTGTTTTCCTTTCATAGGCTAATTACATGTTTTACAAGTTTAGCACGTACAAATGGAAATTGACAAATACTTGTCGTGAATGATAATAGCGGTGATAGTGGCATGATGCAGCGTGTCAAAAATCAACTGTGTAAAAATTACTTGTAGTTAAAAGTTGGGCAGCAGTAAAGGTAAAATGCTTGTTGCAACTTACAAGACAGCATATGGAAGTATCACTAGCCCACATAGTCTTATGTAGGCTTTCCTACAAGCCACAACTTACTATTTGCTTTGTGTAGCAGAAGTGCAATCCAGCAGAATCTGCATTAGCTGGATTCTAGGTACAGGATATTTGAATAAACTTAAACTGTTCGGCCACATCTGCTGAGCTGACCCATTACATGATCACGCTTACTTCAAGCCTCCATCAAATGTCTATTGTAAGATTGGCGATGCCGAAGCGGGCGTCCCCACCAGTCTTGGCTGCAGAAAATCAAGGGAGAGCTCAAGACTAAGAACATTTCTTTTGTTTGTTATTAGGCCGGTGACAACTGCTGTCTTTGCTGGCGGGGACAACTTGGTGTCGGGCAGCGATGATCGAATGGTGAAGGTTTGGGATCTGAAGAATATGCGATCGCCAGTGACGACAATCCGCACAGACTCACCAGTCAACAGGTTCATTGCTACTATTGGAGTCATTATTCTGTATCTGTATTTAATTTAGCATTCATTGCTTGTTGTCGTTTTTACAAAAACTACAACTAAAATGTTTCTAGGTAAGTCTCAGTATCACAGGTTGTATAGGTCTTGAAAAATCCTGGATATTTAAAAAAAAATTAAACAAGCAAGCTTTTGGAAACATATGAATTACTACCTGAAAAGCCTAGAGCCTAGAAACTTAGTGTGTTCTTTGCTTTTTCATATATTACAGTTTGGGGGATACCTGAAGTTGACTTTTGTGTGTGTTAGCTATGTTTTGAATTTCTGATTTTTTACTGAATTAGCAATTAGTTTGTTTAAGTACAGGTAGCTGTGACTATTTGATCCGAATGCTGTATAAATATTCGTACTAACTCTCTGCAATATGCATTAGACTACTACATTGCCTGCGTTTCTCTCTCATTTCTAATCTGCACCAGCCATACTAACTTGAACTAAAAACTGTTCGACTGTGTATATAAATGTATTTTAGCCTGCATGTATTGTGTGTATGTCCATGTATATGCCTACATCTGATTTTGTACCGTATGTTGTTGGTTGCGTTTGACAACCTCAAATAAATGAATATATGATGATGATGATGTGCTTTACGTAATGTCTGGCAGGTTGTCAGTATCACAGTCTCAAGGACTGATTGCTATTCCTCAGGACAACAGACACATACACCTATACGACATTAATGGCGTTCGGTACGGCCGGCCGACAAAGATGAGCAAGGTAACACTGTACTGTTAGATTTGTCCTTCAAAAGTGTCAGTAGTGATGCTGATGGTGGTGGTAAGTAAGCAAGTGAATAAAAAGTAAATTTTTACACAGCAGCTAGAAGTAATAAAGAGTACAAACACAACACTGCAGCCTCACTTAAACAAATGATTATTCGATACATGCCTCAAATACCCCTAGTCCTCAGACAAACCGATTGGTGTTGATGGTGGTCATTGTCTTTATTGCACAACCTTCATTTTTAGGCTGCATCGAATGCATGAGATGCTGATTATTGTTACTGATGTTTGCAGTGTTTGTCAGTCTGTCTGTCTGTCACGTGGCTTAAATTGGCAGCGGTGAATGCAGTGTACGCCACGTGCCATGTGTGTGGGGTCATTTGGTGCAGTTTTTGCCAAATGCTTTTGGCCTCTTGTTCATATTAGTAGTAGTTTTCAGCCGTCTTCATTGGCTTCAGGTTGGCTGCAAGCAGTCTTTGTCCATCTTAACCTGCTGTTGTTTGTTTGCGATAGCTCTTTAAGGTTTATTTTCAACCAGTCTGCAAGGTTGTTCTGTGTTCAGCAATGTTATTTTTGATTTTTCTCATTTTCGTTAAAAGAGTTTGTTTTTTCTAAACAGTTGGTGATCATGTTGTATACTAGTGCAATTAATTGACTGGAAAGCCTCGACTGTGAATTGTCTGTTGTATGTCAAGTTGTATGTAAAACTCTTCTCATAGTGTAATGCCCAGTTGTGAAACTTGGACAATTCCATTGTAGCTGTTGTACCATGCAATGGGTCTGTTGCATTGACTTGCAGGGCCACAGTCGCATGGTTTGTGCTACGTCGTGGAGTGAAAAAGAAAGCATCTGCAGCTTCTTCTCGTGCGGCTTTGATCGTCAGGTGTTTGGCTGGACCATTTGTCCACAGCTGGAGAAGTGATGCATTATTGCCATGCAGTATTCAGGTGTTAATTTTGCACTGAACATACATAGGGACAGTGTTTTAATTATGGCAATGGACTCTGTGTTAGTCGAAATCGTGCATTGCAGAAAATTGAAGGCAACTTTTTTAAAGATTTATTTGAATACATCGACAGTTATTTCAGCTGTGTTTTAGCGGGATGCATAAAGAGATGAGGAACATAGTTGGTCACTGTTTCAGAGGCAAGTTGAGGTTGTTGTTACTGCATTGTGGATATGTTGCTTTTGTGTACAGGCTGCTTTGTACATGGCTGTGACACACAACATAGAAGCCACTGCAATGGGGCCAATCGAAAATGCGAGAATGGAAAATGTGTGGCATTTATAAATGCACTTTTTAAATGTGATTTGGAAAATGAAGTGAAAAAATGAAAACACTATTTGTTTGGTCGATAAAACAATGTGTATGAGAACTTGAGAGGCGAACAGTCGACATCATGGGGTTGTTGGTGTTGGCATTGCTGATACTTTCCATAAAAATGTGATTATAATATACACAATTTGTACCAGAAGTAGAGGCCCGCTAGTCAGCATGTGTGTTATACATATAAATTGAAAAGTTATAATAATCCAAAACAGTTTTGATGCATATGGTATGCAGCCATTAACAAATGTGTCATTTTGCTCCACTAATTTAAGTAAATATTCATTTTGTTTTCCCATCAGTGGTAAAAGAAGCGACATTTCTAACACACGGAGGATGGAAAGATTGCTAAGTAAAATGTGGGACAAAATAATTTATTTGATTGAAGTTAAATGCATGATAGTCATTACGGTAACATGGTCTCAGTTAATGAGGAAGGACTGAATTTTTCTTTATTTTGTCCCATTGTGTGTCTACGTTTGCAGTTTTGTTTCATCACGTTTCAGTCTTGCATTGTGATGCCACATTTCTCGCTCTCACTTTGTTGGCAGAGTGATTGTTGTTTTGAACACTCTGTGTTGTGATATTGTAACGCGTATCAGTACCAGTTGATGTGACTAATGTTCGTGGTTCGTGTCAACGAATGTTTGTTAATCTACACAGAAGTGTTGTTGAGAGGCACGGTCATATCTGTCCATCATCCATCACTTTCTCACTTTACCCTTCTCTCAAGCCCTCATTCTCTCCACCTTTCCTTTTCCACCCCTTGAAGCTAGCTAGGCACTCCCCCAGCAGGTCCAGACACGTCCCGGCTGCCAATCAATTGCAGTGCATTCTTGGGTGAAAATGGGCCTCTGGTGAGCTGTGATAGGGTGTTGAAAAGGTTTATAGACAACGATGCATGAATAAAACAGTAAATTGACCTGAATACACTAGTTGTGCGGATTAGAAGCCAGTTACAGGTCAAGATTTAGACCAAAATTTGTGGGTGTCTGACACCCACAGTCTGAATTTCTATGAGTGTCCATACGCCGACAGTGGCTGCACCACACTACTGGTCTCGTTGGCTGATTTTTGATTCCAATCAGCTTGCTTCCCAAGTACAGTCGATTCGATCTATTTTGAGCATGGAAGTGAAAGTTTGATCATTTGATTGGTTCAGGGGTATTTATTTTTCTCAGAGAAGACGTCCTATCACTTTTGACAATTTTCTATCTCCTCAGTTTTCTGACATCTGCTGGTTACAGTCCTATTATTATACCTCTGCCCACCTAAATAGGCGAAGGAGACAATGTGCAAGCCAGTTGTGCTGTCTGTCCTGCCCATGGTTCTGTTTTTTTGTCTCATACACGAGTCATTAGCAAGGCTCTGTTTGTGTAAATTTTGTTTGAAGTTGTCCTAAAATAATTATCATGCATTGGTTTGCTGTGCTTTACACACAGAATGTGGATGTGTTTGAATCGAATTCATTTGCAATTATTTTCCCATGAGTTGAACAGCGTTATGCTTAGATAATGTTTGTTATTCTCATTTGACCAGCAAAAAAATCGAAATTTTACAACAAAGTGCAAATTCTGTGGCTCGACTCCAAATTACATGATTACCGCATGGTCCACAGAAAACTGGTTATTGGTAATGTTTGTTGAATTGACATGTAACGCTTTAATTAATATAAGAATGTGATGTCGTAACAGCATGAAAGTCCCTCACAGGAAGAAGTAATGATTGTGCATGGCCTCATCCTAATAGTGATGACGGTCTGAGTAAGGAGGGAACATTAACACAGCTGCTCTAGTTACTATAGTACGGTGCAGTATTATTGTTGTGCGATGTTCTAGGCAGCTTGCAGGTCCAGCAGATTGGGTTTTTGTCACACTGGGACCCTTACGCTGTGCTTAGCCTAGAGGCGGTTGCCTACAGTTCATATTGTAACACATTGGAGTGATTCTGGTGGGATTGAAGCCTATCTCTGTGGTTAACTGGCTCCCTTCAGTGCTTTTACACTGTAGGTTTGGTCGTCTGGCCTGTAAAAATCGTCCCCAAAATGACCTATAAAGTGTCAAGTGGGACGTTAAGTCTCTACTCACTCAATCCACTGTTAGTTGTTTACAAGAGATGCATGCTGCTGTTTTTGTACACTTTTGTTGATGTCGTGATGCATTTGACATTGTATGCAGATTTAGTGTCATGTTGGTATCTGCTCAGTGTGCTGTGCATGCTGGTGTCCAAATGATGCCCGGCTTATATTGACAGTGTACTAGACACGCTGCTTTCGATGGAAGATTTAGTAAGTACCCAGTAGTGATTTAGTAAGTTGTTGAACATGTACTGCAGTAATACTGTGTGAGCAAGCGGATCTGTCGTTGGGGAATACTTGGTAGATGATTTGAGAAATTTCACTGTTGTGTTCAATTGACGCTACTTGTAAGTCCATGAAAAGGTTGGGAATGCAGTGCTCACTGCTGTTGTTTGAATGTTGTTGTCAATCATTTGGGCATAAGTCGTGACACTTTGTGACACAAAATATATTCATTCACTCTGTATCACCTTGCCGATACTGCCATCATTCATGTACAATGGTTGACTGTGAGTGGACACACCACGTGCTGTTCGGCAGAATGGCTTTTGCGTATATACGACGCCGATGTAGGCGTATATGTCATGTGTGGCAATCAGCTGTCACCACATCACGTTTTTTGAAAGACGCGACGATTTGCGATGATCGAAGTACGTTTGAGTTTGTGACTTTTTAGGCTGCATCGAATGAATGAGATGCAGACTATTGTTACTGATGTGAGCGAGGTCTGTCAGTCAGTCTGTTTGTAAGTCTGTCTGTCACAAATATACCGAATGACCCCAGCCCCGCACAGTGAAGCCAACTTAAGACTCGGCTTCACTGTGCGGGGTCATTCGGTGCAGCCTTTGCCAAATCACTTTGGCATCTTGTTACTTTTGATTGTTGTAAAGTTTTGTTTTAATATAAAGCTGCACGAGATGTTCTGAGGTGACTATGATTTGTCTAGATGTGATTATATGCTATTTTGCGGAATTTGACTGTTTTAGTAAATCACGTCATAGTCAATTATATGTGTGACCGTTGTTCATTTTTGTTGAAATGTTTAATTTAGGGTATTATATTTTAACTGATTGATTATTGTCTTAACTGCATGCTCTTGGTCAAAATACAGATGCAGAATTTGAAAACTGTAAAAAGTGAAGCATATTGCTTAAAAGTAGGCCTATGGGTGGTTTGGCAATGACAGAGTTATTATTTGCACAATTCTGCATTTCGAGTTGAGTTCATACATTTGTTGTGTGCTGATTTCTGATGTATTACTGACACATTTTATGTATTATACTTTGGCGCACGCGAACGCATGAACTTTTAGCAAAAATATTGTCATTGTGATACATCGTTGAAAGTTGTAGAAAGTAGACAGCTTATGCAAAGTGTTCGCAAGCTTTGCATTACAAAGCTGATATAAGTTTTGAGCAGTTTTATGGCATTAATTTATTAAGTTAAGCAGCAAATTGATTATGCCTTTATTTTTAAATGTTCGTAATCAGTACTTAATAGGCTTTAAGTGTAGATTGCCGTAGATTGGGCACTGTCGGGAAGTATTGTGACTGACTGTACACTGTACAGTAGCCTCATCAGAAGTCGATTAAGCATGCCGAGATGCAGCGGCCAAACCTAGCGATTGTTCCTGGCGTCTCGGAGGACCACACCTGCTGTTATTTCGCGGCCATCAGGCCACTGGTGCACTGATGATAAGCGCTGATGTTGGCGGCGGCAAACGGCGTCTCTGGAGCACGTGGCCGACTGCGCGCACCCGCGCTGCAGCATACGTGATTGGCTGCTGATGTTGCTCGTCTTGCCTGATTGGCTGCACGCGATCATGGTGGCTATCACTCCCAAGTTCCAACGATGCATCTAGCGTTCTCTAGCCAAAGTTCTGCCGAGAACATAGTGAAATATAATGAAAGAACTTGGCTTGCAGTTGACATGCCGAAATCTACGTCTTGATCATTGGAAATGAAATATCTGAGTTTAATCTGTTGCTATTTGTTTGTCTTTCATGTTCGGCTAGCAGAGTCCTCATGGATGTGAGTATGAGCATGATATGGGCCACTAAAGCGGTTTTGTAAATTGTAACACAAAAAGCGTTACGTGACCCATATCAAACTGTCCAGTTTTGTCCGTCTACGGCATAGTAAGAGGCTGTGACGTTACATTTTGGGTACCGCCACTGTGCATGATGGATAGTAATTATTGAACACCGTAGCAGGACGAATAAGGAACGTTGTAAACATTTTCAATAAAGTAGTTAACTTTAGTCTCACTGTGATAGGCCTACTCTTTAATCTTTATACATCATTGCAGTGTTGACCGACAACAAATTGCAAAGAACAAAGTTGTTTGTCAAATTTCATGTATAGTAACATCTTTGAAAGGCAAACTGCCGGCAACAGTCACTGCAGTAACTATATGAGGGTTAAAAGTGTATGGCGTCATTTTAGAGCCCAGTTAGAACACTGACGAAGTGTGATGAGGGGAGAGGGTTAAATTTACCTTACAAGCGCGTAACGTCATGGACGACCGTTCCTCTGGATTCCGTAGTAAATTAACGGGAGTTTTAAATGTCATTTCATTCAAGTATTCTTTATACAAGTAAGTAAGTAAATGATGTTGATGCAGCCTTGACTGTCACGAAGGCGTTATGCTTGTGTCTCATAAGCTCTGCGGAATAGCACGGTCTTCAAGAGCGCTCATCGTCAGCCAAGAGTCAAAAGCAGTTTACGAACTGTACTTGAGAGCACAAGTTATCTAAAATAGGCGATCGTGACTGGTTCAACAAGCGTCACGTGACGTGACTTCGGGCATCATTTTTCAATGTTGAATGACACATCATGCATAATTTGCATAATATTCATCTCGCAACACAATAACAAATTTGTAGTAACGTGTCACCTAAACACTCCGGTTAAGTTACTAAATACTGTCGTTTTGCGGTAATGCAACGTGCTGTAAACGTGAAAACTTCCAATGCCGCCAGTCCCCGTCAGCCTTTCTCCTCCGCAAACCCGGAAAGAATAAGGACGGGCTACTGCTTGGACTGGCAGTACGTTTTAACTGCATTCGTTAGCTGGCTCGTGCTAGTATACTATTTACTACTCCTAGTGGCTAATACCAACTACAGTCCTATCTCTCGCCGCTTCGCGGATACGGTGGATTATTGGGTCACATTTTCACTTTGACAGTCGGATGCCTCTTTTAACGCCTTCGTTCGAGGTGATGAACCCCGCGAATATCACCATGGATCATACGTCGCCAAAAACTAGAGTCTTTGGGCTATATTTTTTGTCGCAGACAGTATGAATCTAGCTTTAACCTGTATGACATGGTTGGCTCTGAAAGCTACCGCTTTCGGCGGAAAACCCTACAAAATGGTCATAACGCCGTTAAAGGTCATTCAACTTATTTCAAGGTCACCGATTTTGATACCAATTGAAAGCTGATACCAGTATTTATTTATTTATTCATTTATTTATTATAACACCGTACACGTAGTACATATAACACTAAAAGAACACATGTAGATAAAAAGAAAATTAAAAGAAAGAGAATAAAAAAAGAAGATTTAAAATATGCATTTAAAAATAAGCGATTGATTTCCTATTGGTAAATCATACAAACTTACATCGAATCTTGCACCGTTTTCGAGATATCGCGAGATATTGACAGGACGGAGACTGGACGGAGGGACACAGGAGTGCTGGACGCATGCAGCACGCGTAGGCTGCTGTACTAGGCCTACGCTACGCTCGTACTACCAGTAAAACATTTTCATTTACAGGCTAGTGTACACGCCAGATTTAACAGCTGATATTATGTACTGTAGTCGCTGATCATCTGAAACATGTTAAGCGGCGTTAAACACAACAACGTGGACCTGAATGTGTACTGCAGGTATCTGGGCGCAGCGAGCGTGGGCACACTGGATCGTCATGACAATTCGTTGTCGACGGAACCCGAGCCTCGGCCGGTCCCGCCACTGTGCAGCACACTGACGGGACTCGTCGCCGACCAGCTAAGCATCTGTCATCACAGTCCGGCCGCTCTACAGTCCGTGAGGCTCGGCGCACAGCTTGGATTGCTCGAGTGTCAGTTCCAGTTCCAACACGAACGATGGAACTGTTCTCCAGCCGCCAGATACATCAACCAGACTGTCTTTGATAACATCGTCAAAAGAGGTCAGCTGCTCACGACAGCAACCGTTGTATACCAGACTCTAATTTGACAATATCGTAATATATGTTATCGCTGAGTAGTTTCATTTTAGGGAGCCCACGAACATTCAGCCGCGAAAGCATCAGAAGCCGCTATCGTAAACCGCCTTAGTAGTTTGTAATTAGGAAAAATTACACACTGTACGCAGTCGCTTGACTTCGTTTTTAGGCCCTGTAGATTCTTTAATAAATTGTCTAAGACACAGAGTAAATATGTTCACTTGTCAAACTTTAAGCCATTCCTTTGCGATTTGCTACGGTATGGCACTGATATGACGAACATTATGAAAGACTTATTGGGACACCATCACTTGCTTGTTTACCAGGCTTAAGCTCCATCTGCACGAGGCCTAATACCAGTGTTTAATAGCAAAACACGTCAGCCTCTCTCGCGCAAAACTTTGTAACAGCCGAGTCTATCTTCGTGTGAATTGACACAACCACATGGACCAATGTATGCTTTACACATTTATTTTGACATAATCACTATTATGGTACACCGTGACAATACGACGTTAACAAAGCTGTTTTATGTTGCTGTTGCTGCTGCTGTTTAGGCACCAAGGAGACGGCGTTCGTCCACTCCGTGACGTCGGCCGGTGTTGTCCATGCCATCACGATGGCCTGTAGCGCCGGCAATCTGACCGACTGTACGTGCGACATGAATCCAGCGGGCGGCAGTGGCGGCAGTCAAGCCCCGGCCGGACACATCCCCGGCGTCCCTGGAGGCTTCGGCGACGACGGGTGGCGTTGGGGTGGCTGCAGCGACAACGTCAACTACGGAGTTTGGTTCACGATGATGTTCGTTGACGCACCAGAGAAGATGAAGATAGGGTCGCGGCGGCCGCATCTGCGAGTCATTGACAACCGGCGATCAGTCAGCGAAGAGATCAAAGCTTTAGTCAACTTGCATAACAACGAAGTCGGCAGGAAGGTGAGTCTTGGTCTTCCCAGCTTGTTACTGTTATGTGTTATTAATGACTACCACCCACGTAGCTGCATTGGGTCTATAGTTATGCGTTTAGTCTCATATGTCCGCGTGCCTGTGTGTGTCTTGTGCGAACTTTAGCTTTTGAACGTATTAACACAGAAAGTTTATTTTTGCAAGCAGATAAACTTACGTCTTTACAATGTCTAGGTCAAGTTTAAGTATTGAGGTCATGGAGTCAGGCTCCAGCGGTTGGTGGTATCATTTTTAGGCTCATCGAATGCATGAGATGCTGACTATTGTTACCGATGTTCGCGATGTCTGTCTGTCAGTATGTCTGTCACGCGGCTCAAATCGGCGGCGGCGCGTGCAGTGTACGCTGCGTGCCGTGTGCGAGGGTCATTCGGTACAGCCTCGACAAATGCCTTTGGCCTTTTGTTACTCTTGCTGTAAGCTTACATTAATATAAGCCGTGTAAGTCTATCACGCGGATTCGCGCCTATCAGACATGCATTCTTTGCTGTAAGCCTCGATGGCACTTGATGGCGGCTAATCAAGTGTTGCTGGAGAAAATTGCATCGTCGGTGATTCCTCTGCTCTGCCCGTCTGACCTCCCGCCGGCAGCCAGATGCGGCGATGCCTGACCCCAGCGGCGTATAGCACACGTGGAATCATTTACTGAGCAATCTGTATGCAGTTGTGTGATGCTATTGAGCACGGCTTGCCGACCGTGCTGACGCTAATGAACCCGGCAAACGACTCAAATGGTGCGAGGGACGGCCTCCCCATCTCACTCGCTGATTTCATGGGGATTCCGATTTCTCGCGGATTATGACAACGTGGGACATTGGCGGGATGCGAGTTAACTTAAAATTTATCTATTCCACAAATCTTTTCCACGCGTGACGTCAGTCTTTGCGTGCGTGCGTGCGTGATCAGCTCAGCTGGCGTGGCAGAAGCATACTACAGGGCTTGCCATGGATTTTCAATATCGTGTGGTGCGATATGATTAGACAATAAGCCGAATGGGCTTGACTACTCATGTGTTTTCGATTGCGCGTTAAACCTCTGCGTATAGTAAGCATTATGTCGCATTCATACTTCGATTTTCAGATTCCTGCGTGTTACAGCCGACTCCCAAGACACCATTTCCATCGCGCATCCTAGTGCCTATGTCGTCACAATCTAGTCCCTAACCTTTCCGTAACATAATGGTCTACCAACACGGCGCTACATCAAAGCCTTCTTTCCTATCATCACCCGACTTCATTCGCCGACTGCTGCCGCTGCCGCCGCTGCTGACGCTGATGCTATACGCCGAGAAGTCGGGAAGGAAGCGGGCGCATGCCAGAACGACACGAGCCGCGCATCATCGAGTCTTCGACCACACACGCAGAGCGTGGCTACGCCAACCTTCCACCTTCCTCGCCAGCTCATCGCTTCGGCCAACGATTGATAGTTGCGCTGAAAGCTCGGCTCCGGTAGAACACCGGGCAACATATTGCTACTGCGGTGCTGCCGCCGCAGCAATTTACTCTGCATGTCCCGTAAAAGCTTCCATAAACTTTTCGTCACTTCATAAATACTGGACTTGACCATCCAACTATGCTCCCAGTGATGCACGCTTGTGAAAATTAATTTCTGACAAATATTTAATTTGGTTTGGTTTTAATGATTTAATGTAGTTGATGAAAAATGTTCGGAAAAAATTAAACGCAGTTGGCTTCGTTCTATGCAGTTTCTTTTAAATCAAGTCGTCAAGTAGACTTATATATACGTTTATTCACCACTCAGGTAGACATATAAAACATAAAATAAAGAAATACAGACTGACAGACATGATGTTATTGTTTAGCTGTTATTACTTGTTATTACTTGTTATTACTTGCGCGCCTTTTATTACGACAGAAAGCAGCAAAGTACAAATTACAAAATAAATTCATTCATAGCTACTATTAAAAATTATTGAAAACAAAAGCATAATTCGAAAAATAACAATTGTAAACTGATAACTAAAGTTTGCGATACTGCTAATACTCGTACGTAGTAGCCAGATCGCTTAATAAGCCTATGTATCACAGTTGATTTTTTGGTGCCTAAATTGTGGAGAATTATTGTTAGTATAATAGCCTGGTATTTGTAGCGTTTACTTTGCAAACGAACAAGCTGAGCCAATAATGAACCAGTCGTAGATTTAGACATGGGGACATTCTCGTAAATGATCCCATTTCCTTGAACACCTCTGTCATTTTGTACCGTCTGTAGTATTATGATTCGTCTTGGTTTGCTCTGCAGATCGTGACGCAGCTGATGGCGACCAAATGCCGCTGTCACGGCGTGTCGGGCTCCTGTGCCGTCAAGACCTGCTGGAAAGCGCTGCCGGTGTTCCGACACGTCGGCGACGCGCTCAAGGACAAGTACGAACAGTCGGTCGAGATCAAGCCGCGCGCCGTCGTCGCCGCGGCCGCCGCTTCCCGGCCTAGCTCAGCACTGCTGCGTCGGCGCGAGAAGCGCACGAGACGAGAGCCGATACGCGACACGGAACTAGTCTATGTCGAACGCTCGCCTAACTACTGTCGAGCGAACGCCGAGCGCGGCAGCATCGGCACACGACATCGCCAGTGTCAGCGAGGACCGACCGCCACCGGACCCGACAGCTGTCACTCGCTCTGCTGTGGTCGCGGGTTTACTACCACAGAGGTAAGAAACATGTAGATGCCATCGACCCTGTGGTTATGGGTCGACGAAAAGATATCGGCATAGAAAACTTTTGAAATAAGCGAAACATAATGTATAAACATAATGTATAAACATATTTTCGACATTATACTCATATTACTTTTATCATAGTAAACATATGCAAATAACTTTAGATAATTTTAATTTTTTTTGCGAAAGTGGTAACTGGTAACGTGCTATAGAAAAATCTTTAACCGAATGTGGGGACTTTCGATTCTTTTTATGCCTATTGGTCGGCGGAGTTTTGAGTTGCGTTTCATGGAACGATTTTTTGCTTAGTCGGTAGTTAACTTTTGAGTGAGAGTAACGTTCATCCAAACGGTTGTTCCACAGTCGCTGGGTTATTTACGTTCAATATATTGTACGTGTTGCCAGGTGCGGCACGTGGAGCGCTGTCACTGCAAGTTCGTCTGGTGTTGCGAAGTCAAGTGTAAGAGGTGTGAAACGGTCATGATTCGACACACCTGCAAATAGACAATTTTTTACCTGCGTCCGAACTTCGAGAATATGACATACATACTGCCGACTCCGTTGCGACGTTGAACTTGTTTTGTTTTCGGGGACAACTACTAGGCCAGGTCTAGTGTGTTATTTTTTGGCAATAAATTTGACGCAATGTTGAAATGAAGTAGGCTAGTTAGAGCGTGATTTTGGCAAGAGATTGGACTGGCATTTTGTTCATATACGTGTTTCTGTTTCAGTTTTGTTACATAACCGGTATACGTTAATTTTATGCAGCTCGCAGAGTCAATATCATATGATTTATGAATTGATGTAAGCCTACGAATGTTCATGTCAGTTATTGTCAATGATGCTGTTGCGTTAACAAGGCTAACAAGTTGTGTACCAAATTAATGAACCTCTCACGGACGCTTAAAGTTCAAGTGGCGCTGATCGAACTTTTGCGTTATTTGCAATAAGCTTATTGCTTATGCTTATCTGTTGTTATACAGGGTGGCCCCAAAAAACTGCACATTTCCATTTGCTTGATGTTAAATTGATATAGCTTTGTGAAATCTGAACCGAATTTTATAATCCTTGGCAGACTTACACTTTCATAAATTCCCAACATCGCATTATATGTATGTGAGTCAGTAATGTTAAGTGGGTGACTGATAGAAGTACCTTAACGTCCTATATAACCCAGCCATCCAAGATGTTTAGTACCCCAGGTATTTCATTATAGCACAATAGGAGAAGCAGTTTTTTGGCCACCATGTATAGTAGTCAGGACAGTAGATATCAAAAGTCCAAATTTTAGGCTTTTAGTTTAAAAAATTTAAATTTATTATGTAATCTAATAAAGGTCATATTTGAATTTGAACGGGGGCGCTGAAATTGCAAGAGTAGACAATAACGGAGTAATAGACAGTGAATTCAGCTGCAACAACACTGCTAATTATGTAAAAAAAGATAAGTGTAATTAAACGTAGTTCTTCTACATTATAAGAATACGTGATAATACTGTGTTAACTGTTATTATTATTTCTTCAATACGCCGATTCTGCAAAAAATGTCGCAGAAAGAAAATATGAAAAAGTCTGGCACAAGCTCTTTGATCTTCTAGAACATTTCAGAGTACAGAGCATGCGTCTTGCGTGATAGGCGCCTATGAGAGCAAACACGACAAGGAAAGCTGCATCGGCAAAGGGAACGAACAATGTGAATAGCTGGTAATAGATAGTGGAAGTACATCTCAGTTGCTGTCTGCAGTAGTGCAAGTTGTTCGTTGCTGGCGAACAGGAGAGCTGAACCGTGTTCAACAACGTTCGCTACACCGCGATAGAGTCGGGAGTCGGCGTGTCGTGAATAGCGGACACCAGTAACGTCGGTTGGGCGCGACGTCGCCGCTTGTACATGGAGTTCTCCAAGTCGGCGAACGACACGTGTTGTCCGGCGTCGGCGGATGCGCGACAGACGTCGTCGAAGATCTGTCTCAGCGGCAAGTCAATCTCCTCAGCGCGACGCTTGCAACGTTCAGCGATCGTCAGGCGCCGTGTTTCGCCAGACGCGACCGGATGAGCCACTTGCGGCAGCTGCACACAACAGCACGTTGGAAATGAATAACGAAACGGGTTTTCAAATAAACAATACTTGCAAAAGGCTTGTGACTAACGAGAACAAACCGTGCGGCTTGATTGATGCCACTTAGCGAATACGAATGAACGCTCCGTGTGCCTCTGCGAAGCGGCCTTACTGGCCGGTGGCTGGACACTCCT
>Ga0126335_1000524_pt1 | contig 18741 bp, 18 predicted proteins | sample OlaspJWI45metaG_FD_108409 | JGI IMG/M metagenome (GOLD analysis project Ga0126335, IMG submission 108409) | Marine gutless worms symbiont microbial communities from Oahu, Hawaii - Olavius sp. 1 OAHU.JWI-45 metaG | ecosystem: Host-associated > Annelida > Digestive system > Unclassified | place... | reverse complement strand
TCGCTGGGGAACACGACGGTATCTGAATATGAATTTGCTAACGGAACTTAAAAAAGAAGAAGTCGCAGCTTAACCGATGGGCCACCAAATCAAAAGTGCGAAAGATTCTTGACGCTACCGCCGGGGGGATGCAATTTCGAGCGCTTTTTGAACGCGAAACCGCACAGGCGGCAATGATAGGGGGTTATGTGCAGTCGCTGTCCCCGGGCTTTCAGAGACAAGCGGATATGTTCCAGGTGTGGGTATATCTCTTTTTCCCGGATAGCCAGTGCTTTGGAAAGTGCCTGGGCATCCAGCGGTTCTTTTTTCAGCAAGGATGTCATCTTTTCGCGAAGTGTCGGCATCGCATGACCATCTGAGCCAAGAGACTAATTTGAGCCCCACCTATAAAAGGCGTTTTTGGCCCGTGATCTTCTGGATGGCCCCGATTTCCTGGGTGACTTCAAGCACACCCATGTATTTGCCCTGGTCGTTGCGTACCGGAAAATAGCGGATGTAAATTTTGTCGTCACCCATATCGATCCAGAATTCCGCCTTGTCCAGGGAACCGTCCTTGAAACCCTCCACGATCTGTTTGACCTGGTCCACACTCTTGGCCGGGTGGCACATGAGGACCTTGCGGCCGATGACCGAGCGGCTGCGGACAAAGATCTTTTCCTTATCCAGGCGATTGAAATAGGCCACGGCGTCGTCGGCATCCACAAAGGTAAGCTCGAAAGGCAGGGCTTCCATGATGGCGTCTAGCTGGTCGTAGGAGAGATTCTCGATCAGGCTTTTGCGGGCCGCGCCCCCCTGTTCGACTTCCGCCAGCATCTGCTTGATAATGGCCTCAAAATCCGGACCGTAAATACTGCTGGTGTATTGGTTGAAGGCCGCCACGAGATCATCGTTATCATTTTCGCTGAAGTCACGGCGTCCCATGGCATAGAGGACATCGTTTTCCTTCCAGATGTGATTGGCGCGGATATCCAGATACGCCAGCCCTTCCTGTTTATACTGTTCTCTGGCCCCAGGGGTCAGATCGGGCAATTGGGGTGCCTTTTGAATCATGCCGGCCAAGAGGGTGCGCTCGCTGTCATGTTCCATGAGCATAACCCGAATGGGACCGTCTTCGGGGATTCCGCGCTCGACCAGTAGCGGAAAGAGCCACTTTTCCTCCTTCTGGTTATGAATGCGATCACCGAATTCCAGCAGAAAGTCCAGGGCCCGTTTCATGACAAACTGGTCGACCAGGCTCTGGGGTAGTTTCTCCAATTCACGGCGCACGATATCCATGGCCCTTTCGATCATCTCATGTTCAGTGACAAGCAGTTCATCCCAGCGTTGCGTGCTCATAGATCCTCCTCTGGAAAGCCCTGGGTTTATGGATAGGTGAAGACTTTGCGATACGATACGTCCGCACTAAGATCCTTCAGTCTCAGGCCAGAAACGATTTGTACATGCGCATTGCATACACCGACGCGGTGCAGGAATCAACACGTTCCTGTCGCAGCCGCGACATCCGCTCTTGTAGATCCCACCGCGCGTTAGTACGCGTGCTTCCTGAGCGGTCTATGTTGGCTTGCGCTAAAAACACTGCGGCCCCCATCCGGTACAATCCGGGACAGGGGCCGCAGTTACAACCAGTGTTCAACTACTTTTGCTTTCCAAAAATCTGCTCTGGTCTCGTGGTGTCACCGGTGGCCGCCGGAAAGTCCTTGGCCACATAGGCTTTCTTGCCCGTTTCAATCAGGTGGTTGGCCTCTTCCATGTAGTTTGCAAAGCGCAGCTTGCACTCATAGAAACCGTGCCACCAGGCGTAGTCCGGGGCCATCATCATCGCACCCATACGCGCCCGGCGGCCTTCATGGTGCCACAGTTCGTAATATTCGACTTCCAGGCGCTCATCAAAGAACTTGGTCTTATCCAGCAGGCCCTTTGCATACAGTTCATCCAGTTTGGCCTTGGCCGGTTTGAAATAGATCTCGTTGTACTCTTCGACCGCCTTGTCAAAGCCATGGTAGAAGTCGTTTATCCAGGCATCGCCATGGCAGGCGCTGCAGATGTTTTTCATCTTCTGGCGTTCGTCCTGCCATTTGGTCCCGGACGGAAACGGCTTGAAGTTTTCAGGGCGCACCGTGAGAGGTGCCTGGGTTTCCCAGGAGAGCCGCTGGGTCACGTCGTGGCTGGTGGGCTCTTTGCCGGAACCGGACAGTGGCAGGCCGCGCAGGTGGGCGCGCGGTAGTCCACGCCGGGTGTCCAGGTGCCGCCGGCGGCGTTGAAGTTATACTCGTGTTTATAGGCGTGATATATGGTGCCGTGTTTGGACTCTTCGTATATTTCGATCTGGGGGTGGTCCGGTCCCAGGTGGCACTGGTCGCATGCTTCCGGCATGCGGGCTTCGGCTACGGAGAAACGATGCCGCGTGTGGCAGGACGTGCAGGCTCCTTTGCTGCCGTCTAAATTTAAACGTCCAACACCGGCATTGGGCCAGGTTTTCGGATCGATCTTGCCGTTTTCATCGATCTTGATGACCGTGCCGTGACAGTTGAAGCAGCCCGTCTTGCGCTCGTTGTCGGAGTTCATGCCCTTGTTCAGCCAGGGATCCAGCTTCCACATGATTTCAATCGTATTGGCGTGTTTGCTCTTGCTGTATTGCTTGGCTTCATCCGGATGGCAGCGGGAGCAGTCTTTGGGGGTCACAATGGAGGCGATGGGCACCTTATATTTGGCCTCACCCCACGGCATATCCTGCCGGTTGTAGTACTTTTCGTGGTCCTGGGCAGTGTCACGATCGCCGGGCTGGACCAGGTGGCAGTCCAGGCAGGTAATGTTGGCGTTGGCATGCCGGCTTTTGGCCCAATCGGCAAACACACCGGGCGTCGTGACGCGGTGACATTCAATGCAGGCATGGGCCTCCGGCGGGACACTGCGTTCAATGCGGTACTCCTTGACCTTGGCATAGTTGGGTTGCTGGGCCACAGCGGCAGTAAGGCCCACCGTTACCACCAGCAAACCGATGCACAATAACAACGTTGTTCGCCTCATGGGTCCTGCTCTTTTCAGTTTATATTAGTAATGAAAAGGATATTTCGTAAATTATAGCTGTCTGAGTCCCTTGGCCTGATACGGCACATTGCGAGTCTGGCGGAACATCACCAAGCCTCTTTCAGAGTGCACCAGGTCATAATGGCAATCTACGCATTTTTTCTCGTATCCCGGTCTGGCATACAATACCGAGCGGTGGGCCAGCATGGCCCCACGCTTATAAGGCATGTTCTGCAAGTTGCGGTGGCATTTCTGGCATTCGCTGTTTCTAAACGCAGCGTAGGCGTTGTTGCGTGCTTTTTCCTGGTCATATGTGCCAACCGTGAAATGAATGATGACGTCTTTTAGGCCGTGATAACTCTTGGCAAAGAAAAATTCAAAGGTGTTCTGGGGCGCCGGCAGGTGGCAGTCCATGCAATCGGCCACGACGCCGGCCGCGTTATTGGCATGGGTGGAGGAGCGCCATGCAACCACGGCGGGTTTTATCTCGTGGCAGGACGCGCAAAACTCCGGTGTGGAGGTGCGGACCATGGTGTAATAGGACATGCTAAACAGGGGGAAGGCGATGACAATGCCCACACCGACGAGTACCGCGGCAATCATATATTTTTTCATACGTATTTCCTGCGACTCCTGTGGTCCAATGCGGCCTGGACTGCGCGTGTACAGGTTTCCGGCCGAAATTCATCCAGGTCAAACAGGTGCGATAAACTTGATGTCGCTTATACAATCCGGAGATACTGTGGTCCAGCAAAGCGCCCGGGCGCTGCTGAGTACCTCGGAATATGATTGCGGTAGAATTGTCACCAAGGTGCCACATAGTGGCATTTAGTGAGGCTTAATAATACTGATTCCCAATTAGCTTGTCAATTACAAAATCATTGCCCATTGTGGATTTCAAGGCTATTTTTTATATCAAATATGGGGGCTCATTGACCCCCGGTTTCGGATAATAGCACTGCCGGGTAGATGGGCGTGCATTGAAGGCGGCCGCAACCGCAGATGTTATTTTAAGTCGTATCCACACAATCCTTTGAAATGTTTAAGGGTTGGCGGACCTGTTGCTATGGCAAACAGTGGTGTGCAATCAGACGCTCGAATGCAGGGGCCCGTGCAGGCTAAGGGCGGATTGCCAGTTTTGGCGGCTTCCTGCCTGGCCATCTTCTGGCCCGGTGCTTTTATTTTCGGCTTTCCCGGCGTTATGGCCCGCCACTGGCAACAGGTGCTGCAGGTGGACCGGGCGGCGGTCGGTGGGACCCTGTTTTTCGTGTTGGCCGCCGCCGGAATTGCCATGTTTCTGACCGGGCGCCTGATGCGTACATTCGGTCCTGCCCGGCTTACCGCTTTCAGCGGCCTGCTCTGCGGGTCGAGTGCCGTGCTGGTTGCCTATGCCACGGATATCCATACCGTGTATCTATGGGCTTTCCTGGTGGGGGCCTCTTCGGCCTTCATATATCTGCCGGCCCTTACGGTAGTGCAGGCCTGGTTTCCCCACCGGCGCGGCCTGGTATCCGGCCTGGTGAACATGGTATTTGCGTTATCCGCGGCGGTTATGACGCCGCTTTTCGGCGCCGGTCTGGAGGCATTCGGTTACGGGGCAACGACGATTATGACCGGGGTGGCCGCCCTGTTGTTCGGTTTAATGGCCGCCCCATTCATGCGGTTGCCCGGTGACGACCACGGCGCACCTGCGGCAACCGCAAAAACGGCTGCGCTGCCGGCGGTCTCCCTGACAACCAGGCAGGCGATCCGGACCCGCAACTTCTGGTTCCTGTGGCTCGTTTGGGTCCTGGCCGGTGGGGCCGGCATCGCCATGGTGACCCTTTCTGCGCATTTTGGTTTGTCTCGGGGGTTGCCGCTTGCCAAAGCAGTGCTGCTGTTGACCGCCTTCAACCTTACCAACGGGCTTGGTCGCCTGGCGAGCGGATATCTCTCTGATATTTTCGGAAGAAGCCGGACGATCTGTTTGGCATTTGTCATGGCCGGTACCGCCTACCTGCTCATGCCCTACCTGCAGGGCGTGGCGGCCTGGTCATGCCTGGCCGCGCTGGTCGGTTTCGGGTTCGGGACGCAGTTTGCCGTTGCCGCACCTTTGATCAGCGAGTGTTTCGGGTCGCGGTATTTTGCCGACATTTTCGGCCTGCTGTTTACCGGCTATGGCTTTTTGGCCGGTGTTGCCGGGCCCTGGTTCACCGGGCTGCTGTTGGATCTGTATCCCGGTAATTTTCAACTGGTTTTTGTTTGCCTGGCCTGTTTTTTCTTCACTTCGGCTGTCCTGATTCTCTTCACGCGTCCTGATCCCCCGAATTCGGCATGAAGCCCGGACTCGTCAGGGGCGTGAATCGAAGCCCGATCGGTTACGGGCAAGTTGACAGACCGCCCGATCTTCGCCATACTCCCTTAAACTCCCTTTTCATCTGGACATTCATGACAGGAGGATCGCATGACACTGAGACGATGGCTGCCGGTATTTATTCTGCTTGCAGCGGGCCTGTATGTTACAGGGCCCCTGACAACCGATATATGGGCCGATACCACTGCGGGGCCTTTGAGATTCAATTGGGCCTTTGTCGGTTACAGCAAAGGGGACACCGGCGGGGAACTGGTGAGTATCGATAAGGACATTCAGTTAAAATCGGGTGACAAATTCAAGTTCTTTTTCGAGATGATGCAAAGTGGGTATGTGTACCTGATTACCCTTAGCAGTCAGGCCGAGCTCTACCTACTGTTTCCCCAGAACCTGGAGCAGTACAACACCCCCCACCAGCGGCTGGTTCTTTCTACATCCCGGCCGGGGTAAACTGGTTTCAGCTTGATGATCAAAAGGGGCAGGAGAGGTTTTATCTGTTGGTATCCACTCAGCGGCTGTTTGAATTGGAATCCCTGCTGAAGGCCTATCACGCTGCCCAGGGGGCCCAGAAAACGGCCTTTAAAGACGGCGTCTTAAAAGAAATCAAAAGGTTGCGCTGGAAACACCGCCAGTTTAAAAAATCGGCCGAGCGACCGGTGGCTATTATGGGGCAGACCCGGGGGATCAAAAAGGCGACGCTGCCGGATGCCACCGCAGTTAGTGAAATGGCGACCTCAATAGAAGCTAAAAATTTTTTCAGCCGGACCTTTACCATTGACCACCAGTAGGCTCTCAAGGCGATGGATCACCCTGATCCTGGTTGCCGGGGCATTCCTGACCGCCCACCTGCATTTTATTCTGCTGCCCGGCATCTTCAAGACCTGGAACGCGCACACCACGGATCAGTTATTTGTTCTGCGTAATTCCTGGCCACGATTCAAGCCGGACTACACGCCAGTGGTTGCCCATGTCGACCTTACCAACAGCACCATTCGACAACTGGGCCGGCCGTATCTGAGCCGTCGCGACTTTGCTCAGGTTATAGATAACCTGGCGGCCATGGATGTTTCGGCCCAGCTATGGGATTTCATTTTTGCCGCTCCGGACAGATCCGGGCACGATGCAGCCATGATAGCTGCAACCCGCAAGGCCGGCCATGTCTATTACGGCATGGCCCTTAAGCTGCGTCTACAGCCGGAAGTGCCTCCCGATGATATGCCTCTGGCCGGCGTACGTTCCTGGAAATTGGCCACCGTGGGGGATGTAAGCCAGATACCCGTGGGCCTGGAGCCCTTTTCAACGTTTGCAGAATTGGCCGCGGGTGCCCGCGGGGTGGCTTCATTGAGTATTCGGTTTGATCCGGACGGGGTTCTCAGGCGAGTGCCGTTGTTGATTCGCCGGGGCGATGGATATGTACCGGTGCTTTCTCTGCAGGTCGCCTGTGACTATCTTAGGATTACCCCGGAACAAATGGAACTGGCTCCCGGAAAGCACTTGCTGCTGAAAGCTGCCCGGTTTCCCGGGAGCGACCACACGGCTGACATTCGCATTCCCATCGATGAGAATGGCAACATGCGGGTGAATTTTGCCGGGCGGTGGGAGCGGATGGATCACTACAACATTGCCGATGTTCTGTTGGCCTCCAGCGACCAGGAAGAACTGGAAATGTGGGGAGAAGAAATGCGGGGTAAAATCCTGGTCGTCTCCGATCTCTCCACCGGTTCCGCAGACATCGGCACCATTCCCGGTGATACGGCGTTTCCGTTGGGTGGTGTGCATGCCAACATTATCAACAGTATTCTGACCGGTGCCTTTCTCCGTGAAAGTTCACCAGAGATCATGCTCGCCATAGAGGCGCTGCTGATGGTTTTCGTGTGGTACCTGTCCCTGCGTCTTTCCTCGCTTCTATTCAGTGTGTTCGCTACCACGTTGGGTCTGGCTTACATCGGTGGTGCTACGACCTGTTTTTATACGACGGTCTGCTGTTGAATATGGTGCGCCCGGTATTGATGCTTTTTTTCGCCATCATGGGTATCCTGATTTACCGTTATGTGGAGGCCGAGCGCGAGAAGATGGAGGGACTGCGCCAACGGGATGAAATCCGCACGACCTTCGGCCGTTACCTCAGCAGCGAAGTGGTGGAGGAATTGCTGGCTACCCCGGAAGGCCTCCATATGGGCGGCGAAACGCGCCAGGTGACATTCCTCGTAGCGGATTTAAGAGGATTTACGGCGCTTTCAGCGACCTTGGTGCCGGCGGTCGTCATCGAGATTCTGAATCGCTTTCTGGGGCGCATGGTTGACATTGTGAGCCACCACCAGGGGACGGTCGACGAAATCCAGGGCGATGGTATGCTGGTCTTTTTTGGAGCCCCGCTCGTCCGGGGCGGGGAAGAAGCCCGCGCCATCGCCTGCGCCGTCGATATGCAAAATGCCCTCAATGACTTGAATGCGCAAAGCCGTAAAAGGGGCCAACCTGAGCTGGGCATGGGGATCGGTATCCATACCGGTTCCGTCGTCGTGGGTAACATCGGTTCAGAGAAACGAGCCAAATACGGTGCGGTGGGCAGTGCCATCAATACTGCCTTCCGTATCGAGTCCTATACCGTGGCCGGCCAAATTCTGGTAAGTGAAGTCACCCGGGCAGCCGCGGGTGATACGGTGCGTACCGGTCGGACCCTGGATATCCGCTTCAAAGGTATGCAAGCCCCGCTGCGCCTTTACGATATCACCGGAATAGATGACCGTGAATTGCTTTTGGACGAACAGCACAATGATGCCGAGATTGAACTGGAAGAACCGGTTCCGGTTGACTGTCATCTGGTGGAGGGCAAAGAAATTAGTGCCGCAGCCATGACCGGGGCGTTGACGACCACGGGATTGAACGGTGGCCGTGTCACCCTGGCTCATGCCGTGCCGCTCCATACCAACCTCCTCATCCGGTTCCAGCTGGCGGCGGACAAACCCGTTGAGATCTACGCCAAGGTTATCGCAACAGAGGAAAACAGCAGGGATAGCGGTTCCCATGTGATGCGGGTCCGCTATACCTGGATGCCGGCCGGTGTGCAGGACGTGCTCGCAGCCCTGGGGCCGGCCGAAGATTTGGTAGCTAGGGACTAAAAACGGCCGCTCTGGCTATCCGGCCAAGCCGCCGGCGCCGACCTAAAAAGGAGTGATACATGATAACACCGGACTTACTGGTTTACTACCTGGCCAACATCATCAAAGTGGCCCAGACGGATGGGAAGATGAACGCCAAGGCGCAGGCATCCCTCAAGGAAGTCTGTAAACGCCTGGCTGTAGATAAAAAGACTTTGAAGGACGCCGCCGGCGCGGTTGCCCGGGGTGGCTATGTCCTCATGCCGGTAGGACGATTTTCAGATAAGGTGATGAACCTGGAAGACATCTTGTTCGTAACTCTGGTCGACGGTTCCTTCTCTGAGGCGAAGCGTGAGGATATTCAGGGCTTTGTGGAGAAAATTCAAATGACAGAGCAGCAGGTCGAAACCATCCTGACGGAAACCAAAATGAAGCTCGACATTCAGATGGCGGCCGCTGAATGCGGACAGTGCGGCACCACGCTGCCGCCGGGGGTCCGGGAATGCCCGGCCTGTAAAACGCCCCTCGGTTGACTGGAGTTGGCTATTGGTTGGCTTTATAAAGGAATTTCTGGCCGCTCAGAGCTGCCTCATACATCAACCCGCCGATGGTGTGCACAAACACTGCCATCCCCTGCGAATACCGCGTGGCCTGCTGATGGCCGGTGGCTGGCCCCAGATTTACCCCGGCGGTATTGCCTACGGTCCCTAACTGGGCCTGGGCCCCGGCGGTGATGACAACAGCGGACGCGGTAGCATCGAATTCAAAGTTCCCGCTGGTAAATTCTGAATAAGCGCGCTCGTCCTGAAAGAAGATCATTTCACTGAACGCCTGGCCTCCGAATTGAAACCCAGCACTCAGTTTTATCAAGGATACGGTTCCGGTAACGTTGCCGTCGCGATAGACCCGACCTTTGCCGTAGGCACCCCCAAGGCCGATGCCACCTTTGCCGACTGTCGGGAAAACGGCGTAACCATAGGCATCTTTAAAAAATTGCTGCACTTCCGGTGACTTTTTAAACAACTCGATTGTTGCGGTGAAGTCGTCGGCCTGTGCGGCATGGATGTTGCCGAACATGGCCATGAAGATGAAACCAACGAGTAAATACTTGTCAAACCGCATATGCTACTCCCACCTTGATTGCCTCCCGATGATACGCCTGCGAAAATATATAGCCTTGCGTGTCAGGCGCCGCAGTGAACTATAACAGAACGGCGATGTGCTTAAAAGTGGAATTGCCGCGGACGAAAAAGAATAAGGCCTGGTCTGGGCGGCATGCGTGACCACGGTATATTTAACCAGATCCTAACCACCGGCAGCTTGACATCCGTGCCCGGACAAATTATTAGTCATTTAGCTAATTAACTAAGTGTATAAATGGAGGTTGCCCTTGCAGACCCTCTTAGATGTCACCAAAGCCCTTTCCGACCGCAACCGCTTGAGAGTCGTCGCGGCCCTACAGGATCATACCGAACTATGCGCCTGCCAGATTACGGAACTATTGCAGGTCACCGGGGCGACCGTATCCAGGCACATGGGAATCTTAATGAAGGCCGGACTGGTGAAGAGCCGTAAAGAGGGCCGCTGGACTTTTTATAAAGTGAAAACACCAACTGCTAATACCCGGCCGGTGATGCAATGGTTGCAGCGCGGTCTGCAGGAAAGCGCTGACCTTGACGGGGACCGGAGGTTCTTGGCCCGGATACTTTCCGAGGAAAAAGAAGACCTTTGCCGCCGCCAACGGGGTGGAACCTGTTGCCCTAAGCAGACGCATTGAACCCCAGCCAACCTTGCCGTAAGAAGGAGAGCAAACGTGAGTAAATCTGTCGACATTGTTGATGAACGGAAAATGACCAGTGTATTCGAACGCTATTTGACCGTCTGGGTGGGGTTGTGCATCATCGGCGGTATCCTGCTGGGCAAAATTGCACCGGGCTTGGCCCGCACCCTGGACGGTATGGCCATCACGGTCAATGGCGCCCCGGTTGTTTCCATTCCCATTGCGGTATGTTTGTTTTTCATGATGTACCCCATCATGGTCAAGATCGATTTTGCCAGTGTCGTCCAGGCCGGGAAAAGCGGCAAGCCGGTGATGCTGACCCTTTTTCTGAACTGGTGTATCAAGCCATTCACCATGTATGCTATCTGCGTGTTTTTCCTTGGGGTATTATTGAAAGGCTTGATTGGTGCCGACGCCGTCGACCTGGTCAAAATGCCATTCGGGCTGAACCTGCCGGTGGGCGCCGAGCACGGGGCCGGGACCGTGGTACTGCAAGATGGCATCAAAATGCTGTCGGTCCCCCTGTGGCGCAGTTACCTGGCCGGCTGCATTCTTTTGGGAATCGCCCCGTGCACGGCCATGGTCCTGGTGTGGGGCTACCTGTCCCGGGGCAATGACGGCCTGACCCTGGTCATGGTGGCCATCAATTCATTGACCATGCTGGTGCTCTATGGTGTCCTGGGCGGCTTTCTGCTGGGTGTGGGCCGGCTGCCGGTGCCCTGGCAGGCCCTGCTGCTCTCCATATCGATATACGTGGCTTTGCCGCTGGTGGCGGGGTACTTTTCGCGGCGCTGGATTCTGCAGGCCAAAGGGGAAACCTGGTTCAAAGAAAAGTTTCTGCACGTCCTGACCCCGGTAACCATTACGGCTTTGCTGGCGACCCTGGTGCTCCTGTTCTCATTCAAAGGGGAGGTGATCTTAGGCAACCCGTTGACCATCTTGTGGATTGCCATCCCGTTGACGATCCAGACGCTGTTGATTTTCGGCCTGGGGTATGTACTGGCCAAAGTCTTGAAACTTTCCTATGAAAACGCCGCGCCTGCGGCCTTGATCGGTGCGTCCAATCACTTCGAGGTCGCCATTGCCACGGCGGTCATGCTGTTCGGGCTCTCTTCCGGCGCGGCCCTGGCCACGGTTGTGGGGGTCCTGATCGAAGTACCCCTGATGCTGGCCCTGGTCGGGGTCTGCAACCGGACATCCGGGTGGTTCAACAAGGCGTGAAACCTGTTTATACCGTCAGCACTGCTTCGAGGTGGTGTTTCGGCTGGGGGATCTCCTTCAAGGGGAATCAGCTGGTGTAAGCGTTAACTTTCCTCGACCGGGTCGGGACGCGTTTCGCGGGCCGCAACCTCGGGGTTGATGCGCCAGGTCACCAAGGGGGAGAAGACATACAGGAGCATGTAAGCCAGGCAGACATGCCCGAAAAGGGCGTGAAAACAACCAGAATGAGCAGGGTGAGGTTGGCCCGGCCGAACCAGGGATTGCGTCTCATGGATCGTCCCAGGTGCAGGTAGCGGATCGGGTAGGCATTCATCATGAGCGCCGCGAAAATCATAAGGGTCGCCGTGAAATAGCCCCAAAAAACGTAACCCGCGGATGAAACTTCCAGGGCGTGGTCGTAGATCACAAGCGGGGCCAACACCAGCATGGCAGCGGCCGGAGTGGGCATCCCCTTGAAAAAACCTGGGATCGGGGTTTTGTCCAGGGTGAAATACACCAGGCGCAGCATGCCCAGCCCGGCGTAAAGGATGGCGATCCATCCCAGCGGCAGCCCTTCAAACTTCCCACTTCCATATTCACTCAGGGCAATATAGAAAATCCAGGCCGGTACGATACAGAAACTGATCGCATCGGCAAAATCATCCATCAGGCTGCCCATGTTGATTTTGCGCCGCGGCGGTTCATCCGGAAGCGGCTCAGTCAGTCCCAGCCGGCGGGCCAGGGCCCCGTCGAGCTTGTCGAAGGTGGCCGCGCCGATCATCATCAGGTAAGACTCCCGAAAGCGCCCCTGGTAGGCAAAGAAAACCGCAATCAAGCCCATCATAGCATTCATCACGGTCAGGGCATTTGGAAAAACCGAAAGGATTTTGCGCCGGAGCACCTGGTCGCCGAAGCAAAGTTCGTCCAGACAAGCCGTGCCGTATTTGCGACAATAGCCGGCAATCGATCCCAGGTTGATCACCAGAAATAGAATCTCGACGAACAAAAGAACCCGCAGCGGTATATTCCCCAGCCAGGATATCCAGAAATAGAGTTGGGAAGGAGGGCCCTCCGGTACATAAAAGGCGTGGGCATACAGCAGGGCGCTGACCGGTGCGGCCACGATGGTGCGCATCCGGTTGTATTCGCTTTTCTCCGGCTCGACCCCCTTGCGAATGGCAAAGCCGCGCATGAAAGCCGCGAAGTTGTCGCGAATGAGCACCGTTACACAGAGCAGCAATACGAAGATGGCATGGAGCAGCTGGCCGCGGGTCGGGTCGGCGGACAGTACCACCAGGCGCCACATCATGCCGACGGCGATGACCGGAAAAATAATCGAGTAAACCAGCTTGTCCATCAGGCGGTCGGCCAGATGCGCAAGGGGCGCGTTGGGCCGATAGCGAGCGGAAAACCAACCGTCCACCACATCGAAAGACATGGAGATAAACAGGAGGGACACGCCCATGGTATAGAAAACCGGATTACGGTTCCACATGACCGCCAGGGCACAGAGCATACCCCCAAAAATGAGCACAGGTCGAGCGTAGACGAGGACAGCAGCCAGTTTGGCCGGTATCTGGGTTGGACCGGGCATTGGGGAATCGCCCCCTTGGGTTGAAGTCAGAAAAACCCGTGCCGCACTGCGGCCCGCACGGATTTGCTATCATAGTTGGCTTGGGGCCCCGAGTCAAGAAACCCCTCCAAAAGGTCGTTGCAAGGCCCCAAAATCGTGTTGCGGAGCCCGCCTTTGTGCTTGCATTTTGAGGCCATTTTGCTACGATCCGTTTAACTCCACATTGTCAATCGGGCGACAGGGGCGGCCCCTTATTTCTCCAGTATCCAGGTAGTGGCCACCAGGTTCCGCGGCCCCTTTCCCGTAGCGTTTGGAAACAAATTAGAAGCGGTTTCAAAACCATCAATCGGGCTCAAGGTTCAGTCTTCGCTCAGTGAGCTTACGTCCTCGCCTTGGGCTACGCCGTACAAGTCGCCAAAATGACAGGGCGGGTGGGTGGTTCACCGCGTTGCGGGACTTCCCGCTAATTTGATCCTCAATGGTGGGTCGCAAACCGGAAGCGCCAGCGCAGCCAGTGCCTGGCGTGGTAAATACGCCCAGTATTGCGAGGATTTGGGCAACACGCCCCACACAGTGATTGAGTTCGAGGGGCGGTTTTGAAACCGCTTCTGATAAAAACCCGAAGCCAGGAATTGAACCATGTCCCCAGCCATCCGCCTGAAAGCCCGGCTTATTGATTCCGAGAATATAACCGACAATCAGGATTTTCCTCTGGGCCAGTCGGTTTTTAGAATCGGCCGACATCCGGCCAGTAACCTGGTGCTCACCGAGCCGACGGTATCCGGGCGGCATGCCGCCATCGAGTTTCAAGAGGACCAATACGTCCTCATCGACCAGAACAGTACCAATAAAACCCTGCTCAATGGCACTGAGCTCGAGCCGCAAAAACCGTACCAGTTAAAAAATGGGGACCAGATTAGTTTTGACGCGTACAGTTTTATCTTCGAGCTGGAAGAAATCCAACCCCCACCGCCTCCGAAACCAGCGCCGGCGCCAGTGCCTGACGACGATGAGGACGCCACCATGCTCCTGGACGGCGATGCGCCGCCGGACGCCGAGGAAACCGTATTTCGCGGAACTGAAACCGCTGGTGCTGCCGGCGACGATGACGACGAGACGGTCTTTCTTGATGATACCGAAGCGCGCGAAGCCGTTGCTGAGACGGCCGCCGGCAGTGATGAAAGTGACGATGATGAGACCATCTTTTTCGACAGTGAGGCCGCGATGGCCGAAGCTGAGGAATCTGAGCCAACCGGCGATGACAGCGACGATGACGAAACGGTCTTTTTCGACAGTGAGGCCATGCTGGCCGAGGCCGGGGAGCCTGAGCCATCCGCTGATGATGGCGACGATGACGAGACGGTCTTTTTTGATAGTGAAGCCATGCTGGCCGAGGCGGAGGGCCCTTCCGATACGGCGCCTGAAGGCGACGATGGCGATGATGAGACCGTTTTTCTGGATGGCAGCGATCCGGTATATGAAGTACAGGCCACTTTTGTGCGCAAGGAGCCGGCCGCTACCATGGAGAGAACCAAGATCGGAAACTATTATGTCAGCAATCTGCTGGGCAAAGGCGGGTTCGGATCTGTTTGGAAAGGCATGACCCCCGACGGGGAACCGGTGGCGATCAAAGTGCTCAACCCGGATGTCATCGAGAACGAACGGGCTGTCCGCAAGTTCTTTCACGAGGCCATCATCCTGTCTAAAATGGACCATCCCAATATCTGCCGGTTTATTGACTTTTTCCCCTACGAAGGCAATTACGCCATCGTCATGGATTTCGTTAAAGGCGTGGAGTTGAAAAGCATTCTCGAGGAAAACGAGGGCCCCCTGCCCATGGATCAGGCGCGGCTGATTGCCGGCCAGGCCTTGGATGCATTTCATTATGCCCACATGAAGGATATCCTGCACCGGGACATCAAACCCGAAAATATCAGTGTGGACGAGGAGGGAACCGCCAAAGTCATGGATTTCGGGATTGCCAAGCTCTCCACCTCCGAATCCCAACAGACCTCTCTGTTCATGATTTCACCGCGGTACACAGCACCTGAAAGGTTTGATGCCGGCAACACCGAGGCGGTCGACCACCGCTCAGATATTTATTCCCTGGGGTTGGTCTTCTACGAGATGTTCACCGGCACACATCCTTTCCAGACCGACAGCCCCACGGAGATGATTGTGGCCCACGTGAACACGGTACCGACCCCGCCGGATGAAATTGTCGACCTGCCGCGGGAAATCAGTGGCGCTATTATGCGTGCGGTTGAAAAAGATCCCCTCGATCGGTTTGACGATTTCGGAGCCTTCAAAATGGCCCTTTTGAATGAGCCGCCCCGGTTGTCCGGAGGTGGCGCCATTGAACTTTCCGGTCAGTATTGTAAGATTGGAACCAAACTCTTCAAAGGTCTGGCTGGGGCCGTCAAGCGCTACCAGAAAACCGCCACCTCCTTCAAAGTCGTCCAGGAAGGCAAGGAGATCACCGTAATCATCAAGACCCGCGGCGGCAATTCGATCCGGGTGTCGAAAAATATGGACAGCCTGTAATATCCCCCCTAAAAACTGATCTGTAGGGTGCGCTGGAGCCAACCGCGAACAGGATAGCTCTTTAATTGAGTAGAATAATCCCCTTGTTGCTATTTGCACACGGCCCCTTTGGGTGTTGACAAAACTACCAAATGAGTATATATATACTCTTAAGGTTACTTTTTTGTCTTGTAATTGGAAAATTTCCAGGCGGCTGTCCGGCACTGACCCTGGCCTCCATTCGTTTCCGCAGTTTCATTTGCCCTGATGCGACCGCCGGCAGTCTCCGCCTGCCTCTGCAGTACGAATGAACACCTGCAGTATATGCTGATGACCCCGCAATCAAAGGAGGCGCGTCCATGCCAGTGAAACCATGTTTCCGGCTCCTATTCCTGTTCAGCTTGACATTAAGCCTGCTGGCGGTGCTTGTGTTGGCGCCCCTATCCGTTGCCCGGGCGCTGGAACCCGGCGAGATGTCCTATTATGCCGAAGTGGCCGCCGGTTACCGGGCGGTGGCGGCCCAGGATCCGGATGAGAAAATCCGCAACCCCGACTACCTGGCCATCAAATTTCTCAGACCGAATTTCTGGACCTTCGGGTTCCTGCACAAGGATTATGTTCGGTCAAGGCACGGGATCAAATTTTTCAGGGCGACAGGCTATTTTACGGTGAATGCCTGTACGAAGCACATCGATGGCCTTTTGCAGGAATTCAGCCAAAACGGGTTAAAACAGGTCGTCAATATCGGCGCCGGGCTGGACAGCCGTCCTTATCGCCTGGGCGCCCAAATGCCGGGTGTCCATTTTTTTGAAATTGACCTGCCGGCTACCTCACAGGCGAAACAGGCTGCCGTAAAAAATGTATTCGGCCGGCTTCCTGAGAATGTCACCTACATTCCGGTTGAATACCGCACCCGGCATTTTGTCAACGCCCTCAAGAAAGCCGGGTTCGATCAATCGCGCAAGACCCTTTTTGTCTGGGAAGGGATTTCCCAATTCATGGATGCGAAGATTGTAGACACCACCTTGCGCTACATCGCCCAGCGTACCAACCCAAAAAACAGATTGATATTCAGTTATATTCCTGCCGAATTCGTGCAGGGCGATTACGGTAAAATGGATTGGGTCCGGTTCCGGGAGCTACGGGCCCGGGCGGCGGGCGAGCCCTGGAAATTTGGCATCCCCCACCGGAAGACCACGGCGTTTTTCGATAGTCGCGGTTTTAAGGTGATTACCGACCTCGGCGCCAAAGAGTTGGCCGATCAGTACCTGGTCGGCAGTGACGGTGAGGTGGACGGCAACCCGACGCCCTATTTGCGCATCGCCTACGCTGGTGTGGCGCGCTAGGTGGCAAGGGGCTTGGTAAGTCCTGGCAGGACAACGAGCAGAGAAAGCGGAGGACAATTCAATGCAGCTATTCAATATCCATAAACATACGTTTCGCTGTTGCGCCGGTCTGGCTTTTTTGCTGATGATACTGAGCGTATTTGGCGCAACTGCCCTGGCTGTGGAGGAGGGCAAGCTTTCGGTGACGGCTGAAGGGGTAACTGCATCGCGGGCGGTTTTTCACATGCACCCGGATGAAAAGATCCGCAACGGCGACTATATGGCCAAACAGATGGTCCACCCGGATTATTGGCATTACTCGCTCTACTCCAAGGAATTTGAATTGGCTATGGAGGTGATCAGAACGTACCGCCAGACCATTTGCTATTACGTAAACGCGCGCACAAAACACATGGATGAAATTCTGGAAGCGGCCGGCAAAGAAGGGATTACACAGGTGGTGAACCTGGGGGCAGGCTATGACAGTCGGGCCTACCGTTACCACCAGGCGATGCCCAATGTCCGATTCTTCGAAATCGAGTTGCCCTGGATGGTGATTGAGAAGAAAAGGCGCGTCAAGGAAATTCTGGGTCAGATACCGGATTACGTGACCTACGTACCGATAGACTTCAACGCCCAGAATATACCGGGCGAACTTGCCAAAGCCGGGTATGATCCCAGCCTCAAGACCTTGTTTATATGGGAGGGTGTCACCTATTACATTTCCGCCGAAGCAATGGAGGCGACCCTGCAGTTCATCCGCGACAAGTCCGCACCGGGCAGTTCAGTGGTCTTTGATTACATGTCTCTTGGGGCTATCCGGGGTAACTGGAAAAAATACCCGGATACCCGCCGGCTTTCATTTTGGGTGAAGTACCGGGGAGAACCTTTTGTTTTTGGAATCCCGGAAGGACAGGAGATAGAATGGGTCGAACAGCGGGGTCTGGATGTGATCTCGGACCTGGATCGAGAGTCCCTTGAAGAGCGGTACCTGATGATGAGCAACGGGAAGTTGATCGGTCGCAGTACGAGTTCCTTTCGCATCATGTATGCTGTGGTGCCGGAGAATTAATAGCAGGTAGTTTAGGCTGAAGGCTGAAGAGTTTTAGGTTTTCCATCAGCCTGCATTTTCTAATGATAGAAATTGGCCACCACCCTAAGGGATGGTACTTCTCGCTGACGGCCTGGTCTTCCATCGCAGCCACCTTTGATGTTCAGAGCGTTGGCTGATCAGGCGCTCTCGCATCAGGATTCCGAAGATGCACTTGGATCCTTTTAAGCGGGCCTGGCAATTACCGGAAAATTTCAGCCGATGCAGATTGGCCTCCCTGGGCTAACAGGGTGGTGGCCTCAGCTATGGTAGAAAAGCAGTACCCCGCATGAAATGAACGGACCACGAATCACCCAATGGTTGCCGGCACCACAACCGGGTTACACGTACCACCAGGATGGGGTGCAGCCCGATTTTCTGTAGAACGGAAAAGACAGATAGCGGCCTGATCAACCTTGTGTGCCGGTGAAACAACACCGCTTGAAAACGATGCAATTTGATTCGGATCGCATGGTTTTGCCTTGATCGATGACCGGTATGCTTATCCTCCCTACCAGCCGCGCATAAAGCTCGGGGCTGGCTTGCCTGAGAACCTAAATCACCCAAAAATATTGACAAAATTGTAACTCAGGTATACTCAAATCAAAAGCAACGCCATTTTTTGCCGGGCAGCCCGCAAACGCTTTGCAGACGCTTGGTAGCGTCAAGAATCTTTCGCACTTTTGATTTGGTGGCCCATCGGTTAAGCTGCGACTTCTTCTTTTTTAAGTTCCGTTAGCAAATTCATATTCAGATACCGTCGTGTTCCCCAGCG
>Ga0126335_1000523_pt1 | contig 18744 bp, 13 predicted proteins | sample OlaspJWI45metaG_FD_108409 | JGI IMG/M metagenome (GOLD analysis project Ga0126335, IMG submission 108409) | Marine gutless worms symbiont microbial communities from Oahu, Hawaii - Olavius sp. 1 OAHU.JWI-45 metaG | ecosystem: Host-associated > Annelida > Digestive system > Unclassified | place... | reverse complement strand
GATTTGTTCACTTTGTTGTTTGGCGAAGCTTGTAAAGAAAGGACTCTAACGACCATTCGCTTTCACAAGTACCAGACAATGATTGTGCAGTCAAACATCTTGGAACCACAACGAATGCCTCCGTGTACTGCAGAACGGAACATCCTAGCGCCATGTCATAACTGATGGCAGTGCTACCTCGCTTACAGGTCTGTCCGCTAACATTATCTCGGGTTGTGACTCTGAGCTACCACACAACACTACTATTCACATGCTATGCACTCTCCCCGCAAAGCACATTGGTTGGATATGCTACAACACATCCCAGTAATTAGCGCTAATATCCGATATTTCGCTTGTACGTAAAACTAAAATAAGGTTATTTGTCAATGTACAGTTTGCTAACAAGCTGTGGGCATTCGCAGTGCTTTCATCGTTGCAGCAAAGCTTTACATCTGCACTCGCAACTACTCATAGAACACGCACCTGCGTTTGATGTTGCGTTGCCTAACAACACGCGTTGCTTGGCAACACAACGCCTTGACTGCGGAGGTTGCAAGTGGTCTGTTGTCGGTCTGTGCGTGACATTTGAGTGTTGAGCGTCACGAAGGACGATAAGTCAATAATGTTTCTACAGAATTATTCTTCATTAAACATATTCTTTAGGTTGGTAAAACATTTGTATAAAAATTACATCTAACTCAACTCGACGATATTCACCTTGACGTTTCGTCAGACGAAGGTATCTCATAGAGTTAGATGTAATTTTTATATATGAACTTTTCCTGGCTTCTGTACTGCAGACTTCTATTCACAGACTGTTCCGTATTGCTGTGTGAACGTTATAATTGCCGCAATGCTGCTATATTAAAATAATTAATAAAAATTGCATTAATATTCAGAGATAATCAGTAGAACCGCATAGTTTTTGCTTATGATAGCTAGTCTCGAAGTGACAAAGTCATAACGATAACGCAGCAAATATTATCATTGCTATTGATTCTCTGTTGTCTTTTGCTTTGAACACAAATGTAGAACAAATAGCTAGATAGCATTTACAACTATAAAAGCGTTGTTATTTTATTCTGCAAAGTAAGGTGCGCACACTATTAAGGTGATGTGGTGAGTGCAAAATTTCTTCGGATTAGAGTGATCGAAATAATACAAAGTCGGTCATGATTAGCTAAAGTTGTTGTCAAATATAGACTGTCACGTTTTATGGACCATCGTGTATAAATAAATATAAATAAATAATGGTTTTGTTTGTATTGCAGCAAGAATGCTGGATTACACAATATCTGCCACGCAGGACAAACGCAGGACAATGCATACAATAGAACACAAATCATCATAACATAACATGCGCAGTTTAACACAGTAACGCTGCCAAATAGCGGCGCAAGCCTTACTCAATGCCGTAACTTAACAATTGTACAAACCGAAACAACAATCAAACAACAAACACATCATCTAACATAAGACACAACTTAATAGTGGTAAATATTTACAAAAATGCATTAACTTTTTGGCACCGCCCGGGATCGAACTCGGGATCTTTCGATCCCAAATCAGACACTCTAACCACTAGTCCACCGTTCCCACTTTACCGTCCCTCCCCACTCCATCGCAACATCGGTCTGTCTGACTGTACAGCAACACCTGCGAGACGAATCGAACTCAAAACCACCTAAATGGAATTACCTTTTTTGAATGGAAACTACCCAGCCTATAGAAAGCTGAGGTTTTCAATTTGACGTCCGATGTCGTCCGACATTGGACGACATCGAACGATATTACGTGGCTGTCTGTGATGTGTCTGTCTGTGTGTCTGTCACGTTGATGTAAACGTATATGTTGCATTTTATTTCTGTGAGTTTGTTTTGTTGGGTGTCACCAAGAACGTAGAATGACGAACATACACCGTACATGATGCACATATATCTGACATAAAGACAACGTCGCTGCTCGTAATTATGTCGACTGATGGGTGACTGGTTGGGGGCAAGCAATGGCAGCGATACTATGATGCGCGTTATCCGTTCGCTGCTAACGCTGGACTGCAGGACTCTGGTCGTCATCGTGCCGTTATCTTACTTCCTGTCACGTAATCGTCGGCCATCTGGCACTCAGGCAGGCCGCAATTCGATTCCAATCAGGTGCGATCTACGTCAGCGATTTGCTTCGCGCCATAACGCACACACCGACACTCGTATTAACCCTCACTAGTGCCTACAACTGTCAGGTCTACACAATGACAAATAATGGTTGTGTTAACAGTTACAGTTGGAGAACACTTGAAATCAGAAACAAAAAAAATCTAATTAATCACCAAACACGCCTTAATGATCTTCTGGGCAACTTTGGAACAGTCTGCCTGACAACGTGATATCGGACAAATCGCTGCCCGTCTTTCGGCGACAACCCAAGCTTTTCCACTACAGAAGTCCGTTCCTCACATTCTCCTGTGACAGCTATTCTAATGTAACTGCGATACATAGTGAGTGGTCCTAGTGATCCTCAACATGACTGTAGCTGCTAGTGCCTCTATAAAAATCTTTCGAATTGATTCGCTGATAACAGATATTTTAAACCAGACAATAAAAAGCAGAAACCATTTCCACTTCCGATAAAGGGTCAGCTGTGTCCAGCTGCCGACGGACGGACGACGGAGGAAAATCGGACTCAGCCACTTGTCACACGGCCGCTGGTCGCTGGTAATTGGGACGCTCCCCGGACAGACGTAAAGCAACCGGCCTGTACGTACGCGCCGTGATCGAGGCCGTCGACCGACTGTCGCTCACGCTGACGTCCGGCGTTCTGTCCGTCTGATCACTCGTTCGCCGGTCACTTGGCCGACCGTCCGTCCATAAATTTGACGGCGGCGCTGCGCAGTCGTCGTCGCGGCCGCGATGAGATGGCAAAGCGGGCGTCCAACTAGAGTCGACGACGATAGCTCGCAATGCGCGACGAATTTCATTAATAGCACACGTCGACGTCGACGACGACGACGACTTGGCTCTGCTGAGCTGAGCTGCTGAGATCGATAGTTATTTGCGACGAACGATCGCCGACGACTCATCGAGATGCGCACCACTCAGTCGCCCACGCGTCTCTCGCTCGCTCTACAGCTCATCTGTCGCTTCGAGTCGAGTCGCCAACATTAGCCAACGAGACATCAATGACACGGACGTGCGACTTTGCCGCCGGCGCCGGCAGAAGGGATAAGTCACGCGAGCGAATCACGGCTACAGGAACACCGCGCCCGGTCGACGCCCTGAGCAATATCCTGCACCACCCAGCTCTATTTCGCGCCACTGTCGCTATTTTTCCCAAAACGTGCTGTGGAATGAATGTGTCTGTGGGTGATGAAAATGTTTGATTTCCATGTAGCCGCCAGGTTTAGCGGTTACGAGTTCTCCAGTGTGGCACACAGGCATGCAGACTGAGATTTACCAGTATACCACATTCTCAGTCCTTTGAATAGCTGGCTTTGTAAAAGCTATAGCTTCGTTAACCGTTGGTCATTTTCGTCATTTCTTTTCTACACGAGAGTCTGAGGCAGACGACGTCGATATTCTCTTTTAGTCAGTGTTACTACGTATAGTGTACGATAAATGTTTACTAGACGATCACAGTACATCACAGTAGTGATGACATTGTTTGTAAGGGCGCGACAGGCATTGTCAACGAAAAACCGAGATACTTAGATCCCCAGGTTCTGTCGAAGAAGTTAAGATCAAAATTGGCAACACTAATCCAGCGTTAACATTGTCACTTGTCCACTGAGCTGAACAAGTGAACGCAGTGCTGTAAACCTGTTCGTCGATCAGTTCTTTACACGACCGAATCAGACTCGGATAGGCCAGGCGGGCAGCTGCGGTTTGTCCGACGACGACGAACGTGGATGGATATTGTCCATCTGGTGAGCGCGTAGCGGCGGCGTCAATTTGTAGCGCGGACACGCTGGTCAAGCGAGCTGGACAGTGGACAGACAGACTGACTGGGGTGACTGGCCGTAAATCTCGTGGGACGAGGCGAGCATCACAAGGCCGACCACCATGTAGCGTCCATGTCCACTCCACAACGGAGTCAGTCTCGTGACCGAGATAACAACACCAATATACGCAGCAGCAGCAGCAGCCTGACAAACAACAGTAGCCTAACTGTAATTTTCGCAGTTCACATCTCGTGAGCGCACCCGATCCGCACAGGAACGTATAACACTGCTAAACCGAGTAGAGAGAAGTTTTGTCGAAGTCGACGAAAATCGGAAATAAAAATGACGGATTAAAATGGCAAAGCGTAAAAATGCGAGCTACGCTCACAGTAAAATGATCAGTTATCGGTCGAGTTCTGTATGCTGAGCAGCAGTCAAAGCATACAACCAACGTACACACTTTACAGTACATGTATTATATACTATATACGAAATAACGTTTGTTCGATTCTTGGCTGTCACTTACGTGTCAGCACATATGGAGTATATCACCGACGTGTTTTTCACGTGCACCATACTTTGTTACAACTGTCACTAATAATGATGTTCAAATTCTTCCTTCGGTGTGCGGTATCGACAGCGGTTCAAGTGGCTTAGCTACTACGGATCATCAAAATATGTAGTAGCGACCTAAAACAACTTTTATTACGTGTTTACTCAAGGTCAAACAAAAATTGAAAAATGAATAAAATGTGAAGTAGGCCTACATGTACGCAGTACGTGTGTTATCGTAAGAACCTGGCGGACAGCTCTAAGGAGAATATTGATGTGTGTGACTGTCGGGTTTATTGTTTGTGTCGGTTTTGCACAATCACGAAATTTTGTCTCCTTGGGGTAACTTATGGACGGTCAGTCTGTCCGCCTTTCGTGAGTTGCCTAATTGTTCGCATACAACTTAAACTGAGAATGTCAAGTGCAAATTGCAGTTGTCAACACAGCAGACACGTTACATCGCAAAGTCCCGTAGGTGTATGAAATCAGAGATCTACGGTGACCGGGGTCCATCTTGCGGAGCCGCAGTAGTCAATGGTCGACGACTGACGACATGTTGACGTTCTGATGGACCGACCTATGTAATCCCTGAGCGACCGTCGCCCAACCATACATCGGGATCCAACAAGCTCCACAGAGCAGCTGTTGTCATGTCATGATGACGGCATAAACCTGTCTTAGACACACTCCGTATCAGCCACAGACGCCACGCGTCCGAGTTAACAGATAGAACCTCGACGACAAAGCCTAGAAGAAGGACTTTGCGCGCGTCTTAAGACGGTTTAGTTGCCGTGTCAGCTCAGCTTGGTAGTTTGTATGGATCACGGCGGTACGCCAGTACAAAATTGATTCTCGCCAACTGCACGAATGTTCAATTCAGAATTTATCACAGTTGTGTTTTAGCAAGTACAGGAACGATAAAAAAAGTGAGATGATTAATCGCGACAAATCAACCAATCACGCAAAACTCAGTGCTAACATAGAGCTGACTAACCGACTCTGATGCCAGGAGGTGTAGCTGAAGGCGAGGTCTGCAGATCTCCAAGTGCTATGCCATTTGTCAATATTAAAAGTCGGAAGAAAACGCAGCAATATCACCTGATGTGATTAGTCGTGCGAGTGCGACACAGAGACTGCGTACAGCAGCAGCAATACTACAAGTAGGCTACGTGTACTATTTGTTGCTGTCGATAGAAACGTGACGTGACGATAACTTGACCGAATGAATCTCTGCAATGCAGTGTTACGTTCATCACACAGTCACTGCAGTTTGTTTAATACGCACGAAACCTGGTGAAAATACTGTGTAAACGTCCATGTATTACCCTGATGTGACGTAACATCGTCGTGTTGCACGAGTAAGAACAGTCGCCTGTGTGACAGACCAACTGACTGACTGACAGACACACAGACGTCCACGCTACGAGATCATCGATCGCAATATTCTCATCTGTTGTCGTCTTTTATTCGCTGTGATGCAATGTATATTTTAGTTCAGATGTCCAGTTGTTGAGCGTGGAAACATGTACTTAGCTAAAACGATGAGAATGATAATTAATCGACAAAAAACTTAGTTAAATGAAATGTCGTTGGGTTATGTCGAGAGGAATTGCACGATGACACATTTGTCAGGGGTGATGTATGACGTTGCGCGTAGTCAACGAGTCCCGGAATTAATCAAGCTGTATTGTGTAAGCCTACGCCTCAGCGGCCTGACAACCGCCGCTTTACGGTAGCTGCTGCAGTTAATTAAGTCTCGTGAGCGTCTACAGCGAATTCAGTCTTTTGGCTGTAGTAACAAGCCAAACCAAAAATTGAACCCAAGCAAAAAAAACAAGAAAAACTATGCAAAAAGCAGCGGCACCTTCGTTTTTTGGCTTGTACTGCCGTGACCTTGACCTTGACCGATAACCTTGATATACGAACTCAAGGATTTTGTTAGGAAGCTGTTCCACTGTACCAAAATGTACTTTTCAGGTCAAGGTTTTCGAAAGTTAAAAAGCAGACAGATTTCTCCAAGAATATACGCCACAGAGCAACGCGGGTACAGTGAAAAACAAAATAGGCTAGCTCAGAAGTTTAGAGTTCCTACATCATACAGCAAGCAATTCTAGCGTAAAACCACATTAATGTCCTCAATGTATAGCCTGTGAGTGATGCTGATTGTCTGACTTGTTTGCAGTACGCTGGTGCCGAAAGCGAACACGTGGTTGCTCGAGGAGTCCAGTGGCTTACAACTAATCAAATGTGAGACGATTGAAAGAAAAGTAACTTCGTACGGTGACGTCACCGCCGACAATGTGCTATTCGTACCCAAAGATGGACACGCCATCTACGTCAAAGGCCTCAGGTAAAATAGTAATATTAATAACAAGTGGTTGAAGTTATTGAATTTGATGATGGCTACATTGTATCTCCTCCCCTTCCCCTGGCCGTGGGGATGGGGATCCCATCTAATACAATGTTCCATGGCCCCATGAATCTCCACCCCAAATAGAACCTCGATCCGTTCAGTCGTTTTGCAGAGCGCAGGCGCGTGATAAAGACATACAGACAGACACACCGCGCTACGGAATCATCCATCGCAGTATGCAGCGTAACAAAACACATTTCTAACTACCATAACGATGATGATGATGATGATGATGATGATGATGATAAAGTCGTAACTCCGGTTGCGGCAATTATCACAGTGCACATGAAGTATAATATAAAAGACACTGACAAACCGTCTGAATACCGGTATCACAAAACGTGTACATTATTTTACTGAACACAAACTGGCCAGTTGAGTTTCAGACATTGCCAGCCCCTCCCGACCGAAACTCGCACTAAACATTTCCCTTGGACTTTGCAGTTGGTTTCGTCTCAGATCCACATACCATCCACTGATATTTTCTGCATCCGCTCCTGAATACGTGCAAGCTGGCAAGTATGGCATAAGCATGCGATCTCCGAATGCTATTTTTAGCAGAATTCTACGTTAAGTTTCGATATGTCAGTGTAAAACCAAGACTACTTCAGTCTGTTCATTTGTTCTATGGCTGGGTGTAGATTGTGGTATGTAACGGCAAGTGCTCGGAAGACAGCGGCAGCAGCAGCAGCCGACCAGCAGAACAACAGTGTCCCGGTTGAGATCGGCTACATGAACGTGATACCCAAGTGTCTCGACAGCTCTGGCAAGTACCCGGTCTACGAGAACCTCCCGGAAACCTATGCTGCCATCAACTCTTACCTCGCAGACAGCCCGCTCGAAGGTATCTACCAGATCGCCCTATGTTTTTATTGTCCGCCGCGTCGCAGAGGAACTAGGATCTGCAAACGGGAAGTGATGTCCAAAAACTATAACAAAGTTATTTCTTTCACCATCTTCGCCAGAAATGAGAACTGAGTGGCTGTCATGTTGAATGTGTTTTCAAAGCATACCGAAAGGTCTCTGTACATTTTCAATGAAATTTGAGATGGCGGACGGCAGCTGAGTAAGCAAAACATATGTCGTGTGTCGTGGAAGACCTGCTGTTTACTCGCTCAGTGCGCAACTTTGTGGCTTTATGTGTTTGCGAGCGTTTAAATGATGAAAAGATACAAACAGCTAGTTTATTTCAAGAATGTATATTGGTCAGGGATGGTTTGGCTCAATTGCCTGATGCTTTCACTGCTGGTGATATGTCTGACATTGCTCGTTATCTGTGTGTGTGTTGATTGTTCTGTCCTTCTCTCTGTCTTTGTGTACTACGTGTACGACTGATATAATAAATAAAACATATTGCGCGCGCTCGGACGGCCTTAAGTGGCAATCTAGCATTAATTGCCACATTTTCTAATTGGTTCTAAACTAAAGCACACCGGCTGAAAGCTGATTAATGGTCAAACGCTTGTTGAAAGACATCAGTACTGCTGCATCTAAAAACTTTAAAATAGCCTTTTGTTGTTTTTCTTGTTCTTCTTTTTCTTCTTTTCTTTGTACTTTTTCGAATAAGCTGTTCATTTTTAACTCAGAATCTTTAATTGCTTATAAGCACACAAACTTGAAAAACTAGTGCACATAAATTATAATATATTGTATGTTTTCGCTTTGAAAGAACACCACTTCGAACATGTTCAGCGAGCTTTCGAGCTCCGGCTACGGCGGCTAGTGCAGTGTTTTGCTTTGCGGCTCAAACCGAATTTTATAGCGATCGTTGTCTATCCAATCCAATCCAATAATCGTTTAATAGACAAAATGACATAATGTATTTTGACACACAATGAGAGAGATAGCTACGACATACAATAAAACGTAACATACTTGTAACATAGTCCGATATTTAGTCAGTATGCGTTCAGATACAACATTCTGATGATAAAGTTACAATCCACAAGGCTTGTGGTTCTCTCTGGTATCATGTCGTGTGCTCTGGGTCGTAAACCATATCGCTGTGTATAACTGACGGGGGGTGGTAGTAGTGGATGTAGTACACGTATTGGGATTTTTAAAACTGTTCAGGTACTTTTTGTTTTAGTTTGCGGTCAACAAAAATGATTTCATGGGTTTTTGCCAAATTGAGTTTTAGGTTGTTGTTACGTTTGGCCCATTCAGTGATATGGCTTAGCTCTGTAGATCCTGTTTCGACATTGACAGCAGGGATAATTAGGTATGTGTCGTCGGCATACTTTAAAAGATCATTTCCGTCAGAAATGGTGTGTAAATCGGAACCGTTTACAACGTAAGACGCCGTCCGATAGCTGATCCTTGAATTATACTTGCTGATATTGATTTAAAGGCAGACATTACATTTCCATATTTTGTCTGGTGAGAATGCCCATTGAAGAAATTAACCAACCAATTATAGATGTGATCCGATAAGTCTAACTGTGCGATTTTATCCAGCAAAGTATAATGTCGTACCGTGTCGAAGGCTTTACTGAAATCTATGTAGTATCAGATTGAAAACTATTAAACCTATCTAACATGCCATAGCAGAATTACAGCGACAGAAAAGTTCCACTTCGCGATGTTTGCGTTAATGCTGCCAGAGAATCGTTTTGGGTTCGTAATTGTGTCTAGATTCTTGTTTACACCAATAGATTAGTTCAAGTGTGACAAGTAAAGGTGCGAACATTTGATACTGGCAAACCAACTCAGGAAGCCCTGAGGTTTGGCACAAGTTGTCAAGAAATTTTTCAGTTTTACCTACACACCCACACGTTATCCACAAAAGGAATGAACCATTATGCCTTTTGCACTCACAGCCGAAGTTTGTCCTCATTTTACCGACCCCGAAGAGATGGAATTATGAGTCGACCTAGTGGCGAGTGTCATTCATAGTTTTGCTACGCTATCTTTGACTTTCTCATTCCACGATTACTCGAAAAAAGTACGGCGGCAAGAGTCACCGCGTTTTGAGCGACAAACAAGAAATTGGTAGACACTGTTTTATAACCCTTGTTATTCTTCTAACGGCAAGCAAGCAAACTAAGTCGCTAATTTGGCAGCAAAGATGAGGACAGTGATATTTTTCTCCACTTTGCTTTATGCAGCCTTACTTTGTGGTCGCTGTGACTGTTTTAGAGTCTTTTACCAGAAATAATCAATTAAAGAAATACACTGTACGGTTTTTATGAATGTAGTATAATGTAATACAAATTTATAAACAATTTCAAACAGAAAATTTCGCCACAACTTTACAATAACGACATTTTTCTAACCTCTCCCTAAAACCCGGAAAAACCCCCAAACAAGTAAGTATGTAAACCATCACAGTCGCCGTTCGTTATGGATGCAGGCCTAATCGTTGATGAGACGTAGCGACGTGTGCTTCTAGTGAAAAAAACTAATCTTGCGTGAAATGACTGAAAAAATCACGCATCGTGATGTGTCGTTGTGATTGATATGCTCACTGCCGCAGCATCCGCGTCTTGTCGTTGCCATCTTCTTCCTTATCAGTGTTCGTCGCTCGCTTACATCAAGTCAGTAATTAGCGCCAAGCGGCTGACTCCGACAGACAGAGACGGCGGATCATGGCGGAAGGGCTCATGTCACTAATGTATCGATGTTCGTCTTGTGTATAGAACGCATCGGTTTAGTCTTGCCAGTTGCGTCGTCAAACCTCCAAATTATTTTGTCACGTGACTCGGTCCCAACAGACACTGCACTCGTGTTCTATTCCAGTCGTCCGCAATTTGTGCATCACTGAAGTCGATTATTTATGAAAGACGTCGGTTAACATGTGCAGTATCTAAAACCAGCATAACCATAAAACACTTTGTCTCGAAGTCTGAAATGTTCTCAGCCCTTTTCTCTTAAACGTTTTTATAAAAAGTTTAATGATTTAGCGAATTACTTTAACAGCCAATATTTATACCACTTAACTGCGTATACTACAGGGTTGCCGTGGATGTGGATATCCACGGCAACCCTGTAGTATACTGGCAGTGGCAGCATTTTTGCTGAGTTCACCTGTGATGCTGTCTTAGTTTATGTTCAAAGTAATTATTAAATAATATCCGATCGCTGTCAAATTTTCGAGCCTCTCGCCATGTCGAAACGGAATTGTCGTTATATACTATCGGTAGAAAATGAAATATCTATCAAGTTAAGTAAGTAAAACATATTGCGTAGGCCTACATGCATATGTATGTATGTATTGATAATAATAATGGTTTTATTTGTATTGCAGCACGAATGCTGGATTAGGCATACACAATATCTGCCACGCAGGACGGTGCATATATAATAGAACATAAATCATCATATGAACATAACATAACATACACAGTTTAGCTCAGTAATGTAAAAGCTGCCAAATAATGGCGCAGGCTTACTCAATGCCGTAACTTAACAAGTGTATAAACTGAAACAACAATCAAACGACAATAACGTAATACATTGATGTATGTCAACATATTAGGCACGCTTCAGGTGGCCTCAAGTGGCAATACAGAGTTAACTGCCAGATTGTAAATTAGTTGCAGTATGTCGCTAAGATACGTAACAGAATGGCAATCAACAAACTGAAGTGTCTGTTCTACATGTATTGTGTATGAGCAGGCACGTCGTGACAGTTTTATTACGCAATTTTTTCCAGCTGTTTATTGGTCGTTTTATCATATTTGCTCACAAACTGACGATAATGTCAATTTCCAATTCACACGGCGTCTCTGCAACAATATTCACAGTTTGTCGACAACGGGAGGCTTGTCTCAACAGTAATATACGACATTTAGGCGTCTGTCGCATATTGTAAGTCAGCAGGCGGAAGCCGCGAGTCGGTGCGCGCTTCATTTGCATAATGTGTTTTATGTACTCAATCACACAGGAGACCCAGCTACAGCACAACGATATAATTTCTCTGTAGCGGCACAGCTGTGCAAAAATACAAGTATCTGCTGTACGCTGGATAACTCCAGCTCAGTGTTATTGAGTTCACACACTCGCGGCATCTGCGTTTATGACATACCCGTAAGCCTATGCCTACCTTTCGATGCACAAGTGTTGGCTACCATAATTGCATGGCATCACATTTCAGCAAAAATAGCCCCTTCAGCACTTTTACCATTTGTTCCTGTGGTAGCTTACAATTTTTAATATGCAAAAAACAAGCGTGGGATGGGCAGACATGTTTATTCGTCTGCTATTACATTATGTTGCACACTTTTCTGGCAAGATGAACTATTTTTAGATTTTCATATTTTTATGGATGCTGTTGGCCCGCACCACTCGCAGACCTCCAACAGCGCACGACACTGATTCGACACCATGTGAGTCATTTCGGAGTCGATCTTCCAAACCGGAAACAGAGACACTCTGCAGCTCGGGGGGGGCGCACGGGACGCCCTTTAGACCTGATCGTGTTCATCGAAGCGTCACTACATGCGGCGCTAACTCGTATCGTACCGATTCAACGATTATCAACGGCAGCAGCGAGCACAGCGACCAGTGACTGACATCAATAAACAGACTGTACAACAAAGAGTAGACATCCACATCTGCGTGGCCTTCTTCATGTATCGTCTGCCAAGCCGAACAGACTACATGTACAGTACACGCGGACACAAGCGAGTACACTGCATAAATCCCGTCTTACCTCACAGTACAGTAACATAAACCGGTGCACGATGACCGCCGGGCACTATGCGGACAAATCCCACGAAGCCACTTCACTGGAAACATTAAATTTCTATTTTCGTGCATAAAGAGATAATAATGCCAACGGCGATGTCTACGGAGCTGCGTTGCTGTCGTAGAGTCTACCAGTGACGGACAGCTTAACTGCTTCAGTGCTTCGTGTGATAATGCATGGGCACTGGACACGATTACATTGGTAAGCTACCGCTGATATAGAGACATCGACAGGAGGATCAATCTTTGGTGGGCACAGTCAATGAATATCATGCAGACAAGAATCGACGTCGCATGCTGTGGGGACGATGTGCAATGGGCTTTAGGCGAACTTCTGTCAAGGGACTTCACACACTCCACTCTGGTATTCCTGTAGACGACAGAGAAGGTGACAAATTACATAGTGCAGTGGTTACACTGTTGTCGTGTCGGAATAGATGAGGTGCCAACAAAAACCATATCCCGTCACGTTGACATATTATTACCGCCAAGACACAAAAAGCACTGTGCTAAAATTAATGGCGTAATTTGAACACAAAATTGCTCACAGTAATCTAAAGTGGCAGTTGACGCTGGATTGCCACTCGAGGCCAGAGACACTCCAAGCAATTGGACCTTTTGCAATATACTTGCTTACTTAACTCGTTACGGATCTTACTTTCTACCGAAAGTGACCATTCAGAGTTTTCAGGAATCCGCAGCACTCCATAGAGCAGAGATGTGGCTAGCAAACTATATTTAAAGCCTTGATTGGAAATCAATATGCTTCGAGAACAAAATTCAACATGGCGGCTACTCGCGGCTTGTTTCTGCTTCCGGTTTCGCTTTTGACAAGCAGACTTTTTCTGGCACCTTTGGTTGCATCACTGTACCAAATTTCGGCGCAATTGGAAGCGAAATTCGACAACTCGCGACTGAGCTATAACAATCTTTCGCAGTGCGCCGTGAAATACAGGTGCCAATAATGACGGTCGCTAATTTCATTGTGGTTCAGCCGAGAAGATTATAAGTACGACCATATCGTTGATGCAATATACTGACAGACAACTGGAAATAATGTTTACCACGCCATGTAGATGACCACACGCATGCAAGTTTGCACATCGAGCGCAATGTGTTTCGCTCATTAATTATTTACCATCACATGGCAAATGATGACGACATCATTTACTACTCATTCCTGCCTTGCTCGGCCGAAACACCAAAAACGTTATCTGTCATATTTCATCAACTCGTGGTCCAATTTGCATGTTGCCGAACGACAACAGTCTTCATGTCTGCTCTGATCTAGACTCCATTTGTTCGACATGTAATACATTGTCGTTGACTTGTTGTAGAACTGTTGTAGAAAACAAACCATATCAAATATGTGTAAAATATTTTGTATATGAGATAAAAGTGATTAATCCTCAAGTTCAACATCAAAGTGGACAGATAAGTGACAGTCTCGGAGACAAATTTTTCAAGCAATTGATTGCAATGGTTGAAATCGTTTTAAAATCGAAATCAAAATCTGATTTGTCTACCTTGTAAACGCAAACACTGGCCCTGAGAAAAAAACACAAAACACAAAAACTTAAACGTGAACGTGAACCAACAGTAAGAACTGTTCATGTGGACGTAATTGTGATTACACAATACAGCGCAGCAGAACGTATCTAACGATCTTCTTTGTTATCCTTCGGACTGTAATCACGAGACTGAACTTGTCCACTGGAGGGATTAGGGATGCAAAAACGTGAGAACAGATAGGCCATGGCGATAGAGTCGATGCAGACAATAACAATTTCTATAACTGATTCTGTTCGACAGGAGTCTACGATATACTTTATTTATGTTAGCGTGACAATCCAGTGCATGCACGATTAAGTTACCTAGCACTGACGACAAATGCTGCAGTGAATAGGGTTTACATTGGTGTCAGGACGAATTGCACTGTACCGAGTTACAGCGACTGCAGCGCGCGTTGCTAATAGCGACGAGATGTGTCACTGATGCGTGTGAGTGAAATGACAACATGCTTCAGTAGCCATTGCCAGGAACCATCTACTGGGCTGTATAGCTCTTGCAACAAGGATTCTGCTTGAAACTTAACGACATTAGTGAATAGTGGCACGAATCATCATTGTCTTCGTCGTCGTCGTCGTCATCAACCAGAGAGTTAATTATGCCCTTTGGAGTCTGATGCGTCTGGTCCCATTTGATTCTGTAATGTGTAAATTAGCTCAGCTATCGTAGGCTGTCTTTGCAGCAATCCATTTTATACTGGTTAACATAATTTCACTAAAATGTAGGAAAAATACAGACAAACCTTGGAAACAATAGGGCAAAAGTTTGAAAATTGAAATAATAATGGTGTTGGAGAAATTGTAGGTTTTGTAACTAACAGCATATTTTTGTCACATCCTGTGGCCATCGAATATAAACAATTAGGCAATAACTAACCAATAATAGCTGCTACCACAAGAAATACCTAATTTTATAATATCATAGTCTAGCGAGCAGGCCTGTTGAACGGTCAGCGCATTAGAGGTTTTTTAAAATGATATGCGCTATATAAATTCACGTTTTACTTACTTACTTACTTACTTACTTACTTGTGGTGCATTGTTGGTAGGTAAGATCGTGACAATCGAAACTGTTCCACTGAAGCTGCCGCGGAAGCAGTGGAGAAGTCACGACATCAACCCTGACCAGACGTGCTACGCCGATGACTACATGCGTCACATCCTCTACATCACACGTATCTACTTCCGCTACGGGTCGCCGGAGCTCGAACTTATAGGTTCGTATGTCACACGTCTGCTGCGGGCCATGGAAGCATTACACTGTCCAGTTTGTCTATTTTTTATCCCGACTAGAGTACACCTCTAGTAGAAGTAGGACTGCTTGTCACAGTGGTCCAATTTCGGGGTCTTTATTCAAAAAAAACTTAGAGCATACAAAGCTATTCAGTTTAACGTCATTTTCGTATCCGAACTTTTTACACAAAGACTGTTTTTTCGTTCTTAACTTTTAGGCTTTCAAGCTTTGTTTACGAGTTGCGTTTGACAACTTATTGTTTAAACGACGACGACGATGCTCGCTGGATTTTGTGCCTAATTCCGTCCGATAAGTCGTTGTTGAGCATTATTAGGCCCATCGCTCCAGGTTTTCTCAAAATGACTCCGTTTCTTTGTCATTTAGTCAAAAACCTGACTTGCCTGGTTCTTGGTTCAGCCCGTATCAAAGACATACTGGGCCACCCATCGACTAGTAGTAGTATGTAATTTTATAATTTAATGTATTCTATTACTAGTCGATGTGTATTACACACATAAACCACAATCTGTAAATATCTGCATGTTTTATCTCTCAGTTAAACACTAGACTCAAAGTCATTGTTAGTCATTGTTCTTTGTTTGTATAGCTCAGTATAGCTGCTTATTAAACTGCAAATATTTTCGTTTTCGTTTGTCAGCATTGTTGAAATACAGACACTGTACTGGGTGCAAATGAATGTCAGGTGCTCAGGACTTTCTGCCGGACTACGAACATGTGCCACAGTGGCACAGCGTCTACAGCGTCTACCCCAAGTACAGTCCGCTCTTCACAGCAATGCGCAAAGCCAAGGAATGGCTACACACCGCACGGGTCAGAATATATTCATCTTTCTCACCAATGTAATACATGGTAGCCGAATCAATATTGAAAAGACGAAAAAACATATATCAAAATCAAAAACATACATATGCAAAAAACACCAAGGTTACAGATATAACATAATTATTACACATTGAAACAAAACTTTGCCTTGGTATTCCAGTGCTTGTGGGCAACGATCATTTTTCTAAATACTTTAAAAAGTAATTATACATATATTAATTACTTACAAACATTGTAATTTATTGCATTAAATTAGCGTCGTTTTATGCACAAGTAAGGTGACTACCGTCACAGGGTCCTCAGTGCTCCGCACTGTTTGTGTGTAACGCAGAGAGTGCAGTTAAAATATAAAGTTCAGGCATATCCTCACACCATGGGCTATGTTTATGCCCATTTCCGCATTTCTAGTGTTTTCGGTTTCTAAGGTAGCTCGAGGAAAATAATTTGCTTATTTCCTGGTTTTTGGTCTATTTTGGCGGTTTTTTGTCCAATTTTTTTTACAATTAAATAACTTTTTCCAGAAGTCGAAGTGCGGCATCATATTCGTACTAGACGCGACCTTTGTGCCAAATTTGACGTTCTTGGGCCTTCTCAGTCCTGAGATATCGCTTGGAGAAAAACAGTCACCCAGACACCCAGCCAGACACCCATTCAGCTTATTTCGCCATCCGTGAACCTCAGTGCGAAGCACTGAGGAAGAACATAAGATACCAATTTTTGTGTCAGTGTTCATAACAAAGTTTTGAAAAAGTTTCTGGTAAGCCTAATGTTAAAACAAATATACGTTATATTTCTTTTTTGTAATTTTTAAACACAGTAAGATGTAACATAATTTCCCTTTGGAAACGTTTGCTGCATCATTGGGTTATAGGAAGAGGTATTTTATGCAAGATGGCAACAAAATATTGATTGTGATAGCTTTTTAACGTAATCAAAAATTGCATTCTATTTTATGTGCTTGAAAGTCTCAGCGTCAGTCTTCGTCCATAAGTCTTATTGTTTATGCGTATTATTGCAGCACATCGCAGTGACCAACATTCAGACGCTACCATCCATTTACAGACGACGACCAGGTTGGTGGTCTACAAACTTTCCCACATGTAAAAAGTTATCACAGATACCTGCGCTCATGCTGCGAGCAGGCATTGTTTTTGGCGTCGTCTGTCTGTCTGTGCGTCTGTCTGTGCATCTATCTGCCTATCCGCACAAAATATCGAAAACTACTGATCAGAAGTCGATGTAGCTTGGTAAGAATATGTCATACGGTGAGCGCTAAAAGTAATTCAAAGTTGGTGAAATTTGAACTTGACCTTTGACCTCGAAAGCTATTTTCATACTTTTTTAATTCAAGCTATATTTTTGAATGGCTTGACGTAGCAACTTCATTTTCAGTTTGGAGATAAATCTCCAGAATATCCAAGTCATGGTTCAGTTTCAAGGTCATGGGTCTAAGGTAAAGGTAACAACATCGAAAAAGCGGCAGCGTGCAACTCAAAAACTACTGGCCGGAATTTGGTGGGGCTTGATCGAAATATCTGTTACGATAATGCTCGAAGAAATTCGGCGCCTTTGACATTTTGACCTTGACCTTTGACCTTGAGACATATTTTCGTATTTTTTCAATTGAAGCTCTAAGTTTTGAACGCCTTAAGCTAGCAACTTCATTTTAGTGTGAAGGGATATTCTTAGGTTATCTTCGAGTTTCAAGTTCATGAAGTTAATCTCAAGGTCACCGCCACAAAACAGCGGCAGCGCGCAGATTTGTTCTCCTCTCTGAATTTTAATTTTGATTTGCATTTAAGTAGCAGCTGATGGCTAATTTTCAACAAATGTTTAAAGTAACAAACATTCGTAAACGGGTTTTAGCAGCAAGTAGGCTTGTGGAAGACGAAGTGCTTTGTCTCAAAGTTTGAATAGGCTAAGCTTGTTAGATGCTGTTAACACCAATGTACTGACAAAGTAATTCTTATTAAAACGCACAACGTCATAACTGACAATTGCAAGAAAATCAGACCTTTCCCACTGTTCGATTCGACTTGTGAACGAAGGCTTCAAATGCCGCAGTTATCACAAAAACACAATGTTAGAATTAAAAGCAGTGCTCGAAATGACCACTGCTCGCCCTGACACAAGCTTGAAAGACGACGACGCAACTGACGAACAGCTGCAGCAATGACGGCGTGATTCAGCTTGGCCCACTCGGTTCTGGTTCGATGTTCGAGGTCGTCGAGATCAGTGATGCATGTTTTGTACACCTTCTGGCGAATATGTAGGCCACAGTAGTAGCGGCGAAATGAACTCTGGCGTTTCTCTTCCCAGGAATACGTCAAACTTACGTCGTCATTGCGTAGTGTTTTGCAAGTAGTGATGGTACTTTTTGAAATAATTGTATTCAGTTACTTTAAATGTCAGTTACAGTTACAGTTACAGAGTTTCACTCTTAAACAATTGTTCTCAGAGGAATCATGCAGTGTTGTAGGCTTGTCGGAAGAGATGAGTTTTCAGCATAGATCGGAACTGTCTGCGACTG
>Ga0126335_1000522_pt1 | contig 18757 bp, 15 predicted proteins | sample OlaspJWI45metaG_FD_108409 | JGI IMG/M metagenome (GOLD analysis project Ga0126335, IMG submission 108409) | Marine gutless worms symbiont microbial communities from Oahu, Hawaii - Olavius sp. 1 OAHU.JWI-45 metaG | ecosystem: Host-associated > Annelida > Digestive system > Unclassified | place... | reverse complement strand
TCGCTGGGGAACACGACGGTATCTGAATATGAATTTGCTAACGGAACTTAAAAAAGAAGAAGTCGCAGCTTAACCGATGGGCCACCAAATCAAAAGTGCGAAAGATTCTTGACGCTACCAAAAACTTAACACTTAACACATAACACTAATCAAATGCTCAAATTTGAAATCAAAGATCTTTCAACTGAAACCAGAGCTAGGACGGGCAGGCTACAAACGGAACGAGGAACTGTTGATACCCCGATTTTTATGCCGGTGGGTACCCTGGGGACAGTGAAGGCCTTGTCCCCGGAGGAGCTGACCGCGTGCGGGGCGCAGATCATCCTGGGCAACACCTATCATTTATACCTGCGTCCGGGTTGCGAGGTGATTGATCTTTTCCAGGGGCTGCACAAGTTCATGCATTGGGACGGCCCCATCCTGACAGACAGCGGCGGATTTCAGGTCTTCTCACTGGCCAAACTTTCCAAGATCTCCGAGCAGGGCTACACCTTCCAGTCCCACGTGGATGGTTCCCGGCATACGCTTACGCCTGAAAAATCGATCGAGGTTCAATTGAGCCTCGATGCCGATATCATGATGTGCCTGGACCAGTGTATCCAGTATCCGGCCTCCCGCGCCGAGGCCGAGGCGGCCCTGGAGCTGACCACCCGTTGGGCCAAGCGCTGTTTTGATTTCTGGGAATCTAACCGGCGCCCCCAAAACAACCTGTTCGGCATTGTGCAGGGGGGCATGTTCCCCGATCTGCGCCAGCGCTCCGCAGCCCAGCTAACCGCCTTGGATTTTCCGGGCTTTGCCATCGGCGGTTTGAGCGTCGGCGAACCCATCGACCTGATGCGGGAGATGGCGGATTTTACCCTGCCCCTGCTGCCCGTGGAGAAACCCAAATACATCATGGGCGTGGGTACCCCGGAAGACCTGGTGGAACTTGTGGCTCAGGGTGCGGATATGTTTGATTGCGTCATGCCCACCCGCAACGCGCGCAACGGCCAGTTGTTTACAGCCCAAGGGACGCTGAACATTGCCAATGCAAGGTTTCGCAAGGATACCGACCCAATCGAAGCGGGTTGCATCTGCTATACGTGTCGGCACTATTCGCGGGCCTACTTGCGGCACCTGTATAAAACCCGGGAACTGCTCGCCTACCGGCTGAACACCCTGCACAACATCCATTATTACTTGAATCTAATGGCGGATATGCGAGGCGCCATCGCACGGGATGAATTTGTGGATTTTCGAAGTGCGTTTTATCGCAAGCGAAACATTTCCATTGATAACGACGATCGTTGAACGAGTTCCTTTTGACTTTTTGGAAAATTACCCTTATTTTCCTTTTCAGGCAGAGGCTATCTCAAAAATCGGATCTTAGTTCAAGATGACGCGAAGCTAAGCCTAACGTGGTGCAAGGCGGTCGCGAGGTTTCCCCATGTTGCGGGACTTCCCGCTTGATCTATCTCTCAAATATGGGGCGCAACCGGAGGAATACTGGACTATTTCGAGGACTTGAATCGAGCGCCCAACGCCGAGTTTGGGCTAAAAGACTTTTTTGAGATGGCTTCCAATTATTCCAGTGAACACGGGAGAAGAAAATGAAAGAAAAAGTACAAGCGGTTTTAGATAAAGTCCGACCCATGCTGCAGGCTGACGGCGGCGACGTAGAGTTGGTTGATGTACAGGACGGTATTGTCAAAGTCCGGCTCCAGGGCGCCTGCGCCGGATGCCCCATGTCCCAGATGACCCTGCGCAACGGGATTGAACGCACCCTGAAGCAGGCCATTCCTGAAATTAAAGCGGTAGAACCGGCCGACGGATAAACCCCCGGAAACACAAACCGGAGGCCCGTTACAGTGAGCCGAGCATCATATTCTTTCCAATGCGGCGCATACCCTTGTCGCCGCACCGTATATCCTCGCCTGGGAAGACTGCGCCCCCAGGTCTCAGTGTGAACACCAGCGGGTGAAGGAGCGGACCAAATGACAGTTGCGAAAAAAATCGAAGAGTTCATGAGTAAATCGTCCTGGATACGAAAAATGTTTGAAGAGGGCGCACGCTTGAAGGCGGAACACGGTGCGGAAAATGTATTTGATTTCAGCCTGGGCAATCCCAACCTGCCGCCGCCGGACAAATTTAATGAAGTGCTTCGCGATACCGTCGATTCCTGCGGCCTGGGAGATCACTGCTACATGCCCCAGACCGGTTACCCGCAGGTATGCCACAGTGTGGCGGAATACCTGACCCAGGAGCAGGAAGTGGCCGTTACCAACAAGGAAGTGATTATGACCTGTGGCGCCGCGGGGGCCTTGAATGTCATGCTCAAGGCGCTTTTGGACCCGGGCGACGAAGTTATCACGCCGACCCCCTGCTTTGTTGAGTATATGTTTTATGTCGACAATCACGGCGGTGTCTTAAAAATGGTGCCTGCCCATCCGGATTTCACGTTGGACCTGGAAATGCTCGAATCCGCCATTACGTCCAAAACCAAGGCGCTGATTATCAATTCGCCCAACAATCCCACCGGGCAGATCTATTCCGAAGAAAGCCTGAACGCCCTGGGTGAATTACTCACCAACAAAAGCCGGGAGTTTGGGCGGACCATCTATCTGCTATCCGATGAACCTTACCGCAAGATTATCTACGATGACGCAAAGGTGCCCAGTATTTTCAAATGTTATGCGGACAGTGTGATTGGGACCTCCTACTCAAAAGATATATCGATTCCGGGTGAACGCATCGGATTTGCGGCCGTTAACCCGGCGGCCACCCATAAAGACACTCTGATGGCCGGTATGACCTTGACCAACCGGATCCTCGGTTATGTCAATGCACCGGCTCTGATGCAGCGGGTGGTTGCGTGCATGCAGGGATTGAGCGTCGATATCGGCGAGTATAAACGTAAACGTGATTTGCTGTGCGACGGTCTGGCCGACTGCGGATATGAATTTACCAAACCTGCCGGCGCGTTTTATCTTTTTCCCCGCACACCAATTGAAGATGATGTCAAGTTTGTAAAAGCCTTGCAGGAAGAATTGATCCTGGTTGTTCCGGGCAGTGGTTTTGCGGGGCCAGGACATTTCAGAATTGCGTTCTGCTGCGCTGACGACACCATCACCAATGCAATGCCAGGGTTCAAGCGGGCGCTTGCAAGATTCAAGTAGAAGCCAGCTACGGAAGCCAAATAATAAAACAGATATTGAACCAAATACCAGCTAAGAATCAGCCCCCAAAACAGCTTTTGCTTAGATGAAAGTTTTGGGGGCGGCGTTTCAATGCTCCCACAAAACCAAGCAAAAAGAATCCTGGTCCAGCGAGCCATGCTTTGGGTTGCCCCTGAAAGGGGGGTGTTACCAAGCCCCTTTGAGCTGGCGGGGCCGGATTCAGGCTGGTAGACTGTAGGCATTTAGGCTATAGGAAGATCCTTGTTACACACCATGCCGGATGGAACCTATGACAACACCCCGCTAAGGCAAAACTCTTTGAGATCAAATGGGTTAAAGGTCTGCCTAACAGCTAAAAGCCTACAGCCTAAACACCTTGAAACACTTACCCCGGCATAGCCAAATTCCTCTGACCTCCCCCTCAGGACCAGGTTTGAACGGCACAATGAACCGCAGAGGACTGCTTTCTCCCCGCCAAAAACGATTCATTTTTCATTCCGGAAAGAAAAACTTCTATTGACACACCCCGGTTAATCATTTAATGGTTCTGTAACAATGTTACAATTCGTAACTTCGAGTGCTTCCAAAACCACGGGAGACACTGAATATATTAAAGGTAACATCGTTATTCTATTGGCTTTATATGCCCGATCTCAACTTTTTACGGACACAATCTATGGGCGGCGGATCTATCCCGTTTTGAGGGTGCAACAGTGTCGTGCGAACTGGGGAGCGGGCGTCACGCCGGCCGTATGTTGGTGGTAACGCATAAACGACAATTAGGAGCAGAAGGGGTCAACATGAAAATCTTGAAGATCGATCATCTCGGTATTGCCGTTAACAGTATCGAAGAAGGCAAAAGTTTCTGGACGGACGCTTTGGGGCTGCCTTTTGAAGGCGATGAAACCGTTGCAGAGCAGAAGGTTACCACGGCTTTCTTCCCGGTAGGCGAAAGTGAAGTGGAGCTGTTGGAATCGACATCACCGGACGGTCCGGTGGCCAAGTACATCGAAAAACGGGGGCAGGGGATCCAGCACGTAGCCTTCCGCGTTGAAAATGTCGAGGAGGCCCTGGAAGAGCTCAAGGCCAAAGGGATCCAACTGATTGACCAAAAACCGCGAATCGGTGCCGGTGGGGCCAAGATTGCCTTCCTGCATCCCAAAGCGACCAACGGTGTGCTGGTCGAATTGTGTGAAAGAGATTGATTACTTAACCATATGATTTACTGGGCTTTCGTTGCCGTCTGTCATGGTGGCGGCGAAAGCCCGAGCAGGATGCAGCCACTATTGATACAGAGCTTGACCTGCCCACCTTGCGATCTATTGCCGGAACTCTCCTGAAGCCGGTTTGTTTTTCAACCTGTATACGAAGCTATCTTAAAAAACTTTTGTTGACATGCTGATTATAATCATCTAATGATGCCGTAACAATGTTACTGTTCGTGACTCCAATAAACCCCCAAAAACCCATAAAACCCTTTGATATCAAAGGTAACATCGTTATTAGAAACTGCTCATGACGGCACTCAACGGCATAAATCCTGAAGTTCTCCAGCGCCTTGAAACCGCTGTGATGGACATTTTCAGCAGTTCCGACTTTCACAAGGCCAACATGCGGGATGTGGCCAAGCGCGCCGGGATCAGCTTCAGCACCATTTATAATCATTTCGGATCCAAGGAACGGCTCCTGTTTGCCTTCGTGGATAAGGGGCTCGAAACACTGACCGAACGTATATTTGATCATCTCAAAGGAATGCAGGATCTCAAGGAAAAGATGCGCAAGGTGCTCTGGTTGCAATTGGACTATTATGAGTGCTATCCGGAACTGGGGCGCATCCTGTTCATGACGGTCCCGATGAAAACCTGGATGGCGGACGAATCTTTCCGGCAGAAAAAAATGATCAACCTGTATCTCGATGTTCTCAAAGAAGGCCAAACGCGGGGCCAGCTCAACCCGGATGTCCGGGCGGGCGTCCTGCTGGATTTCATGCTGGGCACGGTCCAAAGGGCTTTTGTCATGTGGGTCTCCCGGGGGCAGCAGGGGAGCCTGGCTGATCAAACCAGCTTTCTGTTTGATATGATCTGGCGCGCCATTGCCAATCCTGTCGCTGAAGAGTGATACCCGCCCAGGTACCGGAAATATGCCGGGTGTTTCGATCTGGTTCCATTTGAAGGAGGGTATAAACAACACCAATACGATATTTAGTAACTTACTATCCATAGAAGCTATCTAAAAAAGCGGATATTGGTTCAAGATGCGGCGACGCGAATATCAGCCCGGAGGAATACTAGAGTATTTTGAGGACTTGATATGAACGACCAACAAAGTTCATCTGCCGTAGCTTGAGCGCAGGCTGAAGATTGGGCCAATCAGGCTTCGCCAAAGGCTACGCCCGACATGAAAACTTTTTTGAGATGGCTTCTGGCAAAAGGAGACAACATGGCCGACAAGCAAAAAGTAGCTGACTGGAAGACGTTGGCAGAAAAACAGCTAAGGGGCAAACCCTTGGAGGCGCTTGACTGGGACACACCTGAAGGCATAAAGGTAAAACCGCTCTACACCGCTGAAGATCTCGAAGGGTTGGAGCACATCGATACGCTGCCTGGTTTTGCGCCGTATACGCGCGGCCCCATGGCCACCATGTACGCCGGCCGTCCCTGGACCATTCGCCAGTACGCGGGTTTTTCGACCGCCAAGGAATCCAATGCGTTTTACCGGCGCAACCTGGCCGCGGGTCAGAAGGGGCTCTCCGTGGCTTTTGATCTGGCCACACACCGCGGCTACGATTCCGACCACAGCCGGGTGGTGGGCGATATCGGCAAGGCCGGCGTGGCCATCGACTCGGTGGAGGACATGAAGGTCCTGTTCGACCAGATTCCCCTGGACCAGATGAGTGTTTCCATGACCATGAATGGCGCGGTCCTGCCGATTCTGGCCGGTTATATCGTGGCCGCCGAAGAGCAGGGTGTCAAAACCGAGCAGCTTTCCGGCACCATCCAGAACGACATTCTCAAGGAGTACCTCACCCGCAATACCTACATTTATCCGCCGGAACCGTCCATGCGCATCGTTTCGGACATCATCGGCTTTTGTTCCAACAACATGCCGCGCTACAACACGGTCAGCATCAGCGGTTACCACATGATGGAAGCCGGTGCCAATTCCGTGCTCCAAACGGCATTTACCCTGGCCGACGGCCTACAGTATGTCCGGGCGGCCCTCGATGCGGGGCTGGATATCGACGGCTTCGCACCGCGTCTCTCTTTCTTCTTCGGCGTGGGCATGAACTTTTTCATGGAGATCGCCATGCTGCGAGCGGCGCGTTTTCTGTGGCATAAGCTGATCAGCCCGTTCAATCCCCAGAATCCCAAGTCCACAATGCTGCGGACGCATGTGCAGACATCCGGTTGGAGCCTGACCGAACAGGATCCCTACAACAACATCATCCGGACGACCCTGGAAGCCCTGGCCGCGGCCCTGGGCGGCACCCAGTCCCTGCACACCAACTCGTTTGATGAAGCCGTGGGGCTGCCCACCGACTTTTCCGCGCGGATCGCCCGCAACACCCAGATAGTTATCCAGGAAGAGTCCCAGGTGTGCAAGGTGGTGGATCCTTTGGGCGGGTCCTATTACATAGAAGCCCTGACCAACGGTATTATCACCGAAGCACGCAAGATTATCCAGGAGGTGGAAGAGCTCGGCGGCATGGCCAAGGCCATCGAGACCGGTATGCCCAAGATGCGCATCGAGGAATCGGCCGCCCGCAAGCAGGCCCGGATCGACCAGGGGTTGGATGTTATCGTGGGTGTCAACAAATACCAGATCGAGGAGGCGCCCCTGGAGGACGTGCTGGAAGTGTCCGAAGCCGTGCGTGACGAGCAGATCCAGCGCTTGCAAGAGGTCAAGGCGGCCCGTGACACAGGGGCCGTGGAAAAAGCCTTGGCTGATGTATCCGCCGCGGCCGAATCCGGCGCCAACCTGCTGGAAGCCTGTATTCCGGCGGTCCGTGCCCGGGCCACGGTGGGTGAAATCTCCGACGCCATGGAAAAGGCCTTTGGCCGGTTTGTGGCCACCACCCAGTGCATCTCCGGCATCTATGCTTCCGAATATACGGGTAGCGACGCCATCGATTCCCTGCGTAAGCGGGCGGACGAATTTGAAGCCAAGCAAGGCCGCCGGCCCCGGATCCTGCTGACCAAGATGGGCCAGGACGGACATGACCGCGGCGTCAAGGTCGTGGCCACCGCTTTTGCCGACCTCGGTTTCGACGTTGATATCAGCCCCATGTTCCAGACGCCGGAAGGGGCCGCCAAGATGGCGGTTGAAAATGACGTCCACGTGGTGGGCGCGTCTTCCCTGGCGGCCGGCCACAAAACCCTGGTGCCCCAGCTCATCGAGGAACTCAAGAAGTTGGGCGGCAACGAAATCCTGGTTGTGGCCGGCGGCGTGATCCCGCCCGGCGACTACCAGTTCCTGTACGACGCCGGCGTTAGCGGCGTCTTCGGTCCCGGCACCCCGATCACCGAGTCGGCGGCCAAGGTGCTGAGTGCAATGGAAGCATAGTGTTAACCTGAACAGCGAACAATGAACGTCGAACTTCCAACTTTGAACTAAGGTCGCCTGCGGCGGCCTATAAAAAATAGCCGCGTAGCGGCTTCCATATTCGATGTTCGCTGTTGAACGTTCGACGTTCGATGTTCATATTGCCGGCCAAATCCGGCGGTGCTGACTTAACACTTAAAACTTAAGACTTAAAACAAATTCTTGAATCCCCAAGCCCACATAGACGGCGTTCTATCCGGTGATCGCCTGATCTTGTCCCGGACGATTACCCTGGTCGAGAGCAGCCTGCCGGAGCATCGGCAGATGGCGGCCGAGATCATCGAAGGTCTGCTGCCCCACACGGGCAAGGCGGTTCGTCTGGGTATTACCGGTGTCCCCGGGGTGGGCAAAAGCACGTTCATCGAGACATTTGGCATGTACTTGACCGGGCAGGGCCATCGCCTAGCGGTCCTGGCCGTGGATCCCAGCAGCACCCGCAGCCGGGGCAGCATCATGGCCGACAAAACCCGCATGGAGCAGCTGTGCGTCGAGCCCATGGCGTTCATTCGGCCCTCGCCCTCCGGAGGCAGTCTGGGCGGCGTGGCCCGCAAGACCCGGGAAACCATGCTGCTATGCGAGGCGGCCGGTTTCGATGTCATCATCGTGGAAACCGTGGGCGTGGGCCAGTCCGAAACCGCCGTGGCCTCCATGGTGGATTTTTTCCTGGTGCTGATGCTGGCCGGCGCCGGCGATGAGCTGCAGGGCATCAAAAAGGGGGTGTTGGAGATTGCCGACGCCCTGGCAGTGAACAAGGCCGACGGCGACAATGTTGAAAAAGCGGCGCAGGCCAAAAAAGCCTATGAGACTGCCCTGCACCTGCTGACGCCGGCCTCACCCTCCTGGTCACCACCGGTGTTGACCTGCAGCGCCAAGGAAAAACTGGGAATCGACGCTGTCTGGCAGACCGTGCTGGCCCATAAAAAGGCCTTTGAAACGTCCGGCGAGTTTGTGGAAAAACGGCAGAAGCAGGCCCTGGACTGGATGTGGGCCCTGATAGAGGAAGGCTTGAAGGATCGGTTCCATAAAAACCCGGAAATCGTGGCGGCCTTGCCGAATTTGAAACGGGCCGTCATCAACGGCTCGGTTGCCCCGGCCGCCGCCGCCGACGAGCTGCTTTTTTTTCTTGACAAGCGGGGGCCGGTCTAGTTTGTCAAAAGTTCCACCCTTGATTGTCGTTTCAGGACAGGAATTAAGAATCACCCTTGAACATAAACCAATTATCAGGATGAGGGTTCCAAAGAAAGGAAGGCCACAATGGGTATAGTGGAAGACAAAATCAAGGAACTGAAAGACCGCGAAGCCAAGGTAAAGCAGATGGGCGGTGAAAAAGCGGTTGCCAAGCACAAGGAAAAGGGCAAGTTGACCGCCCGGGAACGGCTGGACGAACTGTTCGATGCCGGTACCTTCCGTGAGATCGACGCGTTCGTGTCCCATCGCTGCGTGAACTTCGGCATGGAAGAGGTGGAGGTCACGTCCGACGGTGTGGTCACCGGGCACGGCCTGGTCGACGGCCGGCCGGTTTTCGCCTATGCCCAGGATTTTACCTCCCGGGCCGGCAGTCTCGGAGAGATGCACTCCAAAAAGATCTGCAAGGTCATGGATCTGGCCCTCAAGGCCGGTACCCCGTTTGTCGGGTTCAATGATTCCGGCGGTGCCCGGATCCAGGAAGGGGTCGACGCCTTGTCCGGATACGGCCAGATCTTCTATCGCAACTCCGTGGCCTCCGGCGTGATTCCGCAAATCTCGGCCATCATGGGGCCCACTGCCGGCGGGGCCGTCTACTCCCCGGCCATGACCGATTGGATCTTCATGGTCAAGGATACCAGCTACATGTTCATTACCGGGCCGGAGGTCATCAAGTCCGTCACCGGTGAAGAGATCACTTTCGAAGACCTGGGCGGGGCCATGACCCACAACGAGAAAAGCGGTGTGGCCCAATTTGCCTGTGAGGACGACAAAGACGCCATCGCCCAGATCAAGCGGCTGCTGTCGTACCTGCCGTCCAACAACATGGCCGATCCGCCCATCGTGGCTACCGGCGACGATCCCCGGCGGACCGATCCAGCCCTGGACAGCATCATCCCCGACAGCCCGGCCGCTTCTTACGACATGAAGGCGGTCATTACGTCCATCGTGGACAACGGTGAGTTCTTCGAACCCCACATGTACTTCGCCCAGAATATCGTCATCGGCTTTGCCCGGCTCAATGGTCGCGCTATCGGGATCATCGCCAACCAGCCCAAGTTCCTGGCCGGCTGCCTGGACATCAATGCCTCGGACAAGGCTACCCGCTTCATCCGCTTTTGCGACGCTTTCAACATTCCCATGCTGACCATTGCCGACGTACCCGGGTACCTGCCCGGCTCCCAGCAGGAATGGGGCGGCATCATCCGCCACGGGGCCAAGCTGCTGTGGTGCTACTCTGAAGCCACGGTGCCCAAACTGCTGCTCGTGACGCGCAAGGACTACGGCGGATCCTACCTGGCCATGTGTTCCAAGGATCTGGGGGCCGACATGGCCTTTGCCTGGCCGACGGCCGAGATTGCGGTCATGGGCGCCGAAGGGGCCGCCAACATCATTCATCGTAAGGAAATCAAGGGGGCTGATGATCCGGTGGCCAAGCGCAAGGAGAAGATTGCCGAGTACCAGGACCTCTTTTCGAATCCTTACTGCGCGGCCACCCGTGGGTATATCGATGCTGTGATTGTGCCCAGTGAGACCCGTCCGCGCCTGATCGACGCATTGGAGGTGATGTGCAGCAAGCGTGAGCTGCGGCCACCGAAAAAACACGGCAATATTCCCATGTAAGGTAGGCGCTCTTATGACAACCAACCAGGGAGAGACCATGAATGAAAAGAAGAAAGCAGCAGCGTTAGCGGCTGTAATAAATTATATCAAGACCGAGGAAGAAGCCATCATGCTGCAGGCGGCCCAGGTACCTGAAGAACCGGCCGTCGCACCGGCCCTCGCACCGGCCCTCGCACCGGTTAACCTGTGGGGCGTCAGCGGGCGACAGGATATGATGCAGATGGGCAACATGATGCAGCTCAAAGCCTTTCACGGCATTAAATAATTCGAACGTAAAACTGCAAAGTAAACTTATATAAAGAGGAGACAGGGGTAATGAGCGATCATAGTCAGCTTAACATCACCGAAATGAATTATGACAAAGACCGTCCGGCGGCGGCCAACCCGGTCAAGGTAATGGATTTGACCCTGCGCGACGGGCACCAGTCGCTGTTTGCCACCCGGGGCCGGACCGAGGACATGATCCCGGTGGCGGAGATGATGGACGAAGTGGGTTTCTGGGCCACGGAGACCTGGGGCGGGGCCACCTTCGACACCATGCACCGCTTTCTCAACGAAGACCCGTGGGAAAGAATCCGGACCCTGAAGCGCTACTTCAAGAAGACGCCGTTTTCGATGCTGTTGCGGGCCCAGAACCTGGTGGGCTACCGCAATTACGCCGACGACGTGGCCGTGGCGTTCATGGACCGGGCCTGCGAGAACGGGATGGACATCTTCCGGACCTTCGACGCCCTGAACGACTACCGCAACTTCCAGACGGTGGTGCCCAAGATCAAAGAGTACGGCAAGCACTTCCAGGGCTGCATCTGCTACACGATGACCGAACCGCGCCTGGGCGGTGAGGTATACAACCTGGACTACTACGTGAACAAGGGCAAGGATCTGGAAGAGATGGGGGCGGACAGCATCTGCATCAAGGACATGGCGGGTCTGATCGCGCCGTATGACGCCTACGCCATCGTCAAGGCCCTCAAGGCGGCGGTTAAAGTGCCGATCCACCTGCACAGCCATTTTACCTCGGGCATGTCGCCCATGAGCCATCTCAAGGCCATTGAGGCCGGGGTGGACATCATCGACACCTGCATGTCACCGTACGCCTACCGCACCTCGCATGCGGCTCTGGAGCCTTTGGTGATGACCCTTTTGGGCACCGACCGCGACACGGGTTTTGACATCCGTGACCTGGCGGCCATCAACGAAGTGCTGGAAAAAGAGATCATGCCCAAGTACCGGCACCTGCTGGATGACACCAAACTGTCGATCATCGACATCAACGTGCTGCTGCACCAAACCCCGGGCGGGATGCTCTCCAACCTGGTCAACCAGCTGCGCGAGATGGACGCGCTGGACAAGATCGACGAGGTGTACAAGGAGTTGCCGCGGGTCAGAAAAGACCTGGGCCAGATCCCGCTGGTGACGCCCACCAGCCAGATCGTGGGTATCCAGACGGTGAACAACGTGCTGTTCGACGATGAAAACGAGCGCTACAAGATGATTACCGGCCAGGTGAAAGACCTGTGCTACGGCCTCTACGGCAAGACGGCTGTTCCGATCAACCCGGAGGTGCAGAAAAAGGCTCTCAAGGGCTACGATCGGGGCGAGGAACCGATCACCTGCCGTCCGGCGGAAGTGCTCGAGCCCGAACTGGAAAAAGCCAAAGAAGAGATCGGCGATCTGGCCGTGGACCTGGACGATCAAGTGCTCTACGCCATCTACCCGGTGACGGGCAAGAAATTTCTCAAGTGGAAATACGGCAAGGAAGAGCCGCCCAAGGAGGTGCTGCCGCGCAGCATGGAAGAGGCCCAGGCCGAGCTGGACCTGATCAAGAAGGCCAAGGCCGGCCAGCTGTATGAAAAGCCGGAAGCCCCGGAAAAGAGCGAGAACTTGCGGACCTTCAACGTATATGTCGACAAGGACTACTTCGAGGTGGGCGTGGACGAAGTGGGCGGCGGTCCGGTGATCAGCTACGTGCAGCCCGGCGCAGCTCCGGCCGCACCGGCCCCTGCAGCAGCCCCGGCCCCGGCAGCGGCTCCGGCCGCCCCGGCCGCACCGGCAGCCCCGGCCCCGGCCAAGGAGGAAGCCGCCCCGGCTCCGGCCCCGGCGGCAGCGGCCGATGGCACCCCGATGAACGCACCCATGCCCGGCATGATCGTGAGCTACGAGAAAAACGTGGGCGACGAAGTAGCCGAGGGCGACACCGTGCTGATTCTCGAGGCCATGAAGATGGAGAACGCCCTGGCGGCCCCGTGCAGCGGGACCATCAAGGCCATCAACTTCTCCTCGGGGGATTCGGTGGCCAAGGGCGATGTGCTGGCCGTGATTGGGTAGGGACGCACACAAACGGCATCTTCCGGCCTGGGGCGGCGTTCTTCCGTCTTCGCCGACGGCTACGCCGGACAAGCGCACTTTTGAGATCCTCGACATAGCGCCCGCTATGCCTGCGGTCTCAAAAGAGCTTAAGCCTTCCGTCTACGCCTAAAGGCTACGCCGGACACGTGCTATGAACCGGAATCTACCATTTGTGAACGACCCCAAGACTTTGACGAAAAATTATTAATCTAGCAGCTATCGGGGTATCGGCGCAGCGGGCCTGAATAACATCCCCTGCGTCATACCCCGGCTTTTTAGATTGTGTCTGGCCCTACGATTGGTGGCCGGACACCAGATAACTATGAAGGAGGTTTGGGATCATGAAGATTCATGAGTACCAGGCAAAAGAACTGTTCAAAAAATACGGTGTGCCGATCCCCAGCGGCGGGGTGGCTTTTTCAACCGATGAGGCCTGCTCCGTGGCCGAGACCCTGGACGGCTACCCGGTGGTCGTCAAAGCCCAGATCCACGCCGGCGGCCGCGGTAAGGGCGGTGGCGTCAAGCTGGCCGGCAGTGCCGCTGAAGTCAAAAACAATGCCGACGAGATCCTCGGCATGACCCTGGTGACCCACCAGACTGGTCCCGAAGGAAGGCTGGTCAAAAAGGTGCTGGTGGAGCAGGGGCTGAACATTGCCAGTGAACTCTACCTGAGCATTTTACCGGATCGGGCCACGGCCAAGAACATCATTATGGCCAGCGAGGCCGGCGGCATGGACATCGAAGCGGTGGCCGCCGAGACTCCGGAAAAAATTATCAAGGTCCTGGTGGACCCGCTGACCGGGCTCCAGGCCTACCACTGCCGGGAAGCGGCCTTTGGGCTGAACCTGCCGGCTGAAGCCCGCAAACCATTTTTCAAACTGCTGACCAGCCTGTATCGCATGTTCTGCGACTACGACTGCTCCCTGGTGGAGATCAACCCGCTGGTCCTGACGGCGGAAAACGACGTCATTGCCCTGGATGCCAAGGTCGACGTAGACAGCAATGCCCTCTTCCGTCACAAGGATATCCTCGAATACCGCGACCTGGACGAAGAGGACCCGCTTGAGGTCGAGGCGTCCAACTATAACCTTAACTACATCAACCTCGACGGCAATGTCGGCAACATGGTCAACGGCGCCGGCCTGGCCATGGCTACCATGGACATCATCAAGATGGCCGGGGCCGATCCGGCCAACTTTTTGGATGTCGGCGGCGGAGCCAGCGCCGAAATGGTCGAAAACGGATTTCGGATCATCCTCAGCGACCCGAACGTGAAGGGCATTCTGATCAACATCTTCGGCGGCATCCTGCGCTGCGACGTGCTGGCTACCGGGGTGGTCGAGGCGGCCAAGAAAACCAACATCGCGGTTCCCGTGGTGGTTCGCATGGAAGGCACCAATGTCGAAGAGGGCCGGCGGATCCTGTCGGAATCCGGATTGAACCTCATCACGGCCGTGGATCTCAAAGACGCAGCGGAGAAAGTGGCTGAGATCGTAGCCTGATGCAAAGTTGCCGGCAGGCAGACAGAAATTCCGCGGACGCGGTGACATTACATACTAAATTTAGCGATTTTTGAGTTTGCCGCAGATGCAAGGAAAATGGCGGGTCGCTATAGTACACTATGCGAGACGTCATTTGACGCCGCAGGTGCGGTAAAATCGGAAATCCCGTAGGGTTTCAAACTTTTAACATCCCAATGGAATATGCCTTAATGGTAGAAAACAATTTTCCATGTTAAATGGTTTGAAACGCTCATTTTAGGAAAGAGAGGAAAGCAAAGTGAGCATATTCGTAAACAAGGAAACCAAGCTTCTGGTCCAGGGGATCACCGGCCGGGAAGGACAGTTCCATACCCGCCAGTGCGTGGAGTACGGCACCCAGGTCGTCGCCGGGGTGACACCGGGCAAGGCCGGTCAGAAAATGGATGACGTGCCGGTGTTCAACACGGTCAAAGACGCCGTTAGCGCCACCGGCGCCAACTGCAGCATGATTTTCGTGCCGCCGCCCTTTGCGGCCGATGCGATCATGGAAGCCGTCGAAGCCGAGATCGAAATGATCGTGGCGATTACCGAAGGCATCCCCGTGATGGACATGATGAAGGTGAAAAATTTCATGGTCGGCAAGAACAGCCGCCTGATCGGTCCCAATTGCCCGGGCATCATCACGCCGGGTGAGTGCAAGATCGGCATCATGCCGGGCCCCATTCACCAGCCCGGCGGTCCCATCGGGGTGGTGTCGCGCTCCGGCACCCTGACCTATGAGGTTGTGCATCAGCTGACCAACAAGGGCATCGGCCAGACCACCTGCATCGGCATCGGCGGCGACCCGGTCAACGGAACCAACTTTATCGATTGCCTCAGCGCTTTCCAGGATGATCGCGAGACAAAAGGCATCGTCATGGTCGGTGAAATCGGCGGCACGGCCGAGGAAGAAGCGGCCGACTTTATCGCCGCCAACGTAACCAAACCCGTGGTCGGATTTATCGCCGGGCTGACCGCGCCTCCCGGGCGCCGCATGGGACATGCCGGGGCCATCGTCAGCGGGGGCAGCGGCACCGCCCAGGGTAAGATCGAAGCCATGAAAGACGGCGGGATTCACGTGTGTGAGAATTTGGGGCAACTTGGCGATATTTGCGCCCAAGTCTTCTAGAAGTGGTCTCAAAAAAGTCTTTTGATCCAATCTCTGCGTTAGACGCAAGGTTCAAATCCTCGAAATACTAGCAGTATTCCTCCGGTTTGAACCTCGCGTCCGCCTTGGCCTTGGAACAAAATCCAGATTCTGAGACCACTTCCTAGATAAAATCTATTTAGATTTACAGATTAATTCTGTAGAGACCTAGATCAAGGATTCCAGGATACACCAGTCTACTTAAAGGCCGTCTGTGAGAAAGTCTTGCTCACAGGCGGTTTTTATGGTTTAGGTTGAGGGCTCTGATCTTTAATCAAGCGGCAGGATACGGTATGTGTATCCGCCTTATGCTGATAAGGTGTTTATATTATGCATGAAATGGGCATTGCCCTGGAAATAATCGACATTGCCGAAGCGTCCATTCCGGCCGAGATGCAGGCTGCGCAGGTCGAGAGCGTCAATCTGAGGATCGGGAAACTCTCGGCTATCGTACCGGAAAGCTTGACTTTCTGTTTCTCCGTGGCCATAAAGGACACCCGTTTGGAAGGCGCCCAGCTGAACATCGAACAGGTCCCGGTGGTGGCCGAATGCAAGGATTGCGACAACCACTGGACCATCGACGAGCCTGCTTTCACCTGCCCTAAATGCGAGAGCGGCTCCATCGAGCTGATTTCCGGCAAGGAACTCGACATCGTATCGATCGAAATTATGGATGAGGACCAACCCGCATGAGCATCGAATTTTTTACGACCAGGAAATATTATCACCACGACCATACCAAGCATTCCCACGACGGGCATGATCACCACCCCAAGACCGTCGTGGGCAGCAAGCGTTCCGGGACCCGCGAAATCAAAGTGGTGCGCAGCGTGCTGGACGCCAACAACATCATGGCCGACCAGAATCGCAAGCTGTTCGCGGAAAAGAAAGTGTTTGTCCTCAACATGATGAGCAGCCCGGGTTCCGGTAAAACCGAAACCCTGGTCAAATCGCTGGCCCTGCTGATGCCTGACATCAAGTGTGCGGTGGTTGTTGGTGATATCTGCACGACCAACGATGCCGACCGGCTGGCGGCCAGCGGGGCACCGGTGGTGCAGATCAACACCGATGAATTCGGGGGTGACTGTCACTTGGCCGCCCACGTGATCGAAGCTGCTGTAGGCGGGATCGACCTGGACGCTATTGACTTGCTCATCGTGGAAAATATCGGCAACCTAGTCTGCCCGGCCGAGTTCGATATCGGCGAGGATGAGCGGGTGGTAATGCTTTCCGTGACCGAGGGCGAGGACAAGCCGCTTAAATATCCTTTGATGTTCCGCGAGTGCAATGCCGCCCTGCTCAACAAGATCGACCTGCTGCCCTATCTCGACTGCGACCGCCAGGCTGCGGTGGACAACATTCACCAGGTGCATCCGAATATTCCGGTGTTTGAGATCTCGGCCAAAACCGAGGAGGGCTTCGAAGCCTGGATTCAGTGGGTTAAGGATAAGGTGGCAGAAAAACAGGTTGGATAGGCTGAATTGGTTACAAAATCATCCCTTGGCCCCAATCTCGGCGTTGGGCACTTGGTTCCAAGCCTCGAAATACTCGATGTATTCCTCCGGTTGAAACCTCGTGGCCGCCTTGACCTTGAGCCCAATAGAAGCTTTTGAAACCAATTCCACATGAATAATTTCAATGATACATCCACAACCCCCTGCCTCAGCAGGGGGATTTTTTTTGCAGTTTTTTCCAAATAATTGTAAATTAAGATGACTGTTCAAGCGATAGGGCCATATTTTATGAAACGTTTTCAATTACCCCAGTCATGCCGGACGCGATCCGGCATCCAGACGTCCTTTCAATACTAACTGCGGATGCCGGATCGAGTCCGGCATGACAACTAAGCGCTCAAATCGCCTCAAGGTCTTATCGCTTAAATGTAAATGTACTATATTTGACTTCTTCCAATATTTATAGCCCGCCAATTGGCGAAAGGGGGGCATATGTCTATGGTTCGCGAATCGGTATTTTCCGGTAGCTGGTATCCGGGCAGTGCCGGCGAATGTGAGCAGCAGATTAAGGCGTTTCTGAGCGAGGGACCCGAGGTCGGTGAGACGACCGGCCTGGTGGGCGGCATCGTACCTCATGCCGGCTGGTTCTTTTCCGGGAGCATTGCCTGCAATGTCATCCATGCCTTGAGCCGGACCGGTCAGCCGGACGTGGTGGTGGTTTTCGGGATGCACATGCACCCGGGATCGACCCCATGCATCTATACAGCCGGCAGCTGGCAGACTCCTTTCGGTGAACTGCCGATTGCGGCCGAGATAGCCGGACAGCTGGCGGAGCAATTTTCCTTCAGCGTTAATCAGGATGCGGACTTTTTCCGAGACAATACGATTGAATTGCAATGCCCCTTTATCAAATATTTCTTCGGTTCGGCCGCGTTCATTCCGATTGGGGTGCCCCCATCGCCCTTTGCCCTGCAGGTCGGTGCGGCCGCGGTGGAGATTGCTGATAAATTAGGACTCAACCTGATGGTGCTCGGATCCACGGACCTGACCCACTATGGACCCAACTACGGTTTCATGGACAAGGGGTCCGGGCCGGCGGCCCTGGACTGGGTCCGGGAGGAAAACGATCAGGCTGTCATCGATGCCATGGCGGCCATGCAGCCCGAAGAAGTAATCAAGCAGGGATTGGGCAACCGTAATGCCTGCTGCAGCGGCGCAGCTGCAGCGGCCATCGCCGCCGGGGTCAAGGCCGGCGCCCAAAAAGGCGAATGCCTGAGTTATGCGACCAGTGCGGATAAGAGTCCGGGGAGTTCGTTTGTGGGATATGTAGGGATGGTGTTTTAGTGTCCGCTCACAAGCGGCATCTTTTGGCCCAAGGCTGCGTTTTCGCAGTTTTCAAATCCTCAACATAGCGCACACTATGCCTGCGGTTTAAAAAAAGCTCATGCCTTGCCCTGAACCAAAACCTACCACTTGTGAGCGGACACGCGGCTACAGGAAAGCACTAAAACACCGCATAGGACATAGAGCAGAGCGCAAAGCGTATGGGGCTGCGCCCCGCATGGCGCGAAGTGCATAGCGCTGAGACCCAAAAGCAGAAACTGACCTTTACCCCATTTGGTGGACACCAAGATAAGCTCATTGTATGAATGAGTCAGGAGGTGTTCCGATGGGTACAAGACGCCGTAGCTATGACAAAACCTTTAAACTCGAAGCCGTTCG
>Ga0126335_1000520_pt1 | contig 18774 bp, 12 predicted proteins | sample OlaspJWI45metaG_FD_108409 | JGI IMG/M metagenome (GOLD analysis project Ga0126335, IMG submission 108409) | Marine gutless worms symbiont microbial communities from Oahu, Hawaii - Olavius sp. 1 OAHU.JWI-45 metaG | ecosystem: Host-associated > Annelida > Digestive system > Unclassified | place... | reverse complement strand
GGAACTCAATGACTGGTTGCTGTAGTTCAGTAAGAGTCACTCGGCCGAGTTTGACTTCGACATCGTTTCCTCTGCCATTTCTACATGCTGTTTTCGCTGGTGGAAAGTTACTTTGTCTTCAGGTGACACCGACATAAGCGCCCGGCTGCTGTCGACACTGATAAGGGAATCTCGCAGACAGACAGCCGTAATACCACAGTAGAAGCTTGTCAGTCATGTCAGTGGCAATGGCGACGTAAAACTGTCGCTTCACGTCAGCGTCATACAAGCGTACGATGATACAGACGAAGAACGATTGTATTTTAAGCGTCGCCACGCACTGAAACGCTTTGCTGTGCACAGCTATGCTTAGAGCTTCTCGGAACGCGCTAGGCCGTGGTTATTGTCATTGTTTCGGGGGTAGAGTAATTGTAGCGTTAATGGCGTGATAATATGCGCCCCCAAAATGGGAATACATAATGACTCAACTGGCACCCATTGCATGCCTATATTAATTAAATGTGACAATTAAGTTTTGTGGCATCCCGAATTGGGGAATACGATAGCAAAGTAGTTTGGCGAAGGCCATATCGAACCCTCGCCCATACTGCCCTGAGGGATTGTGGCCCCCATCTAATACAATGTTTTTTGGGTCCCCAAAAGAGACCACCCAAGCACGACCTCGATCCGTTCAGCGGTTTTGCACAGCCTGCCCGTGTAACAGACAAACTGAGAGACGCCCACGCTAGGGGATCATCGATCGCAACAGACCGCATCTGACGTACTCGATGCGGTCTAAGACAGTGGCGGTGGCCGACAACAGCAATCGCTATTGGTTGAAGTAGAGAGCGCCCAGAGCAGCTCGGCCACGGCCACCGTGTGTGTGTGTGTAGTAGTTAGTGTAGTGGGTATATACGGCAGACTGCAACAGTCCAGTCTGCGCTGCAGTCGAGAGTCGGAGTTGAGAGATCGCGGTGCAGTGCAGAGAAGCGTTGGACGCGAATAGCAATTGGTTGACTAGCGCGGCTGAGTTGAGAATTCTGTGACAGGTTTTGAAGCGTTTTGTAGTCATTCGGCGACATCGACCAACGACATAGCAACACGCTGATCAACACAGTTGCATGTCCGTCAGTTGTCACCTAGTGTCATTATTATTTCTATATTTTGCGCTGGCAGAAGCAATTTTCGCTGTTACTGAAATGAATCCTGATCTGACGGTGGCGAAAATCGAAATTCAGACCAAAGCGCAGTTGTGTACGTAAGTACGCTGAACTGATTCTACATGACTGATCTACTGATGCTGACGTATTGAATGAGTTCAACAAATATTTCGACGAATATTCGGCCTTTACATCGACATTTAGGTAGGACGCTTCGCTTGGTATTGCCTTTATGGTAATTATTTTAAATGTTTTGTTTTGTAGGCCTTAATTAGTTGATTTAGACTATTATTTTAAAAGCTGTCTTGAAACGCAAGGCACGCTAATTGCGCGGATAGCGCCGTCGTCGTTGTACCCAGCTGCCTCCCCGTTAAGTGGAGAAATGTCGGTACATAAGTGCATTTGAATAGTATTTCCACATTACAGCTAGTTCTGGGTACTTGACAATGACTGTCAATGTATTAACGTGGCGACTATTCTTGCAATTGCTGAATTCACTTCGCCCGGGCAGTGACTGAGCAGACGTCGTATACAGCAGGAAACTAATTATCGCGTTGATTAGGCACAACTGCACCCCGCTAAACCGACATCAGATTCCGATCGAGACTAAACAGATGATTCTGCGATTTGCGAACTGGTCGTCAACACTCTAGCAACTTTTACACACTGTTGTGACTATTTCTATCTTCTGCAAGTTGGCAGCTCTTCACAATTTTCCAACTGCTGTTGTGGTGCGCGTTTGACGACGGGCGTAGATTGATGAAGCGAGTATGATAGTAGTTACTGTCATATCATACCACTGATTCATATATTCATACATCCGTGTATCATACGTTTGCTAATACTTTGGTTACTACTGGTAGTAGCACATGTCCAGATGTTTCTGTAACTATCTGTTTGCGTAATGTTGTAGATTCGTGCTGAGAAGTTAAAATGCTATTTTTTCCGTTGAAGAATATTGTGCAGCGACAAACGCATCTAGTATTGAAGATAGAACACTAGAACAGTGCTGATGTGAAACCGACTTAGTCGATGTGACGCGATTAACTGCACAAAATAGTTAAAGATGGCAGCAGCTTGTGTGTCGCGGTGGCTTTTAATAACTCTCGTCTATCAGCTGCGTCTAAGCTGGTCCTCTCCTCCACTGTCGTACGGCGTACATGAAGAACTTCCAGTTGGCACTTTGATCGCCAACTTGCGTCAAGACGCCGACTGGCTGTCACGGAAGTACTCTATCGACGACTTTGAGCGACTGAGGTTCGCGTTGCTGCAACTCGGAGGCTACAGCGGCAGCATGGCCGACTTGTTCGTTGTGAACTCGACTTCTGGTGAGATATTGACAGGTGACGTAATTGACCGTGAAGCGATCTGTAGTGGTCAGACAACGCCGTGTGTCGTGCGTATCGACGTCGCTGTACAACCGGCGACCTACTTCGAGATCATCCGCGCTGAAGTAACCGTTGTCGACGTCAATGATAACGAGCCAAGGTTCCTTCAAGGGATCAGTTTCCGCCTGACGATACCAGAGTCGTCAGACATCGGAGCGACGTTCCGACTTCCGCTCGCGACTGATCCTGACATCGGCGAGAATAGTGCAGTGGAATACCGGCTTAATGACCCCACAGACCACTTTCGGTTAGCGGTGAACACGGGTTACAGGCGTGACGGCCAGGTGAGTGAACTCAAACTTGAACTGCAACGGACGTTGGATCGTGAAGTGAGCGACAGTTATAGTCTTGAGTTGCTGGCGGTCGACCGCGGTCACGTGCCACTAACCGGAACTCTAGACATCGAGGTAATTGTTGGCGACGAGAACGACAACGCGCCACACTTCGAGCAGGACGAGTATCGCGTTGACGTACCGGAAGACGCGCCGATCGGTACGACAATCGCACGACTTCACGCCACTGACGCTGACACCGGCGAGAACGCGCACGTCCGGTACTCGTTCTCGTCGCGAACTGCCGCCACTTACAGCGATGTCTTTGCTATCGACCCGGAGACTGGCAACGTCGTACTACTGCAGTCTCTTGCCTACGCCCCTGGTGACGCGGAAGCGCAGTACCATCTTAGTGTCGTCGCGGAAGACGCCGGTCCCTATCCGTTCCCTGCTCTGTCGGCACTCGTCGTCCACGTCATTGACGTCAACAGTCACTCACCCCGCATCACTGTCGACGCCATGAACGGCGATGACGTCACTTCCGGTACGAGTCAACCGGAAGTGGAAGAAAACAAAGCACCGGGTACGTTCGTTGCGCACGTGACAGTGAGTGATGCGGATAGTGGCCGGAATGGCGTCGTGTCGTGTGAACTGACAGACTCAGACTCTGAAGCAGACTTCAGCCTAGTTGAGATATACGAAGGCGAATATACACTGCAGACAGCGAGACAGTTTGACCGAGAGACAGACGACCACGTCGACGTCGCTATAACGTGTCGTGATGGGGGAGTTAGTCTACGTTCAGCGACGCGCAACGTGACTGTGCTGGTACGCGACGTAAATGATAACACACCACGCTTTACACAGGACATCTATGAGGCGACTCTAGCAGAGAACAGTCCGTGGGGTACTGTAGTGACGCGTGTCATGGCCCTCGACCCGGACCACGGCGACAACGGACGTATCACTTATCTGTTTGACCGCCGCGACTCGTCGAGCGCCGGACGACGCTTCCACGTGGATCCAGACAGCGGCATAGTGACGACACTGGCTGGTCTGGACCGTGAAGTCGGTGAGGTGGTAGAGTTTGGCGTGGTGGCGTCAGACATGGCAAATCCAGCAAGACGACGACGCATGACGCGAGCTGTTGTACGCGTTCACGTTGCTGATGTTGATGATCAGTCTCCGACATTTCTACGTGCCGACTACGTCTTTAGCGTCTCCGAGAACCTTGCCGCAGGTGATGATAATGATGATTAGTTAGTATTACTAGGCCGCATCGAATACATGTGATGCGGACTATTGCGGTCGATGATACCGGGCGTATGTCAGTCTGTCAGTCACCGGCTTTACGTGGCAAACAGGCTGACGTTCTGTCTGCGGTCGAGACTCTTTGGGACGCAACGAACATTGTATTAAACGGGAGTCCAGATTTCCCGGCGATTCGATGCGGCCTTTGCCAAATTACTTTGGCCACTTCGTATAGTCACATCTGTCGAGCGCCAGTACAGCCGATGCGGAGCTATATACAAACGTCTTTCCAAGTCGCTGATCTGAACTTCGCTGTTTATTATACATGCATTTAGACAAAGTGGTGCGTTGTATGTTGTATGGTGTATGTTGGCAGTAACAAATTTCGACGAAGACTACGAGAAAAGCAATAGGACATTTTCTATAGATTTTCTATAGGAAAGACAGCAAACGTTCAATTGGCAGATCATTAATTGTAGGTGTGGCTGTGTGTTAGGAGCCGATGTCGGGCAAGTGTCTGCGGTGGACCTTGACTCAGTTCCATACAACTCATTCAGCTACAGGCTGCGTCAAGACGACGACGATTCAGCGTACTTCGTGATTGACTCAGCGACCGGTGATATCCGCACTGCTGTGACGCTGGACCGTGAACGACGTCGAATGTTGCGCATGTCTGTCATAGCACAGAGCGACACGGTGAGATAACGCCTATCACGTGTGAGATCATGATGGTTGGTCAGAGTACGGCGGGCACAGATGTGGCAAGTGTCAGTCGCAGTTTCAGCAGTTTTTAGCGCGCGTCATTAGACGCCACTGTGTATTGCGGTCGCAGTTCCGTCTGTCTGTTCGTCCTTCCTTCACACTAATGATCCACGCCAAAACGGCTCAAGATACCGAAATAGGGGTTTGCATCATACGGTATTCTAATGTCTGGGGATTCTTCGTGCCAAATTCCATGGTGGTATACGTTTATCAGTATTTCTATTACGTTTATAAAATGGCTGTGTACGTCGCGATGTTCATGTGTAATGTTGTGATCAGAAATTCAGCACGTCCTGTGTAATGTAATCAGCGTGTGTGCTACTGTCTGCTAGGTGAGAGCGCGGTCAGACGTGGCGGTGGTGACAGTTCACGTCGACGACGTCAATGATCACAGTCCAGTGTTTGTCTTTCCCAACTCAGTTAACAACACCGTCCACCTCACGTCTACCGCCATATGGACCAGTGCGTCTCGCCACGGACACCGCCTGATTGCCGTATGTCAAGCAGTGGACGCTGACGACGCACTGAACGCTCGAGTCAGCTACGACATCCTCAACGTAACTTCGTCGTCGTCGTCAGGCGCGGATCTCTTCAGGATTGGTCCGACGTCCGGACGACTCAGCATGCGAGTTGATAGCATGTCTGGTTGGGGTGAGAACGTGACCTTTGCGGTGTTGCTGCGAGCACGTGACGACGGTTGGCCGTCTCTGTCAACGACTGCTCTACTCTATGTCGTGTTAGCCGACACGGCTGGCGTCATGGACGGCCATTACTGGCACAAGGCTGGCGCGTCTAGTACACATCCGACATACAGGTCTGACGCTGTGTGTGTTCTGTTCGTGGAAAGTTTGTAGAAAACAAGACTGCCTTAAACCAAAGGCGTACCACCCGCGTTTTTGGCTTTTCAGCTGCGGTGACCTTGACATTGACTCGATGATTTTGATATGCGAACTCAAAGATTCCGTTAGGAGGATGTACCCGCATGCGGCATGCCAAAAGTAAACTTTCAAGGTCAAACTTTTAGACAGTTATCGTATGACAAGACTGACGGACTGCAGAATTACGCACCACGACGTCAGAATTGTAGAAAGAGCAGCAAGTTGGATTGGATTTGTTAACAAACGGTAGAAGTGCAACTACCATCAACAGCTCTGCTTTCTCATCCTTGATCATTCGATAACCTTTGATGCCTTGTCATGTCATGTCGTCTTAACCGGTGAACAAATGATCTTGTCATGTCTCTATGTATCTGTCTGTCTGTAAGTAAGTAAGAACATTTATACACGGCGCCTGAAAGCAGTCACCATTCGTTGCAGCCTCAAACATATGTGCCTTCACAGATGCCTGTCGACGTATGAATGACTGAAAGTCGAAACATTTACTCAAACTCAGTGAAACTGTGTGTGTCAGAGTGTTGACGGCGCTCAATGACTGGATGAGTTCTGGTGGTCTACTCATCACAGCCAGCTGTCTAGCGTCACTCGCGACGTTCGTCGTTATTCTCTCTGTCGCCGTCTGTCTCGTCCGCGCGCGACTAGGGCGTCGCCGTCGTCACAAGATGCTCGCCGCAACGACGACAAAGATCGAACTACAGGAGACACCGACAGACGACCAACTGCAGCCAGTGGATGACCCACTGCTGGCCGCAGAGATAGGTCAGCTGTCGGACATCGCGTTGAACGAGTTGGAGTCTGAACCAGTCAGATACGTGGTCAGTCGCTATATGTGTACTGCTGCTTGTCGACTCATTAACTCACTTTTGTTTAACTCATAACGCCAGCTGTGAGATTAAGAATCGTTTTATCATATCATATCATATCATATCATATCGGAAATTTATAGTGCGCCCATTACTAAGAGAACCTAGACTATAGGTGCATTACAAAAGTCAGCCAAAAATTAAAACACCGAGAAAAACACAAAAAATCAACAAATGTTAAAAGCTTGACTAAAAAAGTGTGATTTCAGCAGTTTTTGGAACTTGACAGGATCAACCACAGTGCGGATGTGGTCGGGCAGAGCGTTCCAGATGGCGGGACCCGCATGTGAGGACGCCCGCTCGCCGAACTTCGTGTGCAGCCGTGGTAGAGAATAGTCCATCGATGAGGTGGAAGATGAGCGAAGCCCGGAATGTGATCTGCTGGCGCCGACTGACTGGACCGTTTCCGTCAGATACGCCGGGCTACGACCGTAGTGGATGGCGTGGACGAGGCAGCACAGCTTGAACTTTATGCTGTAGCTAACCGGCAGCCAATGCAGCTGAATCAGGGTCGGCGTGACATGGTCGGAGCGACTCAAGCCGAACACCAGTCGAGCCGCTGCATTCTGGACGCGCTGTAGTGGCTGCAGCGTGGACGTTGGCAGTCCCGCCAACACGCTGTTACAGTAGTCCAGCCTGGACATTATAAGCGCCAGGACCAGCTGCTGTGTGACTTTCTGGCCGATCCGACGACGAACCTGGCGCAGACGACGAATGTGGTAGAAGCAGCAGCGATTTTGGCGACGTGTTCTTTCGTCGTCAGCTCTGAGTCCATATAGACGCCCAGATGCCGGACGACGCTGCTGGGCTGTATGTTGCAGCGACAGGTTGATGCGTTGCAGTTTGGCCAGATTGGGACGCGAGCCAAACCAGATCATCTCAGTTTTGTCGTCGTTCAGCTGCAGTCGGCGCGACGGGCACCACTTGGCGACTTCAGAGACACAGCTGGTCAGGCGGTCTTGCACAGACTCTGCGTCGACGAGTGAGCTGCTGTCGTAGAACTCTGTGTCGTCTGCGTACATGTGAGAATGGACATTGTGCTTCTCGGGCACGGCTATGAGGTCGTCAGTGTAGGCGATGAAACCAAAGGTTCCAAACACGGACCCTTGAGGTACACTGCGTGTGACTGGAAAATAGGATGTTTGACCGGTGTAGACAAATGACTGAGTCCGGTCACTGAGATAGGACTCGAGCCAGTTCAGTGCAGTGCCGCTGATACCGAAACGGTCAGACAGCATGCACAGCAAGACCTGGTGGTCCACCGTATCGAACGTTGCACTGAGATCTAACAGTACCAGCTGAGAGACACGGCAGTAGTCGACTGCACGAACCAGATCGTTGTAGACGCTGAGTACCGCTGTCTCTGTAGAGTGGAACAGTCGGTAGGCGGATTGTTGGGCTGGAAGCAGTGTGTAGGTTGTCATGGCTCGTGAAGCGCTTGGCGACAAGACGTTCGACGAGTTTTATGTGCCCAGAGCGTATTATCTTGTCATTACGTTTCGTTTCCAGGCTGACCAAACTTCACACACCTATGGTTCAGGCATAAGCCACGCTTTAGATTACTTTTGGGTCAAGGTCACAGATAGACCGGCGTAAAATGCCCAGCTGTGCCATGTGACCAAACTGCCAACTGTCAGGCTCATAAGATTAGATGGTTTTGATTTATATTTAGAAAGCATAACTCTCTCTAATATTATAACAATTTCCTAATACGCAAGCTTCTTTGCTAATGTTCGTTTCAAAAGCACATTTACGTTATGCGAAATATATGTAAGTAAGTAAGTACGATTACGTTAGAGCTTGCTTGCGTAAAAGGCAGCTGGGCCAGCTTTGTCTTGTGAACTTAACAATGTTAGGCCGGCCGCAGTGGCGGAAAGTGAAATTCTTCAGTCGGGTTTCGACTGCTATTAGCGACGCATACCTGAGCTGAGCTATGCGAGCAGCTAATGATAGACATTAGCAACGCAGGTGTCCGCTCGGTCCAGTTCGTGTTGTAGTCGGTTCATCGTCGCTGCGGGCCTGCTGGGTGTCTGTGGCACTTCTCACATGCTTCAATCTGTTAGTTGTGCGGGCTGTCGCCGTGGGTGGCCAGTTCGCCGTAGCGTCAAACAGCTGTCCGATGAATTAGCATTTTATTATGCCGCCACTGTGACGCTGCGGCACTGTCACGTGCACGGTTCATGCTGTGATGGACACAATTTGAGTTTAATTTCTACACATTACGCCGAAGAACTGAGACCTGCGCCGCTGTGGCTAGTCGCGACCACTTAGTGTACTGTTCTTGTACGCTTTCCACGGAACGCCTCTCAACTGTTTCTAGTAGTACAGGGCACAAATGAGTAGATGAATAGTCTGGGAACAGCATATAGGCGATTCTGGAGCTGAACCATCTTTCGTCAGTGATTTACCATTTTACCCTACCAGTCAGTGAGGTCAGATCTATACTAAGCAACCATGTACTGATTGTCTTGTTGGTATTTATGCCAGTATTATGTCTTATTTGAAACAGCTAGGACGTGCTGTGTGACGGAAGTATTGCAGCTTGACCAAGTTGCGTTCTGTTCTGCCTACGTGTGCTGTAAACGGAATTTTCTTTGAAGAATGAACCTCGAAGTAATATCAGCTTCGTCTACTCTGCAGTGTCAGAAGAGAAGGTTGAAGTTGGTTAGGAATAAAGACAAAGAGCGATTGTTGAGATGAAGTCACCTGGAAAGCGTTATATGCCGTGCGATGGTACACGGACATCTTGTTACAAGTGGTCGATAGATGGTATTAATAATTAGGATAACAGGTGCTGGGTGATCTCGACGTCAACGTGTTGACTGCTGCTCGCTGTGTCACAGTCGTGGACCCAGCCACATACCGAGCATTGAGGCACGGTGGTCAGTATCATATACGACCTATTATCACCTATATATACGTGTAGTAACTAACGGTGAACGTTGTGGATAGTGAGCGATCTGTCACGGTCGGCGGCTTAGCACAATGACATAGGAAACAATTGAGCAGTGTTGAGCACACGGACAGCGCAGCTGAGCAGATATGACCGATGAGAATGTAATCACAGACAGCTGTGACTATGAGCTGCCTCGCTGTGCCACTATGAGTTTTTCTCGTTTTATTAGTTACGTTCGCCAGCCGTGGACGTCGATCTGTAGGTCAGTCCAAGGAAAAACAAGCTCTTGCAGCGTTTTCACATAATTATGTCTTTCACAGTACCAGCTGTAGATTCCTTGTTACAGTCTGAGTTGAAAAAATATGAAAATATCTTTCAGTGTCAAAGGTCAAGGTCAAATGCCACCATCTTCCAATCACTTTAACGTTCACCATGACAGCTGTCCGGACAAATGAAAACCAGCAAAATAGCAAATGCGTGCAAACTGTGACTGAGACTTCTAAGAACTGAGTCTGTTTCAAGTCAGCAACACGGCGAGTTTGCTGAGTTATTAAAGATGAATAATAATTAGCTGCAGGCGTTAGATGTGGTCTCGTCATGGTCGTGCGTCGACGTTGACATTTGACAGTGAAAAATACAACGTGAGACGCCCTCGGCCACACACACACACACACCGACCACCTAGCCAGAAACACGCTGCACTTGCATAACATCTACTTCACTCATCATGCCAGCCTATAGAAGTCACGATATCGGTCTGAACGAGAAGGAGAATGAGTACTCGACACATTGTTCGCAAATAGACCTATACCTGATATTGCGTCGCAGCTTCCAGTAAGCTATTTTTGGTCGAATTGGTTAAATTACCGTCAGTTTTGTAAAAGAAAGCAAACTGATAGTCTGGCTCTTGTTGCTGATGCAAGCGACTTGATAATTGCACAAGTCACACATGCCATCGGTTGACAGTCAACTCGTCCCCAAGTCAACTCGTTATATGGTTGGGATTAGGGTCAGGGTTGGGTTAGCTGCCCTTGGGGTCGAGTGAGTGTAAACCATATTTAGTGTAGGTGTCAGGATGTTTTGGTCATCAGAACTGCATGAAACCCGCGTAGTCGTGCAGCACTGTGAACACTAACGACGACGGCACAGCACTAGGCCTATGACGAAGTAGTTATTATGATCAAATTACTATTAAGTACATAGGCCTATCAGTAAAGAGCCTCTGTGCTTACCAGCACTCCAGCAGCTTGCTAATTTGCTAACAGCAGCCTACAGAGGGCGGTAGTTGAGCACGACACAGCTGAACTGTCAGATGTAGAACGCGAGGTTGGAAATTTACGTCGTCACGTGAAGCTGACGATGTGTGGTCACGCAGAACACACACACACACACAGTGTTGCTGTTGACAAAATCTTGACACGTCGACGTCGTAGTCGTTCGTGGCTGTACGGTACACAACTTCTTTGTTTTTATAGCTCAACTGGCTGGCTGAGCTAATAGTAGGCCTAGGCCTAACCGGTTACAAGTTTTCTGTCTTGGTACCGTATGTGCATGTTTGTCTGTCTGTTAACCATGGTGTCCTAAATCATAAGCGCTAGGCATAGAAACGTTAACTTGCGTGCAAACATTGACATTTGACAGTGAACTGATGAACGCTGACCACACACGAAAAACAAAATCGCGCTGACAAGCTTTCTGGGTTACTGCGTTAGATTTCATAGCCGACTGAGTTAGATTATTAGCTGGCTCACCACTATGTGGGTACCAGCTATAGTAATGGTCCGCATTGTCCGTCCGTCTGTCTGTCTGCCGCACGCGAATATCTCCTAAACTAAGCGAGATAGACGTATGGTTACTAGGAAACTCGAATAGGAAACCGGGCTTCCCGATTCAGAATCTGTCATCAGATTCGCGATCGGAAGTACGGTTCCGCAATTTTGGTTCCGGGTTGGCACTTCACCCATTTAGACAGAAATGGGCGGTTGGCCTAGTGAATGTAGTGAATGGATCCGTGGGAACAGTCACCAGTCAGCACCGTAGCGGGCCAGCTAACGTCACGGCCCAAAACGGACGATACCTTGTTATTATTTATCAGAGGGCAGTGGACTAGCTAGTTGTGAACTCCACGGTGCAAAGTTTGGGTGTCTTCGGGCGTTTGACGTTTAAATTTTAGACGAAATGGCCCGCTGATGAGAGAGGTGAACAGACGTACACGCGCTTAACTGTAACAAAATCCGTTCGTGCGACAACGCGTAGCGTCACCTGGCGAATTCAGCTGAGACAAACGCAGTCTCCGTACCAAAGTGAACCCGAATTCTTACACTAAGTTCTGATACATCGCACCGACCTTCGACTGCGATGGATACAAAATGCACAACCTACGTTACCTAAAATTGAATAGTTTATTTCATAACTTTTTGAATTATCTTGCTGACCAGCTATGACCGAAAACCGACAGTAAAATCGACGACCAGAGTGACAAACACTCGCATCCGTTGCTGTTTCTGGCAAAATCACTTGCTTGGTCATATCCTTTTGAGCTTATTAACATCTTCTCTCTGCACTTGCTTGAACTGCTGGGCATAATGATTGTAGTAAAGGGAAAGGTCAACGTCCGGACACTTGATATAGGCCTACGGTAGCGCCTCTTTGTGAGGCATCCTCAGTCATCACAGAGGAGCGCTCAGGTGTGGCACGCGTTGTCAATGGATCACTCAGTTTTACCTGCTACACACGTATTTATCAATGAATAAATGCCTTTTCCTTCCCAGCGGAAGTCGTTGGCGGTTGTATCATTGTTAAATGCGTCATATTAAGCTGGCCCAGCTAGCTGCTGAGTTGAGACTAGCACTATAGTAGGCCTAATACTTAATTACTTGCATGCTTACTGGCCGTGTGTGTGTAGTACAGTTGTACGTCGGGGCACGTGACAACACTGGCTGGACGTGAGACAGAGACGAGGCAGCTGGCAGCAGATGCGCTTGACAATGACAGTGGATGTGGCGATGACAGTGCTAGTAGTTACGGTAGTAATAATGGTACAGCAGCTGAGCTCAGCGACAATACGCCGTCACACCGACCGACGACTGTCGCTAACAGTGGTAAGTGACTCGAAACTTGTATTTTCAGCTTAGTTGACCATAGAAAGCTTAAAACATAGAGAATAAGGAGTATAAGTCTTTTGTTATTCATTAATCATATGCTTCTGCCTAATTTTGGCAGTAAAGTTTGTAGTTTCATTTCGTAAAACTTTCGTCTTTTAGAACTGCATCATGTAAACTCCAAAAAATGCAGCCTTTAAACCTGCGTTGTACGCTTATTAGCTGGCCCGCCACAGCTATAGTAATGGTCCGCGTTGTCTGTACGTCCGTCTGTCTGTGTGTCACATGCAAATATCTCCCAAACTAACCGAAATAGACATATGGTTACTAATAAACTCGAATAGGGAAAGAAACCGGGCCTCCCGATTCAGAATTTGCCATCAGATTCGCGGTCGGGAGTACGGTTCCGCCATTTTGGGTATTTCCGGGTCGACACTTCGCCCATTGTGAGAGAAATGGAAAATGGTTTAGTGAACGGCGCGATTGGCATTGTTACCGGTCTGTGTGTCACTGGGCTGAAAGTCTGTGTGATCAAATATATGAACGTCGCGTAGGAAGACACATGTCGATATTGGAACCGGAAGTAGAATTCCGCCGCCAGGGGGCGTTGTTTCGAATTCAATTTCGGGGGCATATCTCCGCCGCCGATCAAGATATTTTCACTAAATTTGGTGTGTTGGTAGAAAATGGGATTCTCCAACGTACGGAATGCTTCCTTCAAACATCCAAGATGGCGGACGGCGGCCATCGCTGCCATCTATCGTCCCGTCCCATCGGGGACGACACCTTGTCTAATGTGCGTTGAAAATGTTAAAGTTGGACTGCTGATCGCTGGTTTGAAAAACTGAAATAATACAATTTAGCCGAGCTAGCATCTTCTACGGAGATTTGATCAACCCTTATGAATATTACGAGCATTTAGTAACTGCGTCATCGTCAGTAATAGGGTTCTGCTAGTGACTGCACTGTTCGTGGCCTGCTAGGCTGTGTATGTTTCTGTCACTATAAAGACCACAGTGTATAGTGGCGTGGCGGCTCACTCGGTAATGTGACCAGTAGGTCGCAGGTTCATGTCTCGGCCGGGTGCCGGTGTGTAGTAACCTTAGACACCTAGTCTCTGAGCCTCTGTCACCATATAATGTGGCACTGGCCTAACGGCTGGGAAGTAAACACACACACACACCACGCGATGCACTAGCCCCGTATCCCATGTCTCGCAGTGTAAGCTAGTGTCTGGCTGAGGGCTACTGAAACGGAGATCAGCGCCGCCCAGTGGGCTCATGGCTCGGGAAGGACTTGGTATCTATACACAGTTCTCCGTATGTGAAAGTGATGTTAAGATGTGGGCGAAAACCTGCGCCCGTCAGAACACATTGGATTGGATTGGAGTAGGCCTACACGTTGTGTCTGTGTGTACTGACTGTAGCGGGGGAGCAAGATCATCACGCCATGTCGTCACTGACAAGACCACCACAGTCAGGCGGCACCCGATCCATGGACCTCCGATCCGGGGACCTAAATGCGTTGTCTGTTGGTAGTAGCGGCCGCAAGACAGTACGTTTTGCCGACGATCAGCCGTCGCCGTCAGACGAGCGTGAACGACTGCCGTGCAGTGACACTGACAGACCGACGGACCTTAACTACACCATACGACCTCACTATTCGACGCGAGTCTCACTGTCGACATTTCATTCCAACCCGACAATCGCTGACGTCTCTGAACTTTGAACTTTGAACTCTGATGTGATGTACGCATTAGACGAGTATACCCTGCTGGATTTGTGATATTCATGCATGCATTTGTGTACATATGCGTCGGTAATATACAGATTTCGTTCTTTTATCTATCTTTTGTGTTTCCACACGCTGAGACGGTATCGGTCAGGATCCAGTCCATCGGAGTTTCAGTCTCACTGTTTTCTGGAGGCGGGAATGTGGACGTGCTAAGCGAAAGTGTCAGTCGAGCACCAATGTACGATGCCTGTCTTTCATCTGATTATCAGGTCTCAGAGAGTAGCTATTTCTCAGGGTTGTAGCTATCTGGGCTACTGAGGGCGATTTAGTCGAGATGTATAATTCGTAAACTGGCAGTAGACCCCCTGATTTCTACCCAGAATTTCAAATGAACTTCTTGTAGGCCTCCCTGCACAATTGAGAAAATAGACATTTTACATAATTTGCATATCTCTGTGAAAAGTCTCTTCGATTGTTTCATACTGGCGGTGACACTGCTTGCTTAAGGATATACAAAAAGACATTGTAATAGGCCTATTGTACTCGTACATTTGTAGTCAATAAAGTCAAGGTAATGTATTGGCCGTTATTAAGAGGTGCGTATGAGACTTGATGGCGACTCGTTGAATTTAGTCACTCATGCGCTTCAGCTCGTCATCTCGGAGTCGTCGTCGACCGACCACGAGCTGTCGTTGTCGGTACACGTCACTGGTCGCTGCCGTCTGTCACTGCCGCAGTAGTTCGCACATTGTCCACACACGTCACCAAGACGCTTGATAGGCGTTCGTCTTGCGTCGCCTGGACTACTGCAACTCATTGCTGTACGCCATCAGCGACGGGCTACTTTGCCGCCTGCAGTCTGTACAGAATGCTGCAGCGCGCCTGGTGACAGGCGCCCACCGGTGTGACACCACTGCTGCGGCAGTTGCACTGGCTTCCAGTCCGTCAGCGAGTCATCTTCAAGGTCGCGGGCTGGTTCATCAGTCACTGGCTGGACTGGAATGGCACCACCGTACTTAGCTGATGACTGCCGCCTGCTCTCAGACATGGGTCGGCGCACACTGAGGTCGACTTCAAATGACGTCCGAACACACAACAGATTCGGTGATAGAAGCTTTTCTGCTGCTGACCTCAGACTGTGGAATGACCTACCACCGAGACGACCTGTCCTTTCCGGCGTTTCGACGGCACGTAAAGACATTTTGTCTAGCCAAAGCGCATAGTGACTGGCCGTATTTTGCTTGTTTTATGCGCTATACGAATACACTTTATAGTATGTATATGTATGTATGTAAGGTTCAGTTTATTACAGGCGTCAAACTAACACGATATACCACAAGAATCACGGAGGACGAATTGTATTCGAAAGACATTTTTGATAATATAGTGAACTAAATGTGACGCATCAAACAATAACAGAGATATCTAGTCTCATCTAATCAACATCTCGAGTATTACAATACAAAAACGTTGAGCGGGAAGTTTAAAGTCCGAGTCATCACCAGAGGTTAACAAAACGAATTACTCTCGCTAAAACTATCATTATACTAATTCTAGATGATTTACTATGGAGACAGTGTCAGTATGCACGAGTAATGTTTTACATTGTGTAACAAGAAAGCGAGCGCTGGTCATTAGTCTGAGCTGAGACACAATGACTGATTGAAATGTGTCGTTGCCCCGAACTACTGTCGCAGCTGTAGTCGTCTAGTAGGGGCCGTAGAACGGCGCGAACCCGAAGCGTCCGCGGTGTCCTGCATGTCCGTATCCGTAGGCGGGACGGCGGTAGGCTGGGCGATGCGCTCCGTAGCCGTAGTCGACTAGGTTGACATCACAGAAGTCGCGGTAGTAGTAGCTGTGGCCGTACGAGTAGCGGCCGTAGTCAGAGTTGCGTGAGCCGGGTGCACACGGCTGGACGTACGAGTTGCCGTTGGAACAGATGACGAACGAGTAGTGATCTCTGTAGTAGAAGCCGTCATTGCCGCACTTGCCTGCACCCAGACACGACACAAATTAGCAAACAAGTGGCCGGAGTGATTTGGCGAAGGCCGCATCGAATCTGTGGGGAAATCGGGACCCCATCTAATACAATGTTCCTTGAGTCCACCCCCACCAGGACGTTGATCCGTTCAGGCGTTTTTGCACAGCGAATCCGTGTGACAAACTGACAGACACCGGGAACGTCGATCACAATAGTCCGTATTAACAGTATTTCATGTATTCGATTCGGCCTAATAATTAATGCACTGAATGAAAAATGTATTTGCAATTGAAGTGACGTCACTAATAGGTTTGTCAGTTATTCGCTGGTGTTGTAGACAGGTGTCACGCTAACACGTCTACCCGCCGCTGCCAAGGAAACAGTTACTGGTCTCTGACCGTCAAGACTTAGCGCAGTCGCCAGTTGCCAACCGGCTGCATGTAACAACGTGTCATCGCGAGTGAGTGAGTAGAGGCTTAACGTCCCACTCGACACTTTATAGGTCATTTCCGGATGATTTTACAGGTCAGATGGCTCAATTAACAGCGTCAAAGCACTGAAGGAAGCCAGTTGGCCACTGAGATAGGCTTCAATCCCACCAGAAACACTCCACCGTGTTACAATATGAACTGATGTTGTGCTTCTAATACTACTGTAAAAGATAATGAGTGATAAAGTCGAATCGATAGTTTGTTAATTAATCGTCTTGCTATCAGTTATTATTTATAAAATAACACTAATAACTGGTCTATGAAATAATGCATGTAACGTTAATATTCGTCGATCATAACACTGAATTTAGCAGTTATTGTACGTCAAGTGAGTGAGTGAGTGAGTAGAGGCTTAACGTCCCACTCGATACTTTACATGTCATTTCGGGGACAAGATAATACAGGTGTGTTAAAGTTTACAGAAGCAGTTCGTAGTTCTAAGAATTTCAAATGCTAACACTGACGATTTTCTCATTTCTTTCGATAACTCTCCGCATCGTGGAGGCAGGCGATAAACTAAGAAAGAGAACGAGCAAAATATCACACAGAAGGTCTTAAACAGCGGTCGTCTGCGGTTTACCTGGATAGTATCCGTGGAAGGCGTAGGCTCCACGGTGGAAAGCAGCCGGGAAATGCCCGGCGAAAGTTACAGCGACAACGGCCAAGACAATACCGACTAGAACGAGCATTCGATTCATCGTGAATGAGTGATGTCGCTGACTGCGGCGCCTACACTGACATATAAACGACCGAACGATTCGCTACGTCTCTCACCGGAACACGTAGCTAGCGTTTATATACCGGACCGACAGTTAACGACCGGCCGTCCGGTCCGGTATAGACACGCACACGCACGGCGTACACCCACCCACGGCGCGGCCGGCGCCCCGGAAAGCGCGTCGACCACAAATTGTGCATTGTCGCGCTGAGGCCAGCTTCCGTCGTCGGCACGCGCCATCTGTTGCCTTTGGACCTCGGCGCGGCGTGACGCACGCACACACAGCGATGTGATGTGATGTGAGCGTCGGAATTTGCACAGGTTGCAGCGACAGAGCATCACGAACGACAGCCAACTACTGGCGTCATCGCCGGCCCGGCTAGCACCTAGCGAGCACTGGCACGCCACGCCGGCCAAATTACTCAAACAATGCTTATTGTCGTGTCGCACAGCACACACTAGCCGCTTTCAACTAATTTTCAAGGCCTCTGGTCACTGTCCTGGCGATTAACCAACTTCAGTAATTTGCGCTCAGCAACGTACAATCTAAAGGCTGACTGTAACAGCGAACTGCAATTAATCACGAAATATGAATTAGTATCGAATAGGTCCATAGTCATTCAGTTATTTTTTTATAAACTTTTTACGCAACAACAGTAAAAATAAATAGGAAAAAGTTCAATAATATGACTAACAATAAAATTTTTGGATTGAGAAAATGCGATATTCAGTGCGATATTACCGTACATCAAGCTTACTTTAATTATTGTTCATCGCTTTGTATTTCACTCGACTTCGTTACTTATGAATTTGTATAATTTTACTACAAAATTCAATCTGGAATAATTTTAACTCTGGAATTATATACATATATCACTGCGTGTAGACCTGTCACACATTAATATTTTGTATGGCCCATATTTTACTACACGCAAAGTGTGTATACGGCTCCACGTAAGAAATATATATATACAGGGTGGCTCATAATAAAATACCCCACCAAACAATATGCAATATCTCCGCAACCAGTGGTCTGATTTTAAAAATTCTTGAAGCTGCTTAATTCTGACACTTCTCTGAATCTAACGGTATACAACGTATTCACTGCACCTTAATTATACAACCACACTACCGTGTAAAACTATTACCATGAAAATTTCAATTTTTCACATGGGAATTTTTTTTGTAACACCAGGATAACTATTTCGTAGTAATTGTTTTACACGTTTTCACTGATGAAAAAAACTATTACTTGAACCCTCCTGTTAACCATCAAAATGAT
>Ga0126335_1000519_pt1 | contig 18776 bp, 10 predicted proteins | sample OlaspJWI45metaG_FD_108409 | JGI IMG/M metagenome (GOLD analysis project Ga0126335, IMG submission 108409) | Marine gutless worms symbiont microbial communities from Oahu, Hawaii - Olavius sp. 1 OAHU.JWI-45 metaG | ecosystem: Host-associated > Annelida > Digestive system > Unclassified | place... | reverse complement strand
TACGAAGCGCCACGACGCTATTGTCAATAGACATCAAACGCCAAACTGAAAAAGTGTGTTTTGAGTTGTTTTCTGAACAATCCAGGATCAGAGACAGCACGTAAGTCCTCGGGTACAGCGTTCCACGCAGACGGGCCGGCGTAGATGGAGGCGCGCTCGCCAACCATCACGAGTCAAAGCAGATTTCACAAACAACAACGAACGACTTCCACACAACGCAACACGACTATTTTGATGTGAAGCGCTCTTGAGGCAGTTCGTGCTGCTTAAGCTGTCTACTTAGTTACTAAAGCAGTACATTATTATTATTATTATTATTATTAAGGGCATTTATATAGCGCAAGTTCGCAAGGGCCACAAATGCGCTATGTCGGCAGAGATGGCAGTATGGTTACGTAACTGTCTATGTCACTAAACTCCTCGAGACATAGCCAAGCATCTGCTTCAACTAACTTAAGCCCCTAACAAACTATTAGGCCACACGCAAAGTTTACCCCACGTTGGAGTTGATCAAGTTGATCACACCATGAGAATCACTTAAGGTAACATTGCACTAGAGCTAGCAAGTCGCCGCGACCGGTTGGCAAGTTGCTACCTGGTAGCTCAGCGCCTGGTAGCTCAGCGGAATGTTACCCTTAACGGTTCACGAAGACGAAGAGGTAAACACAATCAAAAAGGAATGAAGAGAACATGGCCTAGGGCTTCAGCTCTAAAACTAAGAAGTATCTGCTAAACTCAATCAAGACAATACAAAGTCAAATCCGCAGGGCGGATGGCGAGAGAGAAAAAAGTGCTATTACGAAGTAACGCCGTGAACCAGTGAACTATAGGAGACGTGCTCTCATTAAATTACTAGTCGCGACTCGCCAACGCTGTTAGGGAGGGGGCGGCCAGTGACAGGGGACCGACGGACGCGGGTGTCGCATGAAAGGTTAATGCAATCGACAACGACGACGTAGGGAAGGCAGGCAGTGCGAGCTCGAGGGGGCAGGATGTAAACAGTTGGAGAATGCGTACCAGCTGCAGTGAGTTAATGGTCGTTTCATCCATCGACGCCGCCGCACAGCCGTCGTCAGTCGAACCGCCGTCACACCAACCGACAAACGCCGCCATGCTCCTAGAATAGAGTACGCATGCACACACCAACGTTACAACGTACACGTTCAGCTGCTGACGTACAACAGCAACAAACACCAGCTAATTGCCAGCTTCACTCTGTCACCTCCATCCGGCATAGGACGCATCTGAAGACACTTTGATTTCATCGTTGATCATATGAATATTTATAGTGCGCCAATTACATCTGAAACATGAGTGCATTAAAGAGTCATACAAATTGTCAGCAGACTGAAAATTTGGTTTAATTTGTATCACTGTGAAGTGGTTCTTGGTGTTATTCTATTCTCGTTCTGCAAATAGTTTTCGTTCCTGTTCTCGTTTTCCTTCACGAAAATATCGTTAATAAGTAGTGGACTTAGTTTACTAAGTGTCTTAGTAACGTTCTTAGGTTAAGGTTCTTAAAAGGGTTCTTCAATCATTTCGTTTTAATCAAACATCATGCGACTTTAAGTTGCATCTTTTGTATTTTTTTAATCAAAATTTGGAATTTGAGATAGGGCAGCAACATGCCTTGCCTAGGCCTGTGGTTTGGTTCGCTCGATACGCGTTTTGTTGCTCTTTTCAGCAGTGAATGAATTTTGAAAATCGGTTAAGATTCTTAACTGTTGATGGGTTTAACTTTTGGGAGTTGGTATACAGAGAAGAAAAACCAAACACATCCTGTTATTTCAGTCTGTATTTTTAAACTGCAAATGCAAATGAACGAAATTACTCAGACTGTAATCCCTGATGTCATTCTAGAGGTTCTCAACTTGCCTGAAGATTATACATAACTGGACGACTGTGTATCTGGTGCTCTAGACACAACACTATAGGCTGTAACGGGTTGGTCTAACAGGGCAGATGGGTGAAGAGGGGGGCAGCCAAACACTGCGACGGCTTGGGGCTTGATTGTAACCTAAGCAGAAAAAATGCAAACCATACGCAGTCTGTATATTACTGTCGGCTGTCTATTAAATCGCGGTGTGGTGTTAACGCTTAGGCGGCACTGCGGCGTTGGGCGCAGTCGAACAAAGGGAATGAGAAAAAGTGAGAAAGGTCAAAGGGAGAAGGGCAGAAAGAAAAGAGTGGGGATGAAGACGGCATCACAATGGAAAAAGTGGGGAGGGGCAAAAGCGAGGAATAGGGGCGGGTGACCACTAACCGGAAATCGGGGGGAGCCAAGTTCTAGAGACCGGTTCTGCAACACCACTGCATAGTTTTTGAACACGTTTGTCTAGCTTCAATGTTTTCCGCAGCTTTATACATTACTGAATGTTCAGGTTTTGGCATAAATAAATCAATAAAAATGCAATATTTTACGAAGATACGAAAAACAGTTGCGCAAAGTCTAGCAGACAGCAAATGCGGTATGCCGATCGCTATAGGTCCTTTTTGTCTATAGGTGGGCAGACTTAAAACAAAACAGCACAACAGAAAGAAAACAAACTGTCTGGCAACTAATTAAAACTTCGGCGATTGAGAAAAGCAGCAATGAGATGAGAGGTGTCTGAGATGATGAAAACAGTACAGGTAGACAGGTTAGCCTAAATCTACCTTGCGGCACGCAGGTACATCAGCAGGTCAACATCAGCAATAGCATTCGGTCTCCAGACAAGTTCTTCGCGTGACTCACACATCATAGCTGGCACGTCCTGCTGCAGCGCCGGCAGTCTCGCCTTCACAGACACTTAACATTATCATCTCAACGCGCTGCGTTTCGTTGCCGTGCCAGTCGCTAGACGGCGCCAGCTGTAACATCACTCGTATAGAATTGCCACTAGCAACGATGCGGGAGATTACGGTTATAATCACGGCAAAATGACGAACTTTACGATAAATGAAGATCAGACAGTAAGTAAGTAAAGTAGAAAATTTATACAGCGCTGTAAGCGATGCAAGCTGCCTCAAGAGCGCTTCACATCAACAGTACATACCGGTATGTATAATAACACTGCCCTGAAGGAATTAGCATAGGAAGCTTGTACCTGGAGAGGGCAGGGTTGGCCGATCTAAATCATGGCGATAAATCAGTGATTTTTAAATCAGTGATTTTAATCGCTATTAAAATCAAATGAAATTTTTCTAAAAAAGTCACTTGATTTAAATCACAAATATTTCCTTATTTATGACTAATTTGTATACAAAAATATAAAGCATAACAACTGTTAAACAAGCAGTTTAAACTTCTTACAAGTACGTTTAGCAGATTTCAGTATAGTTATTTACGAACAAACTTTACACTGACTCAATGTAGGCCTAATCATGGAAGTGCATTTATGCGTTGTTATATAGACCAAAAGTAAAGCAGCCATCTGCTCATTACAGTTTCGCACTCAGTAAATTATAGAACACCAGTTTTGATGATTTGTCAGTTGGTGGACCAGTTGATATGACTAAAAACACGTTTTACACAGCACGAGCTGATAATGATACAGATACTGATGTTAGCAGCTGCAAGATGGAAGATTAACTTGGTGTCACCAAAGACTCCAGGATGAACCCAGACTGGAAGTCAAGAAATGGCTTTATATGACCCTGAAATAACAATAAGAATTGTCTTAATATGAATGTACTGAATGTGCAAATATTCTCTTTCTCTGCTGATTAGTGAATTACCTTGATACTGTGGATGCAACAGGTATTCTGGCACACGCAAATATCGTAAAAATCCCATTTAAACAAAAAATCGATTTAAATCAATAAAATCTGATTTCTTGATTTTAAAAATAATAACCATGATTTTACCAACCCTGAGGGAGGAGACATTTCTGTTTCTCTGTAAGGGGTAGTTAGTGTCCAGATGCAAGTGATTAAGCCAAAAAACACATCAACACTAGACGCTCCAAAGAAACAGATGCCACGCGGTAGGTCTATCAGTGTAGATGACCTATGACCTGACCTGGTGACTGGGCCCGACTTGGATCTGACCCTGGATGTTGGCCATGGCGTGCTCGGACTCAGAGTCGAGCTGAACGGATGAAAGCGTCGTGACCTTCGAGTTCAGCACCTGTCATTGACACGCAGATACACAAACGTAAAAGACCGGACTATAGACCGGATCAACAGATAAACACGTGCAGATAACGCATAGATTTAGGTACATTGCTGACAAAGTCGGACACAAGATCTCGACGAATATAAGTGCCAATGAGTATGACACGACTAGCAATTTCCTCCACTAGGCACGTGAACGCACAAGCCACACACGGCAAGCCAAACATTAGGCTGGGCGCCCCACAACCGCAATGTAATTAGTTCTGGCGGTAACTGCTTGATGTAGCGAGTAAAACTAAACTTTTGGCAATAGTCTGTCTACTTAGTCTAAGCCCAACCCGAAAAATATAATAATAATAATAATAATAAACAGATTTGTACAGCGCCGTAAGGTCGTAACTTCAGAGGCGCTGGGGCAGACAGCGTGTCAGTGAGCAGAGAAAGAAGAGAAAGCCTGGGAGAACAGGAATGTCTTTAGCCTGGACTTAAAAACTGCAAAAGAGTCACTATTGAGAACAGTTTTCGGTAGTGAGTTCCACGCGACGACGCGCCTCGGCGCCTGCACTGGGGAACAACTGCCAGTCTGCAGGAGCATTTCTTGTGTTTGTACTGTCAACGTTTGCGGATACGACAAACGCAAATAGGACGTATCTAGATCATTAGATCCAGCTTTTCAAGACTTAACAAAGACAGTGAACAAAGTGTCGTCCTCGTAGCCATGCCACTAAAAACCTGCCAGCGTCATTGTAAGAAAACTACAAACATGCAGCGGAAAAGAATAGGCGTACATCCTCACTGACAAAGGGAGGGACTAACAATCACAGCCATTCAAGGAAGTCTATAGTCAACGAAACCAAAAGACGGCGGAATAGCTGGCATAATGCACAGACGTAACGTAAAGGCAATATCTACAGCCGACACTGACACTGGCACGGCACAGAGCATCAACGCGTAACAGTGAGTTGGTTCAGTCTGAACGAACAGATCCCGGCAGCCGAGATCTTATCTACGCGCCAGAAAGACGCGTTACTATTACAACATCGCTGTCCGTGTCGACGGTACATTACGCCGGGCACCCCCGCTCGGCTAGCCGTCGCACGTAACATTAGCTGCTGGCCACCCCCACGTCGTCAGCGCCGTCCCCCACCCCGTCCCCGGTCGACCGCCGGCGGCGATACGCGCGTCACGCCGCCAATTCGATATTCACAGCAACGACGGCGGTGGGCCGGGCGCGCGCCGGCCAGAATGCAATTACTCGCTCTCAGTGAGCCGGCAGTGTGGCAATGGCACAAGCTGCCTGGCTACGAGGACGACACTCGGTGATGTATAGATGCATCATGCCTAGCTGTCGCTAAGCCGCCACCAGTGTCTGTTTGAAGCTCATCAATTGATCGCTGTTGCTAATAACAGTATCGTTAACGCAGTAAACGCTGCCACACACTGTAAACGACTCTCTCAGTCACTGAACCATGCCTGCGTAAGTGTATTTACATAGTGACATTGTTTCTCCAGCCCAAATTAAGCCCTTTCACTAGCTGTGTCAAACATATTTCCCGCTGAAATCTATAGGCACTCTGTTTATTTTTGTACACAGTGTTTTTCTACAAACAGCTGTATGCCAAGAATCCGAAATTTCCAGAAACATTCGTAGAACACCGCACTGAGGACGCTCTGGTAAGCGCGGCAAAAAATTGAGTTACCACCAGCTCCAGCAATACGCCGTGCATCACGGCGGGGAATCTGCCTTTGTACTTAACGACCGCAACATTTGCACATAAAAGATGACTAACAGCTGCAGCAATCAGCAGAACGGATGAAATAACGGTTTCGGAAGAAAACAAAACCAGTCAGCTGCTTCATTTAGTGCTGCAGAATTGTGCGACAAATTACGTTAATTAATTTCTTAGGTTTATATTTCACAACTTTTGGAAGAATACACCTGTACACAGCCGTAAACTTTACGGCTTCAATGTTAGAGCCATGTGCCAGAAACTGAACTCGATGAATGACCACCTGTTATCAGCAACGTAATTCAAAGTGTAATAACATCGACAATAGAGCAAAATATACTGCAATGATAAAAACATTGTATAACATATTCCAAAAAACGTGCAAAAACTGCAAAAACACCAGCATTGAAAACCAAAATTTTAAAAAATTCAGCTAGCAGTTTCACTTAATTTAGGTGACAAGATGTTGACATAAATATGGTAATGATAAACGACGATAATATTGCTTTACACCACAATGCGTGTGTTGCGCTCACAAGCCAGTACAAAGATTAACTTTTTTGCCTTTCATATTACTAGTAGGTATGTCCTCGCTGCAAGGGCTTCACAGAAGAAAAGCGAATGGCGATCTGCGACTGAGCTAACAAGGCAAACGTCGGCGTTCGCCATTATTTCTTGAGATGGCAACGCGCGATCACGCAGCGCCCAAAATCAATATGCGACGGACGCCAGCAGCTGAGATAGCTAAGAAGACGACACGTGCGACGATCGCAGCGTCCGCCCGTCCGTCCGTCTACGATCAATTGACGACGACAGGCGACGTGCGCTAATCGCGACGACGATGCCACCTAGCGAATAAAACACTAACGACATCCGGCGCGACGCCGCCGCGAAAATTAACCACCAGCGTCAGCAGTAGCCGCATCACCCCAGCGCAAGTACGGCACGGGCATGTCGGTTGAGCAACATCGTGCCGTGGTGCTGCGTCAACGTCGGACGTGACCGACGAGCCGACCAACGACCGTTTCGGCCTCCCTGTCTGTCCCTACTGCGCGCAGCCGCCGAAAATCGATGCGTCGCCTTGTCGCAGCAACAGCAGTGTCAGAGCGTGCGGCAGGAGGACGCCACTGGTGGCCACTGCCGCCGTGGCAGCCTGATTTATCACCCATCGCGACGTCCGTCCGTCCGTCTGTCAGACGTCGTTCAGCAAACGTCATTGTTATGAGCGGTTTATCGGACTGCAAGACGGCCGTCCGGACGGTCGGTAGTAGCGATTTTAGGAGCTGTCTCAACGCCATCAACTGAGCGACTGACAGCGACACACCTACTGCCTGCCGAGCGAGCACACATCATCCACTTACTAACCGACTTGCGGCAATTTGACGCCTGCCTCACTAATTACTTAACTGGCCGTTGTCGGATTCAGTCATAAACCTTCGTCTTGGGTTTAAAGTTAAACAAAAGCGGCCAGATTTCCCACACAGTCTTGAACTCATTAATCTGAAGTCACGAGTTTTATCTGCAGTTTAAGTCCAGTCGACGCAGACTCAATATTGAGGTTCCAAAGTTCCAAGTAGGTGAAGAGGTGTGAAAATTAGAGGTTGACCACAGAAGATCCACAATTACCCACGCGGTTATTCTGCACCCCTGCACTGCAATAAAATAAACTTGACGTTAAAATATCAGCCACTGACTGTAGGCCTACTCGCTGATGTGACGTCGCTTAACTGTTTCAACCTAGTAAGTTAGTAGTGAAGTGAGTTAAATTTTGTAATCACTTGTCAACTTGGACGCCCCTGAGTCAGCTGTAGACTGTAGCGTCGAACGTTGAATACATGTACATTGCCTTCCATGCAGTAATTTGTACGTCGTACATTACCTCTGTAGTCTGCAGTCTCTCAACGGGCATGCAGAACGCTTTCAGGAAGATAAAAGATATAGTGCGATGGATATTAATTATGAACACTGCACGGATAAACGAGGCACGCATTGCAGTATGTCGCGATAGACAAAAGCACAGTCGAACATCGCAAGCAGCACTCCACTCATCGACTAAGAGCCCATTCACACACAGAACGACATCGCAAAGCTTTATTTCACCAGTACAATGGCAGCATAAAGATAATAATAATAATACAAATTACAATGCAGTACTATACAAAAAAGTGTCACGCACTTAACAATGCAAGCTCAATACCAGCTTTATGTCTACATAGGGCACAAACGACATCATCTAGCAAACAACATTTCTGCAAAAATTTTCTTTTTCTAGTACGCAGAGTGTCCTCAATATCGGCACAGTTAAACATGCACCTACACGAGCAGGCAATCTCATTCAAGCTGACATGAAAACTTTTTCTAAAGCTACCAGAAATGACGTCGTCCTGTGTGTGATTGGGCCTTAACAATCATCGTTATCTGCATGTCCTCTCGACTTGACTCACTCGACCTCTTCACACTCACAACTAGCCATAGCACAGCAGATGACTGAAAATATGCTTGACTCGATAATCACGCATGTACATGTTGAATAAGTACACAGCACGCAGATGTCGCATATAGAGCCTATGTCTAATATCATCGTGTCGCGATTCTGTAACTAAGCGCTAACTACGTACTGTCAGATACAGCAGACCACTCATTCCCCGTGAAACGCCGTTATCGTTCCGGTATTTAGTCTACACAACGCAGTGACCAGTATCATATTATACTTAGCGACCGAATCACAAGGTGCTGTGGACTGCAGCGCCCCATCGGGAATGGAATTCGACTCCTCGACCTCTATGGTGTAAACACCGGAAAGATAACGGCACGTGACACGAAATGTTTTCAGTATGCCATCCACGGCACTAAGCCTCCAATATCAGCTCAATGCAGGATCAAAACCAAAATTTCTAACCAAATAAGCGCCACCAGACAGCAATGGCATATAGGAGGCCTCTAGCGGTAATTCGGTATCGCCAGCAACTCAAATGAAGAGGGGTTACCTTCCTCGTCCATCTCCTTTGGGGGGTCCGTCACCCCACAAAATCGATCCACACATCCAGTTAATGAAAGCTCTTAACTTTCAAAGATTCCGGTGACGTAGCTTGAGGGACGTGCGAAAATGTAGGTAAAAACAGACGCGGAAACGTGACGCCATGTGCGACAGCTCACAGGTCTCTGCTTAATTAGAAGTCTCGTTTCTGACACGTAACGCGCACTTGATCCACCATGTAAGGCCGACCACAGACAACGATTACAGACGACTGGGTGCTCCGGCAAGGAATTGAATATGCGCGTTCTATAGTCGGACATCAGCGACGTTCAGCGTCACAAAACTCTGTAGTCGTACGTCAAGTCTGGTCAACAACATTCACCCGGGGCCGGGCACACGCGGCATTCATCGTCGTCATGACTGTCGATCAATTATGTTCATTGCTGGCTCTCCGCGCGACACAATGCCGTCATTGCAGACCATGTAAACGCAATGTCATGCTATTTTGTGCGCAGTAAAACCATCCCCTGCAGTGTATAGCGGCGCCAGTCACGAATAGATTAACCGCTGTCAACTGCCTCCAACTGACAATGCCAGCAATGGAAGTTCATAAGACAGACGGAACTGTTCTGTACCGTATTAACTTTAGGCCTATAAAGGTGACTTGTGTACAAAAACTACGCACTGAGCAGATAGATCCATGACCAGTTGGTGAGATATCTTTGCGTTTTCACTCACGTTTCGTTTATCTTAGGTTCAGTTTCTGTATTTTCTCTGCGTTGTCAGTATACCAGTTTAACGGACTGTCTCCATGGAGAGATTCACCTCCGAACTAAGCTATAATTATAGTCCAGTGGGACACTAAACTCACAGTAACAGGATTCGACGACAACGATGACGTCATCAACACGCGAATCGCTTACGTCACTCAATACCGTGCTCCGGCGTCGAAAAAAGACGAGCTGATAAACCGCCATGCAGTCAGGCGGGAGACGTCGTTCGGCGATCATAAAGACGCTTCACGGCGGCGACCACACACGACGCGATATGTCCGCCTGTTTATTGCCGATCGACGCTCGCTCGGACCAGCACCAACCCGTGCCGCCGCCCACAGACAGGCCGCCCGGGCCAGTGCCGGCTTTCGGCTGCCATAAAACGGCCATAAAATTACAGCAGCTGGCGGAACGCGGTCGTGGACGCGCATCGACCCAGTCGGACAACGAATATGTCTGATAATCAAAGACCACCGCAAACACATGGCTCGCCACGTCACACTTATTAAGACGCGGGAAATGAGTCTCCGGGGTCGGTTTAATTCTTTCTTCAAATATCAGTTCCTACAGGGATCAGTAACGTCCGAATACTGGAGTTTAGAATTAGCTTACGATCGAAATTCCACTACATTGTTCCAGATAGCCACATAAGTCTATACTGCCCGACGAAACCGAACTGATAATTATACCGTAGCTGTGTAGAGGCGCAGGTTTTCGTTTACAGTCTGGCACTCTGGCTGGCTATAAACTATAGTACATCAACGAGCATCTCTAGCTCACACTGCTACAAAGCCATGTAGTCAGCTATAGCCACTCGATAAATGCCACTTTGCGCGCACCTTGTAATACAATCCCGAGCGACTGACTGACTCGCTCGGCGGCCCGTTGACAAGATGAAAGCAGAGAAAGGTGGTGTGTGACCTGAACAGTTGGCAGTTTGACCCCTGAGCAGCTGCGGGCAGGTGAAGCCAGATATCATTCACCCAACGAGTGAGCCCTAGCTTGCTAGTTATAATACACCGCGGCTAACCCTTGACAACAGTCAGCTCGTCTCCGTTACCACGGACAGACAAGCACGGAGTACCGATATTCAGAGTAACGCCCGACAATGCCGAGACAGTAAATCCATCAAATACCTGTACTAACATCAGTAATCACTTCACACTTCCATAATTATTACACGGCTGCAGGTACGATTCGTACGTTTATATACTATTCGCCAACGTCACAGAAGATTTTCAACTTTCATGCATTTAATGATCATCGCGATGTTGCGACCGATTCAAAATTTCTAAGGGTGTTCTACAAATGGTTTCAACTGACGGAAAACTGGTACTAAAACGCAGTCTTTACATTCACATTCACAATAATAATTCATCTAAAGTAGCATATCAATTTCCTACAGTAGTAAAACCGCCAGGAAAGTGAGAAACTAAGACTATTATTAATTCTTATGACCATGTCAGCACTCAACATATCATAAAGGCAATCTAGTCATGATCCGTTATTTCTGCATATCGCACAACTCTATAGCAGCTCGACTCAGGCCCACTCCTACATACCATCATCGCCAGAGTGGCGGCAGTTGCCAGCGTTATGGCTGGTCATTACCGAGCGCGTAAACTGCCGACATTTGTTGGCACGCACACCCGTCGAGCCGGACCCATCAATCTGCATATAAAACGACGTAATGGGCCGCAAAGACATCCATACCACATCGATCACACAGTCTACGAACTAGCTTTATTAACTAAAGCTGATAGACTACAATGAATGAACACTAATACTTTCAGGCAACGAAATCGGAGATGAGCTAAACTTTTCAGGTAAATAATCCTAAGCAGGGGCGGATCTAGGATTATGACAACTTTCCAGACGTCACCGTTTTCGAAGTACTTTGTACAATGTCAATCATTTACAGGGATGTGATCTTGTTACAAGACCAAGCTCACACTAACAGAATTCGGTCTTGGTATCGGTCTCGGTCGTGTAAGCTCGGTCTTGAGCTTCATCAAGTTCTCCTCACTGACATTTCCTCTAACCTTCAATCTAGGACCGATTTTTCTTCTAATTGTCTCCTGCGATTAACTGTCACTGTGTCACAGTAAGTTTGATTATTCTCGTGAGCTGCTGTAGCCCGTGAGTCCAGGGGCGTCATTTCAGTCAATTCTTGGGGGATCCAACATGTCCAACTACATATACAATATACCGATATTACCGAATTTTGTTGAATTGTACACTCCGCAATGCCATTGTGAACGTCCAAGTTGTGCAAAATTCTTCACTTCACAATCCTTGTGGGCTGTGGACTCCCAGCGTGAGCCTGCCTGACTTCTGGATCTTTTGATGTCGTGTATTGTGTCCGAGGGGAGCACAAACCTGCGCGCTGCCACTTTTTTGTGATCATGTCCTTGAGATTAACCCAATGACCTTAAAACTCGAAGGCGACCTATAGATCTTCTAAAGACGTACCTCACTGACAATGTCTCACAGTGTTGCATTGCGTGCACAAAGTTGTGTAAAAACTTGCTGTCTTAAGGCATTCAAAACTTCGAACTTTAATTGAAAAAAATACAAAAACATACATCAAGATCAAAGGTCATAGGTCAAGGTCAAATGTCAAACGCTCCGAATCACTTCTAGCGTTATCATAATACATATTCCGATCAAGTCCCAGCAATTTCCGACCAGTAGTTTTTGAGTTGCACGCTACTGCTTTTTCGCTGCCGTGACCTTGACCTTGGACCCATGACCTTGACACTCGTGCATCGTGGAGTGCGTGACAGTATTTTTCTATTATACTGATTTGTGTTATTTTTTATTTTTATGCGCCGCCATGTATATGGTGAAATAAAGCTTTGTGTGATACGCAGCATGTAATGCAGCTCACGTAACAGTTAGCGACTCTGTGATGAAGCTAATGTCAGCACGCACATGTGTAGCTATATTACTGCTCACGTCAACAGCGCCGCGCCGCGCCGCGCCGCCGCCGGCCATCTTGACTCGATCAATCTCTTCCATGCCTCGTCCCTGCCCGGCCCGGACCACCCACCACGCGGCCGACCAATCTGCCCGGCCGGCGTTTGAGTGAGTGGTTCGGATTTGCGTCATCGTCTCGTTTCATCGCGTCACGTCAACAGCATAATCTCGTTCTCTTCGTTGCCAATACCGCAGTGTACCGGCCGCCGTCGTGTACGGAGAAGGATACTCGGACGGACAGCCATTTGTACAAGAGGCTGCGTCCGTCCGAACAGACAATGGGTCATGCAGGCTGACCGACCAACGAGTCACGCTGCTGACCCCTTGACCCAAGTAACCCCATGACCCACACTGCACACAAGCTGTGACCATATCACGGCGACACGTTTACACACGTGATCGAGCACAGTTTAGCGTCACATTCGACAATCGACATACAATAGGCGTCTCTCCAGGCAGTCAGTTCTGTTCGGCTGCATTGCTAAAATAACCACTCACATGCGCACAACGTTAGTAGACAACACAGCACAGTACGGGTCAGAGAATCATCAAAGCTCGTATTCAGATGTGTACTGCAATGCAAGGCGAGACCCACCCAGCTACCAACACGTAGAAAGCGTGCGAGTTATACAAATAAATTTCTATGTAAATATGCTCAGGCTGAAAATTTACTGTGTGTTACAATTTATTCATTGTGAGAGGATGATATTGTAGTTATGTTATATGTATATATTTATTTCTTTTTCTGTTATATTTGTATTACCATCTTTGGTGAATAAAGCTTTGTGTGTTATTCGTTGACAGACAATGGTACTAAAAATTACTAAATGTTCCTATCCGTCACATTGTAATATATAAGCTAGCCAAATATGCGTCACAGAAGCTGATACTGTCAGAGAAGCCTAGTTAGTCAATCCATTTCTAAATGTATCCGTATTCACTAACAGTTTGCTTTCACACGCTGAAACTTGCCGTCAGAAGCCAATTGATCGTCAATTAGCTGCAGACGTTGCAGCATAGTAAATCCGGTCTGCAGACAATAGCGACGATCGACGAGCGAATGGACGGAGCGACGCGGAAGACGATCGATTTGTCGACACTGCTGACACTGTAGTCACGTCAGTAGCAGTTCGCCGAGCCGACAAACACCGCACCATTAATTGGCGTGACGCGCTTTACGTCATCAGCCGCGACTCGACTCGTCGCCAGCTCGCCCCGGCGTCAGACCGACCCGCATCGTACCGCACGCGCTATCGGCACTCTCCCTCTCTCGAGGGAGGCAGGGCATTGCCGGCCGCCCCCCGGCCACATCAGCATGCATTATTTGACAGCGTCCGACAACAACCAACACGCCGCGCCACCAGTCAGGGACGCGGCGGAGAGGAAGTGCCGAGGAGACTGGAGAAGGAAGGAAGAAGAGATGCCGCCGCCAACGTTGCTGCTGCTGCTGCTGGAAAGCTGATGATGGCGCGCGCCGGCTGATGCTATGTACCGCCAGAATGCAACATGGACGCAGTTTACGAGACCATTTTACGCAGAATCATCTGCTATAGTGCTACTGCTAGCCGTGCCGTGCCGTGCCGTGGACGGCGCATTAACACGTGTGCTAACAACCTGCCGTACTCATCAACTCAGTGCGTCGTTTCTATGACGACTGTCTCCTAGCAACCGTACAACTATGTAGTCCATCAGATCTCTTTGCAACGTAGTCGACACTTTCTAACAGCCTGCGGCATCATGTTCATCAGAACAAAACAGCAAGAGTAGCTATCGTTGGCTTCATGATCCGCTCCAGTAATGCATACACTTGCTGCGAAATGGTAATGCAAAATGTATATATACATATACTGCGGTTGTTACTTAGTTAAGTTAGTTAAGCTGTTTCTTCTGCTACCTTTCGGTGAATAAAGATGAATATAATGCACTGTGTTGTGAACCAGTTGCAGCCTACTTCCACAGAGTTTAATAGACAACAGCGAAGAATAATGCCTTAAAGTCTCTCATCTGTTACACCGACAGACCGACAGTAATTACGTACAAAATGGATACAACTATAGGCTACGAAGAATTTCAGGCAAAACTGAAATAAGACCAAAGAGGTTCAACAGGGCGTGTAAAAGGAGTAGACAAGTGATTATCTTAAATGTCCTAGATGACAGATCCACTTTTACTAAGTTTCATGTACTTCCTGTGACCCGTCTAAATTCATCCATATAAGAGTTCCACGATAAACAACCACGCAGTCGTACCATGGTCGGTGTTATCGTGAAACTCTTACATAGGTGAAACAGAGAATTCACCGGAAGTAAAGAAAAACATAGATAAACATGAATAGATTATTAAATTACTTACGTCGCCTATAGTATGGCAGCCATGCAGGCGGTGTATTGTACACTGTACAAGCTTTATCAGTGGAGTTCAGTCGTTCACAGCTCAGCCTCGAACGCCAAGACACTCAGAACACTCTGCGATCACAAGGTTGTCTTTTCCTGATGTCCTACTGACTGAATTTCGTGTTTTGTAGAATATAATATTACTCTGAAAACCTGCAGATGCGGAAGTTTATAGAATTATTTCCGACCGCAGCCAACAAGCCCGGGCAGGCATGCGCCAATGTAATAGTTTCAAGCAATGTAATACAACACGAGCATATTAACCCAGTGCCGCGGATATGCTTCATTCCTAGCGGATGAACACGTCGCTGGTGCGCACTATGATTAACTGGCTGCAGACTACCGGTCCACTAGTGCATGCAATGCGGGCTGGCGGTATCATGCGGACGGTTACTGCAGCAGCACGAAATTCACACTTTACTCAGACGAGACGGGACGGGACGGCGAGTCAGACGGCAACCTGTCAGTCTGTCAATCAAGTCCATGTGTTTATCTGCAGCAGTTGTCGGCGGCGTGTTTTTGGCCACTTTATGTTGTGCTGATATGCAAACCACAGCGCAAACATCAGCCCAACACGGGTAAACCCTACAGTTGACTAACTTGCACCCGACGCACGACACTAGGATAAAACGTCACAAGTAGACGCGGGCCCGAATTCAGCAGGTGGGAGACCAGGTTTAAATCCGGCTCTGAGCAGATTCAACAGCAGAGATGCGGAGTCGGAATTCTGCAAAGAAGGACTCCAGATTCTTGCCAAATAGCCGCTTGGTCACGAGGCATACAAAGCTAGGCAAAAGTATTGGCACATCTATGAACTACAAAACTAAACAAACGCAATTTTTCCGAAACTGCTTGTCAGGTGCCTGCTTGGTTAGCATTTATACGGGGGCATACACAGGTGATTCATGTATGTGCATACTGTAATAGTGTTCTACTCGTGTACAGTAGACACTGCATTAACAACGGTTGGGCGACATTCGCATTCCAGCGCCATCATACCACTAATTCATTATCATTATCGTTATCGCTGAAGCGCTGGACACGTAACCTAAGCCTGAATTATGTTAAGTTTACAAACTCACCACACGTCTACTCCAGTACATTATAGTGCACCGTGCATTGCCTGGGATATAACAAGTGAGAGAGAGAGAGAGAGAGAGCAAAAGATCACACAAGACTTGGAAACAAGTTGCTTTGTTATTATGCACTTCTGCGTTTGCTACGGACTTACTGCGTACACGTTCGGCCAGCGATCAGTGATCACTGTTTCGGGAGATGATCATCTGATGTCATATCTCGCGCGCCATTCAAGCGTCCATGACTGATTCTCAGTCACAGTTTGTCTCAGCTACTAGTCTCGACCCGTGGCCTTGCGCAGGTGTGCCGCCCCAGTGCACTCTTCTTCGACAGTCAACGAAAATCGCGCGATAACTTATACTTAGCAGTTGAAGCAGAAATGGATGGCTTTGCATCTGAAGTAAATGTGCGGCAAACGGAGTATATACATGTACACCACGCCAAGATCGAGGCGATCACACTGTACTGATATAACACAGGCATCAACGGCATCATTCACAACAACTACTGCCAGTGCAAACTGTTTTGACTCACTAACTGTACAACCGCGCGTGGGATTTTAAGCTGCTCATAGCGAACGAGAGTTATGAATGCCAATCACGCGACCGACCTTCGACGCAAAATTAAGGGCCGCGCATCGACAACCCACTACACATGCAAACAGAGGATTATATGAGTAACTAACTGTATACTCAGTAGCGAGAAGAAATTAACCGGTTACAGCGGCATACAAATACCAGCATCGGCATTAAATGCAAGGCGATACAGTGACACAATGGGCAATTTAGCTCATTCATTATATAGGAAAGAGAAACGCTTAATAGCGCCTCTTGATGAAGCAACGTCATCTCAGAAGTGTTCACCAGATATGGCAGGCATTGTCAAAGGATGTAAGTCATCTCACAGTCTCACGTGCACACCCAAACGTTTATCCACGAATGGAATGAACCATACCTGCCTTTGCCTTCCCAGCTGAAGCTGTTGTATCAGGTACAACAAGCAAAACGCTTCCAGTACCACCACGAGAGCACAATGCAAATCGACACTTAATAAGTCACTCAGAAGATGAGTCATTCCGCGCAATCGCTATAGCTGACGCGGGCAGCCAAACACGCAACAATGTAAGTTATTTAACCATGCTGTTGTGCAATTCTCTGTCAGCCGCTTATCAGTAAATAAGTTGCTCTCATTTATTTGTTCTCCATTCCTCCTACTAGAAGGAATGGAATCTCGATTCAGTGGGGCGCAGCCCGCGGAGGCAAACTGTAACAAGCCATCCAATCTATCAACTGCCAGCGTACCATTTATTACATCACATGTATCTTTTGGCAAAAATTTCAGTATACTGCACTCTTTAACTTCGTCAATGGAGCCAGTTTAGTTGGATATTATACAAAACGGCCATAAGATAGCAGTGCAATAGGTAGACTTTTAGTATTAAGAAATGTAAACGTCAAATAATACTAGGTGTAAAAACAAATTGAATATGTTTCTGAGAGATGTCATGTTTTTATGTTCCTTGTGTGTCTCGGTAATAATTCTTAATTTCGCGTGTTGAACTGGACTCTGGGTAGCCCATAAGCGGAGCATTTGCTCGTTGGGGACTACCCATCGCACCACATTTACTATACTCTGTGTATTTTGCTTTTGTATATTGTGTGTGTGACGAATAAATTTGCTTGATTGACTGATTGATGACTGGTATAGCAGAGAGTCGACAACTGCAGCCGGCTGGCCCCTGTCGTTGAAAGAGTTAACATTGTGCCCGAGACGTCGACACTCGACAGTCAGCATTCATTACTACAGTCGACGTCGGCAGGTTGACCTCGAGCAGTTGCCGATCTCCGCACAGCGCCAACGCAGCGCCGCCGCCTTACAGAGTACATCAGGCGGCGTCAAGTCCAAACTCCACTTGTACGATTTGCTGTAGACTTGTTGTAGCGTTGTGGCTGTAGCCAATCACGATCAGAACAGGCGCTTTCGCGCATCAAGTTTTGTTTACTTTTTTGATACCGGCCAGTGGCCAGCGCCACATCTGATGACTGATATGCGCTTAGATGAGCACACAGTTGAAACAGTATGTAAATATAACACAGCCACAGCAGATGCTACATCAGCAGTACAGCGAGCGGCGTAGTTGAAATTGTTCAAATGTAGGTCAGTATAGGCCTGTCAAACAGACGAACTGTACAACAAGTCCACATCACATCGTATAAGTGTGGTTTGGACTTCAGCGTGTACACTAGAGTACGCTAAGTAGGCGTTGCCCCGGGTAACCCCCTCCCGTCCCCGACACGTCGAACAGCGGTTATTGTCAAGCGGCGTAATCGATGAGAGCAGAGTAGCGGCGACAAACGGCGTCGTCGACTGACGATAGTCATCCAATAAATACATACGAACACTCGTTCAGCGGCCAACTCGATAAACCGACTGACTGACAGCTGCTGCTGGCTGTGGCCGCCGCCGGTCGCTGTACGGCAATAGGACTCGATGTTCAATAATACACAGACCTTAGCTAGTCAAGTATCAATCACGCGTTCTACACGCACTATCGGTGCGTTTCTGATATCAAATCGTATATCTGTGAACTGCAGCAATGCCAAGACGATTAACAGGCTGCTAGCATGCTATACTAGACCAAGACCCTTTGCCAACTGTATGAGCTGCATGAGCTCACATGACCTGCTGCCATCTTTCAGTGGCGATTTCAGATAAATAAAATAGTTTGTTAACAGAACAGGTGCTCTGCAAT
>Ga0126335_1000518_pt1 | contig 18784 bp, 10 predicted proteins | sample OlaspJWI45metaG_FD_108409 | JGI IMG/M metagenome (GOLD analysis project Ga0126335, IMG submission 108409) | Marine gutless worms symbiont microbial communities from Oahu, Hawaii - Olavius sp. 1 OAHU.JWI-45 metaG | ecosystem: Host-associated > Annelida > Digestive system > Unclassified | place... | reverse complement strand
GTATGTTTAAGCCTAACAGCAATCAATGTCAGTGGTAAAACGAACATGTTGAGTAAAATCAGTCAATATGGCAATATGTTTGTTAGTAATTTTACAGCTTATGTTTAAAGTGTCCGCCTTTAGCTGAGATGCAAAAGCGAAGGCGTCTACGCCATTCGTCGATGGCTTTGTCGCGCACTGCGGGGTCGCCCACTTCCTGGTCGCCGGTCAGTCGTTTCTGTGTCTTTCAATTTTCTCAACAATTTGTTCAATGCTCGTAATTTCCAGCCTTTAGTAGGAAACTCTTTAATCAATCGTTTTGCGCCATAGCCCTTTAATTCTTACAAATTTTTAATCAATATACGGTCTTCCTCGCTAAAAACAACCATGTTTACATACACAAGTCGGCTGCTTCCACGACAACACAAGCTGGTTCCCGACGTCAGCGCTAATAGTAATAAATAACAAGTAAATAGGCGTTATTTTTTGTGCAGAGATTTTTACAATGTTTAAGCTTTATTTCTGTCAAATGTTACCAATGTTAGTCAACATTTGACAAATTTATTGTGAAAATTAAAAGGGTGCACTTTTTATGGTTCAGAGTGTGTATATATATATAGTATATCACAAGTCAGTTCTCTTAGCAAAATGTATTGTAGCCCGGAGATTGTAGTGATCTAAGTACAGGCCACTAAGCACGATGTGTAACCAACCGGACTGAAACAACCAGTGCAGTCAGCGTTGTAAGATCGACAGAACAGGTTAAAAACATTAAGTTTTCAGACGTTTCCAGACTGCAAGCGCCAGGCAGAGGTAACGTCGTTTGGCATGAAGTGGTTTAGACCATTAAGCTGCAGAGACAGGTCTTTTAATGCTAATAATAAGGAAAAGCTGAATTTATCCTCAAGGAGTGTGTACACGTATTGGCAAAGGTTTTTGGGGTCTATGGTCAAAACGGCGACAAACCAAAACGGCGACAAGTCATAACGGCGACAAGTCATAACGGCGACAACCAAAACGGCGACAAATCAGCCTGGTCAAAACGGCAACAAGTCAAAACAGCGACAGCTAAAACGGCGACAAAAGTTTATTGTAATTATTGTAATTGAGAACATAAAAACACAAGTAAAACGGCGACAGCCAAAACGTAAAAACATAAAAACACTACAGTTAACACATTCAACAGCAAGACTTGTACAACTCAGTTAACAAACTGCACAGTTCGTAAAATAATGCAATGTCTACAAAGCCATACTGTTACTGTTTCTAGCCTACTCAGCAGGACCATAAACGAAAGCGCAGGCGCATAGCAGTTTTTTTGGCAGATTTAGCACCAGAACCAAAGTCATCCCAAAAGAAGTTCACCCGAATGTGCAGCTGCTTGTATTTCTTCTTTTGCGTTTTCGTCAGTTTTCTGTCGGAGACCAGTTTGAGATGGAGTTCACAGACTTGAGCCTCATCATACAGGAGACAAATGAGGACATACGCACAGCTATGATGCTTCACACCGGGTAACACTACAGCCATCGCTCACCAAAGCGCTTTTTCGAAGTTCGAAGTTACAGCACATACGGAAACGTCGGCGTCTTCGCCTTCAACAATACGCTTACTGAACGGTACTAACTACTAACGCCAATATTCCTCGGATTAGCATTAACTTACAGCAAGCTACCCATCACAATACACAATAAAACTTGGCTCAGTAACGACACCACCCAAAAATCTGTCCGTTAGCATTTATAAAACTTTCTTGTCGCAGTTTTGGCTGTCGCCGTTTTGGCCCGTCGCCGTTTTGGTGTCGCTGTTTTGACTTGTCGCCGCTTTCGTCTGTCGCCGTTTTGACCATGTTATTTGGATATGATAGCATTAAACCGTTGTACGAGGAGAGGACGGAGGAGACGTTGTAACGGAACGGTAACAAGGCGCCGTTATTGCCAGAGACTTCGGCAATGCATTTTCCTAACTTCTAAATTGGGGTTACTTCAAGAACAGATAGGTTATACAAAAGTGAAACATAATCAGCATTCAGCAGTGAACGACGGCAGATTGTTAGACACACCGCCATGCAGTATTCAATCAGAGTGGGATTGCTCTGAGATGTTGTCTCAGACCGAAGAACGAGCTGCATGGAACTGGTGTCTGTATCATACACTAGAAGCCTGTCTGCACGTTAGACGTCTTGCTCACTGGAGAGATCGATACTCATTTCTCGATTTCCTCTACGATCTAGTATGAACGTTAGAGTTATTAAGATCGTTTGACGAAATGAAACAAAACTTAACGTGACGCTGCTGTGATGAGACTCGCCATCTCAAGACGAACGTTAGCGTCGGACGTGATAATGCGTGCTGGGACTTGGCTTGGCCACTTGCCGCCGCCGCCGCTCGGCTGTTGCTGAAACCACCACGACGACGGCGGCGGCGACGGTGGCTGTTGTAGATTTGTTGCAGCGGCGACGTCGGACGCGGCGGTCATAGATATAACTCTATACCACGGCCGCGCTCGCCTCGTGGACACTGCAGTGTCGGATGGATGGACCGACGGACGGACGGCGCATAGCCGCCTACAGACGTACGGGAGAGCACGCGCGCGGAACAGATGAAAAATGGACTTGTCCCACGCTGACTGTTTCATTGGCTCCGAGCGTCGTCTGGCATCGGCGCCCGACAGATAGTCGTCATGGCAACTCGTCTTTCCGGCTGCGTGGTGCTGATGGACGTTCATCATGAGTCCACTTTCTTCGCAGTCACTGCGCCGCCGCATCCGCATAATTTCGCTGACTTGAATCAAACTGATGCGACTCAGCAACGCCATGATCGAATGCGTCTCACGACGTCAATGGGCCGTTGAAAGAAGTTTATTGCTCGTTAAGCCAAAAGAACAACCAGTCAAGTAGCGCACCCAGTATGACCATGGCAAGACTGTTGTTATATCTCCAAAGAATTGTACATTGTACATAAGTAAGAAGGTAAGCAAATTTGTGTTCGTGTGTGCAGCAGTCCTTACAGTCTAAAAGTCACGGAGGCGCTATGCTAGTTTCATTATGTTCTGCAGAATAGCATGACGTTCAAGAGCGCATACGATATAGTCAGTGTCGGCGATGTATCACGAACTGACAGCGGCAGTGAGTTCCACAGGGTCGATCCAGAAACAGCGAAACACAAACTTGGTAACAAAGTAAACAAACATATTGAAACATTGCAAATGTATGCCTAATACACATAAGTTTTTAAATTATTGTTTCTCCCATATACTGCTGACATAAACGCCACGTTAATGTTTACTTCCTTACAAAACATAGACATAAAATATGCGTTGCAACCACAGTAAAGCTTATAGCTCAAGTGAACAAGTGGCTACCGCTATAACGGTGTATAGTAATGGTCGCATCGAAGTGGCGCCATCTGGCAAATAAGTAAGAACAGTCGCCCGCGTGACAGACGGATGGACAGACAGGCTGACAGACGATCGCGCTACAAAATCAGTCTCCGGCTGTTTTCTCGTCCATCAGCGTTATGTCATTACTATCGGCTTTAGCTGAGACATCTCTTAGACATGCATATAAAGAGACTTGGATTAGTGAAACTAGCTGACATCACGAAACACGAAAAATCTCCTATTTGCATTCGCGCCGGATGTATACATATGTGTCGAATCGTCGACGGCTAATTTGTGAATTATAAAAGAGTAGATTGAGTTGCGGATTATTCACCAGTCAGCCATGTGCATCGTCCGTTCTTATCAAGATCGGTTTTCTACGAGCGGCGCGTCGACGCAAAGGTCCGCCGACCGGGTTAAGATTCGCATTAATTATAGAGGAGTCAATTACGGCGTAATGGTCGCGGGTTAGCGGGCAGTCGTCAGAGCAGTTTCGCCTTCGGAATCATATCTGACAAGTAGTAAATCTTGTTAGCCATTTCTTGTTGTGTGGCTCGCCCGTTCATTCGCTACCACACGCATCTTCGTTATCGTCGACACGCAATTCTGAGTCGGCTCGAGTCCCGGCGGGTCACGGTTAATTGAGCGGTCGGCGGCACTCGACTCGTCTGAGAACACTGGCCATACCAAGCGCTGTTCGGCGATATGCTTAACCCCTGTGTACATCTTTCACGCTGCGTTGTGTAAGTAAGTAGGCTATGCTTAACTGGAAAACATTTCAATACGGCACCGGAATCGCAGAGATATGACGCTGCTGGATGGTGTTCATCACCATCTGCGAAGATGATTTTTGCCGTCGTGCAAAAATGTTTATAGTGAAAGGCTGTTGTCTTGCACAGCTAATGACAGGGTGTGCTGTACTGTATGACACTCGTTTCCGGCTGATGTCTTCATTCTTGAGACTTGGATACCTGTACCATGTACAATGTTACATGCAGTCATTACGAAACTTTATTTCACTATAATGGCGAAATTGAGACACAACCGAAGATCCCCTCGGAAACATTTTTAGTTTTCACCAGAACGCAGAGTTTCTGCATATACAGTGTGTTTAAAAAAATCTAAGTGACTACGTCTTCGACGATAACTGGAAGAGTAAGCGTCCGTTGTAGTAATTTTTGGTACAGTTATTACTTAGACTATAGGTCATCGAAAGATAGTTTTACTTTCCTACTTCACCTATTCTGTGTAACTGCCTTACCTTGGGAAATTGTTGAACGTAAAAATTACAAATTTAGTCCATCATAGCTGTTAACCCGAACGCTACAACGCCTGGATTTTAAATAAAATGTGACTGTGTAACTTTACCTACTCATTATTTAACTTCCGATTTAAAAAGCAATAACAAGATTTATTGCAGACGATAAATTTGTTTACCTTACATTAAGTAAAAATTAAAATCATGAAAATCGCAGACGAAGACGCTGTTCTCATCAAAAATCTTTATCTGTCGAAGGACTGGGCGCACGTCAGCTGTTGAATGAATTTCCTGACAAAGGTTGGAAACTGGGAAGTATCGACTGCCTTCTGAAGAAAATCTGCAAGACGGGTACCACGTGAAACTGGCATTCACTATTCCAGTGTCCATAGGATCATTCACTGTGATCTTCAACTCAAGTGCTTCAAGCGACGTCGTGCGCAACAACTGTCTGAAGCCAACCGCGTCGCCCGTCTGACTGGCTGCAAGCAGCTGCTGAAAAGGTACGATGATTCTGCGGTCGATTTCATATGGTTCACGGAAGAAAAAGTGTTTACCACTGAACCACTATTCACTTCACAGAACGATCGGGTCTACGTGCCGGTCGGAACCAAGAAGCGATTCATTCAACCCAGCTGTCTGCTACGTACGCGTTCTACGTTCAGCAAAGCCGTTATGGTGTCAGTTACCGTGTCAAAAATGGGTGTGACTGAGCTGATGTTTGTCGACCCCGGAGTTAAAGTTAATGGCCAGTACTACCGCAATGTCTTGCTGCCTCAGCAGATGATTCCAGCCATCAAACAAGTAGCAGGCGACACATGTGTCTTCCAGCAAGACAGCGCTCCGGCACATCGCGCCCGTGATACCATCCAGTTGCTGCAGAGAGAGACACCTGACTTCATTGGTCCTGACCTCTGGCCGCCCAACAGTCCAGACCTGAATCCCATCGACTACAAGATCTGAGACGTCATGCAGCAGCTGGTGTATGAATCACGAATCAACATGTAGACCAAGATACGAATAAATCGACGCCATTGGTGATAACTAGCGAGAGAGCTAACCAGTTGGTACTGTGCCCGTACAGCAATGAGTTCCTATATACACCATGCCAATAACCTGCGCATCAAAACACGACGTCAAGGGTATGACGCCAGTGGCATGTCATTGCCACAACGCTGCTGCCGACCACGCATCTATAGTCGCCACAACACGGACTAACGTTAAACCCAATAGCCGATTTGTCGTTTGACTTTTTATAAACAATATTTACACAACTGAAGCAAAGCGAAGACGCGAAACCTCGGCAGTTGTCCTGTAGTACATACAGGTACAGTGCTGTCATCTGAAGCGCGCGCGCGTGCTCTGTCCAAATTAGTACGACATTATTCATTGGCGGCGAGACAACTAATCCGTCGCTGATCGCGCTATATCCAACGAATAAAAATAACATGACGGGCTGAAGGGCATCTTTCGACCGCGCTCGCCTGCCCTGCGTGGCGACACTAAAACCTCGGTGATTTATATAAATGTCTGCATCAGCAGCGTTCCATCGCCGCCTGGTCTAATAATTAAAACAGGGATTCCAGCGAGAACTGACATGCGGCCTTGCACGCCGGGGCGGGCTTCAGTTGGAGCGATTGATCGGTTTGATGAGCCGTCGACGGACTCGATCGCCGAGTGACTGAGTGCCGACAGACCGCGATGAATAATAATTAATTACGGCTGGATTAACGGACGGCATAGTCAGATGGCTCAAGAACTCTTGGCTGCGGACAGTGCAGAGATGGGGATGAATTCTGATGATACGTGCATGAGTGTGCCTGCCTGCTGAGGATGCTGCTGCGCCGCTACAACGTTACGGCCGATGCATAATTCTGGCCTATATTTCTACCGTCGTCTAAAAATAACACTTGAGACTGACCAAAATGAATGAGTGTTGAGTTTATATCGATTGTCAATTTGACCCATTACTTTTTGCCGCTTATGTCTGCCAGAAAAAAGTGCAGTGGATATACCGCACGCAGAAGATTTCTTATAGGCTATTTAAATACAAGTTTAACGGGTCGTGGCAAACCTGTCCACTGTTGTGCTTTAACGTTACTGAAATGTGAAATTCTAAAAACTTTATTGCACATTATACATATGTTAATGTTACTTTGGTTCGTCTTATCTGAGGCTTTAATTATGCACTTCAAACTCAAAGACGCACTATATGAGCCATATTTCGGCGCATTCAAGTTTGCTTTGTTGACACAAAGCTGTTGAGCTTCTTCCCAGCTTGATAGCTAAAAGCCTATAAGATGTCAGTTTCTCGTTTACATAAGATGCGATCGATCGTAGCAGCTGCTGCAGCCGCGTTGTGACAAAGACATCTCAAACTGTCGCCTAGTCAGTATGTCTTGAGCGCTGCAGTACATCTCAGCTTGCAATGTCTGCGTGAACGCCGTGAACGCCGCCTGCCGCACGGCAGATGACGCACCAGTAAACAAGCCGACTACCGTCGAAATCCTCTGCCACGATGAAATTACAAATGGCGCTCTCTTCGTCGCCAATAAATCTAGCTGCGTCTATGTGCCCCGCGGTGACGGCGAGCATAGCGGCTAGCCACGCGATCGAGCGCGCCCCGCCAGATTAAGATCAACAGTGTTGCATTTCGTTGACTAATCTCGGTCGGGATCAATCAACACGCGACGCCACACCAGCCGACCGACCGGTCGCCGATTATCTGACCCGCTTTGGCCCGCTCAACCACCGGGAAACCGTGCCCGCGTTGACGAGTGAGTGCAGCAGCACGAGCGAGGACCGTCGAAAATCATATTTGTCGATCGGATTCGTCAAGACGGCAGTAGCAGCAGCCAGCATCTCGGCAGATGTTCACAGTGGCTAATTTCATCTCAGTTCTGACCGACCGGACCTACTACAGCATAACGCTGTTAGGTTTAATCCACTGACGCTGACGCAAATCCGGTCCGAATGTGTCGGCGGCAGAGATGACTGACATGTAGAGCCTGTAGCATGCAGTAGATTTTTGTTTTTTTTTCATCGCAGCGTGAACGTTGATGCAACCTATACACATTGGTGAGAATGACAACTGCAGACTGAAACCTTGCGACAGAAAAAAAGACTAATGAGAGCCATAAAACAGACTAATAACATTGATGAAAGTTAAAACAACATTGAACCCACATAAATTATTTTAAATTATATTAACAACATGAATTATCACAGCGCTCGAACTCTCTATTTTCACGACGTTACGTTTTGCTCGAGCTCTCTGTTCGTTAAGTTTTTGAATGCTCCATCGATGAAGGTAAACGCTCTTACTACAGGTCGGCCAATGCTATTTTGGTAAGATTGACAGACTAGCGACAACGGATGTTACTCTACAGCTCCTTCAATCGAAATGCATACCAGTCTCTACTTTATCGCCTTGAGCTCGTGATGTCAGAAAATAATTTATGTGGGTTACTTACTGATATAGCTGCCACTGAGCTAAATAAACTATAATTGTCTAGGTTGCCTTCGTTAGCTGTTTCCTAATTAGTGGCAGCTTTATCATTTCTGACATCACGAACTTTTGTACGAACTTTCCTTTTCTTTTCTTTACCACTTCTAGAACAGACGGACATTCAAAATAATGTTCACCTGGTCGTTTTTGATTTTTTCCCTAATAAAACTGTGCACTGCATAGTCGAACGAATTAGCTTGTCTTTGTTGATAGGGTATGAATATAAACCATAATAAGCTTTCAGTAACTGCATGACCACCTCCTCTAAGGCCAACTTTTTCAAATATACCGTTAAAGGCTCTATAAAAAGAGCGTTTCGCGTAGTCGTAAGTAGGCTACACCTGAAAATTGTAGATGCTGTCAAATAAACGCCGAGGTATATTACGGTATCGCATCACAATATCTCATGGCCATCAACAGCAGTGATACACTTACATTTCACCTTATATCGAGGACCAATTCGCATGCATGCGGATTAATTCACATTAATCGTCATATCAAGCAAGTCAAGCTCAACTTCACAGGCATACAATAGCTGTTGTAGAGCAGTTACTGATAGAGCCAGCAACAAAATATCACCCGCATACACAATAATACAAACACGTGTAAATTTAACGTAGCAGCCTGTTCCAGAGGCCTGAACTCGTTGCACCACACTGTCAATAAATACTGCAAATACATAGGGCGAGAGCACGCCGCCTTGCGTATTACACTCGACAAAAACAATATTGCGAACCCCATTTAACGCATGTAACTCTGACATTAAACCATTTTTCTAACAACGATAGCAACTTGTTCGGAAAGCCTCTATCCATTAGTTTGATCAAAAGACTGGAATGATTCATCTTGTCTTTTGCCTTAGTGACATCAAGTGCAGATATATTTACAGTTGACCCGGAGGCGAACCATGAATCTACGACACATCGTAAAATATAGATTGCATGATTACATCCATGATTTTATAAAAAGCCAAACTGATTATCAGTAGTCCAACAAAATTTATAGTTACTGTTAATTTTTGTCGTGAAATATTTGGCATTGATTTGCCTAGTGTTACATTCAATGTATAGTGTATAGTCACCTAACTTGTTTAAACAAGCGTTGAACTAAAAACAGTCATTTTATTCACTAAATAAAATAATAAATACATGTATGTGATTTCAGTGTGACGCTACATGGGAAGTTGATAAGCGTGACATCGCTGTTGATTTGCATACACTAAGTGAGATAAATGCGGACAAACGGAGCCCATAAGTGTCCGAGTGAGTAGGGTCAATCGTCGGTCAATTAACCCTCTTGTTGCGCCACCCTTTTACTGCGCTCCTCGCTTCTGCCGGGAGCACTTATCATCGCCGCACATCAAAATCCATACCGCCCGCTGTCAGGGACCGGCAGCCGCGATTGATGGCCCCTGACCCGCGACGTGTCGACCGTTTGACCCATTCAGCCTGCGGCGACGACCCGATACTCAAGTCGCTCGTAAATGTGTCATAATCAGCGCGTGGGTGGTCTCCGTTGAGCCGTTGAGATAATCTGTCGTGAATGGACTGCGGCGCTGCGCGGCATGGCAGATGATGATGCATGAGGAGCAGAAAAATAAAGATGTATGACGCACGCGCTCATCACTGCGCTGCTCTGCGCTCAATCGACTGCCTCATCATCCAGATGTCACCGTCGTCATCGTCGTCACCACCAGCAATAACCACAGTTGTACGACGGCTTTCTACAGGTGAATGCAGCAGGCTAACGTCTTCAGATTCAACAGATTGTATAAAAAATACACATACTATAGATTAATTCATATATGTCTTATTATTATTATTTATTATAAAATCGTACACGAAGTACATGACAGACAGAGATACAGTAAGAACAATATAAACAGGAAAAGAGAGCACTAGGCCTAAACACACACAAACACTGGATATATCGTCATCTATAAGATCACGCGAAACCATGTAGGCAATGATAAAAACCGTCCCTAACCACAATAATCTCAGAAAACAAATTTGCTAATACAAATAAAATGCTTTCTCGGATCTAACTTTTTCAGCAACAGCAATGTGAAATTATGTACGTTTATTGCTTTTAAAAGCAAATGTCGCGTACAGATAGTGTTAATGTTTCGCGCATTAGGTAGCGTTATTCGTTGTATTAACTGTCTACCTAAATGTCCGCTGTATGTTTTCTACTTGCTGTGGAATGCTACCTGCTCTATTTCAAAACCAAGAAACCAAAGGTATCGCCAAGAAGGCAGTGCATAACCGTCAGGAACGCGCTGCCAGTAGCCTATAACCGTGACACATTGCGCATAAACACAGCGAATTTTTCAACAACAAATCCAGAAAATCCATTGCATTAACATTACTTTTCAGTTTTCACTGACAGCCTCATTATGTTGCGGTTGTTTGTATTTATGCTTGCGCTGCTGTGTTTTTTGATGCTAATAATAAAGATTTATATAAAAATGACTGCATTTTGCCGATCGACTAGGCATATTTCTAGTATCAGAGCGATGTCAGCTATAGTTTAGTGTTTTTAAAACTCCAGTTAGTTATTTTATCCGTTAGCTATGTTAGAAAACTCTTTCGGGTTCTAACTAAGAGCTATTCGGTCGTCTCCCATTTTGCAAGATACATGAACAGTGACGTCTGCTTTGTCGTCAGACAGGCAAGCGGGCAAATTAATCATTACAGTCAGAACGTCGGACACAATCTTCGTGTGCGGTTTGTAATCTGCCGAGAAATCGCACAATTAACTGGCGACTCGCCTCGGCGAATTCAATCAGACTGCCTCACGTCCTGTGTCGTCAGTCCTCGCAGGCTCCAGCTGGACAGCAAATGCCCAGCAGACCAGTCCGGTCTGTTCTTCCTTCCGTCCACCCGTCCGTCCGTCTGTCCGCCCCTGTTACTTGCTGGTGAGACCATCGGATCATAGCCAATGCATAATTTCGTCTTTCTATGGAGTCAGCGGCAGTCACAGACCTGCATGCCCTGCATGAGAACTGCATTGACTGCAGGCCGACCAGGGCCGCGAGCATTGTGGGGCTACAATTGGGCGTAATTAACGGAAGTCGGCGGCTTCTCGTGCTGCTACTTCGCAACGATGGTCGTCGTCGTCTTCTACCGCAACTGCACCTATCTTCAAATGTCCAAAAATCAAATAATTGCAGTTAGGGTTACAATTAAAGCATGCCCAGAAGAAATAGCAGAGCAATTGTTTATCGGTGCACTGCAGTGCTTTGTTTAGTACTTAGTAGGCATAGCCTACTCATAGCATCAGACCTGAAAAACCTTGCCTTAACTGCAGATGAGGTCTATTGAAATGTCGCCAGTTTTCTTAAACCAGCTAAAAATATATATATTGTAGTAAAATTATCGATTTAGATACATTGATGATACGCCATTTCTGAACACGTTATAGATGGGCAGATACGAGAAATCCCCCGTCATCGTTCGCAAATTTTTTGTTGACCAACAGACTGTCACTAGCTAACTAAAATTGCGCAAAATGTTCCTGTATTTTGCTTATTTAGTATTCATATACGCGTGTTTTCGAAGTCTATACGTGCACATTTTCTCCAGCTTCTGGGGGCTTTGCCCCGTGTTTGTTCCTCCCTATAGCAAATTTCTGGCTACGACCATGCGAACAAATGATGTCGGTAAGCAGCAGACAGCTACAATAGCTCTACGTCGAGCAACGTTGACGTTGACGAGCATGAATCTGTCATCGGCTCTAAAGCGCCATGTAGTCCGTCGTCAGTCATGTGCCTCAGTCAGACCACCGGTGCGATTATTGCCGAGAAGACCCGCCGCCGACCACGTTTGTACGGCTATGCACTACGTCATTCGACGAGCACGCGGCAAATAGGTTACATTAGAGCGCTGATCTAATTGAAACAAATGGCTATATCTCGGCGGAGTCGTCCGCGGTTTGTCCGTCTTTAGGACGCCGCCGCAGCCGCCCAAGATTTTCGGATGCTGGCCGACGACTCTGCGGATGCAAATGTAAATTAATGCCGCCAACGACGATGGATGGACGTCGCAAATGCCTCGCTCACCGACTGCTGCCGCACGGCACCGCGTCGCGGCGCGTCGATCGTGCTCCCGTCCGGAAATATTTATCGACGCCATGACAGAATGGCGGCGCGGTCTACGATAGACGCCGTGCGGCGTACGTACGCCAAGATGTGAAATGAAATTCTGCTGAGTAAGATGTACGACTCAATTTCTGACTGGCTATAGCTCTGTAGTCCTGCGGTGGCTGCTGATGACTGCAGTAACTAAGCATGCGGCAAATTTCCAGTGACGTGTGCCTGTCGGGTGCAGTATCACGGCAACGTACTCTCGCCATTCATAGCTTCAGTTGAAGCACAATGCACATAAACTGTTATTGTGCGTTGTGCATGTTACAAAAGCATCAGAAATATAACGGTGCAAAATTTCTGTAAATTCAGTGATCTAAAATGGTGCGAACAAGCTGCCATATCTCAGCATGTGTGTAGTGTTAGATTTCACTTAGACAAACTATCATATCGTTAAAGTTGACATATCATTCGTAGGTAGCAAAAGAGAGAGAACTTCTGCATGCAGAATAAACGAAAACTTTGAATTTCGACCAAAAATATCAGTAGTGTGGTTTCTGAAAGAAACGACAGAAATTAATTTGACGCTTTAACTGCAAATATTACCGTATAGGCCTAAAGAAAACGTGTAAACGTTAAGAATTCACGGGACTTGGCTATAGAATACAACGAGATTAATGCATGGAGTACTGTGCAACATTTGTCACTCAGCACTGGTTGCTGGTGATGCGCAGTGAAATGAAATTAATCACACCTTTAAACTGCGCAAATCGCATTTGCTCGTCGCCATGTCATCCGGCACATTAGACAGTTCCTGTCTCCGTTACCGACAACCGACAATAGATGCCCGCCGCAGCCGTTTAACGATAAAAGTTTGCATCTAATTGTCTATAAAGTTTGATTAGCGGGTTTGCGAAGAGACGCACCGGCCGGCGACATCGTAGCAAATACAATCTATATTGAAACAGCGTACAACGTGCGGACCGGACAGACGTAACTTGTGATGAATGGCTCAATCCGATTGGCGCCAGAAGACGGCGCATGCGCACCCGGAAGTGACGTAAACTCATCCGTCGACTCCGCGCGCCCGGCCGGCCATCTTCGATTAAACGCGGACCCGTGGCGCCGTGGTCGCAACTGACAAATTTCTCCGTCCGGCGCCCGGCCGCTCGGCATTCTCTGATTAAAAAGCGAATTCAATTCTGGCCGCAGTGCGAGAGACTGAAGGCTCCGGGCCGCCGGAGACGTCGGCAGCGTGTCACGCGCTATCTTCCTGTAACAGGCGAAGATGAATTCGGTGCGGACGACGATCGGGACTGGAATGAAAAGACTGGTTGTATGGACGATGACGACGACGACTTAAACAATTCGACGACTGATGGTGTAGATGGCACAGCCGGGATAGTCGACGTTATAAACGCTCATCGAAAGCGTTGGCTGGACCCTTGGGGCTTTATTATGAGCTTCTCACACCTGCTATCTCGCCTTTGATAGACCAGACTCGTGCAGGCCGATAGACTATAGCGTCTTCACTGCGTTCAGCCTCTGCTACATTCAGTTGTTCCCCGTCGAATATACAGTAAATAGTGATACGAACTGATGAGACTTTTCAACTACTAAACTATGGCATTTAACTGAACGAAGTTAGCTGATATGTTTCGAAACGGTCATCCTTAAAACAAGGTTTGTCATTATTTCATTATTTTGGATGAGTGTGTATATACACGCATTCCTCTGTTGTAGTTTCTGCCAAGAAGCGCTGATTTAGCGTAACGAATCGGCATCTATGAAAAGAACTTTTAAACAGTTAAAATGTTGCATGCACACCACGTTTAATTATGTGCAGTTATGCTTGCTGAGAAATACTGAAATGTTTACTACAAAATAGAATAAATTTTGTACAGAAACACTTAGAATCAAGTCGTAAATCCTGTTGCTAATTTTTCATCTTGTTATTTCAAGAAGAAAGATGGTCGTAAAATTTATCGCGATTAGCGACGACGTTAATTACAAATTGTAGAGACGCGACGGCGAAGACAGCGAATAGATCGATCTTAGTCTATCTTCACGACAAGCGTGAGTCTTAGTCAGGCAACGCACAATGCTCAGTCGCCGCCGCTACACGTTGCCGTATTTTTCTCCATTTCCGACAGCAATATATATCACTTTTGTGGTGTGTCTGCGAGCGCGACGACGAGCCGCTTGGCGGGCGAGCTTCCCCCGACAGCAGGGGCGACCGGGGGCGCGCCGACGGCGAGAACACGGGGCCTCGTCGTTGCCCATCTCCGAGTCCGACAGACCGAGCGGCCGACTCGCAAATATCAGAATTACAAATGCGATGCCGACCGGCCGGCGTACAGCAAGACGGATCGCAGGAATTTACGCCGTATAAGCTTTAGCAGTTTGCACGCTCGCGCCGACCATAATGAATGAATCCTGATGTAGCAACTGCAGCATCAACAACTGCACTGACGTGTCTGTCTGTGCCGCACACGGAGGGGCCCATGTGCCATCTCAAACTGAAATGAATAACACAATGTTAGACAACACACTGAACACAGCATGCTCAGTGAACCTCTTATGATATATAATTTTCTGTAAGAATTGGAATGCAGATGATTTTAATAATTAACACATTGACAGTTTTTCTGGGAATGACCAATAAGCCTTAAATATCAAACAATGGCTATTTGTGCACGAACTTATAAAAATAACCACATCTGAGAAATATTAATGTCAACTAGTAATCAATTTTGTGTAACTCTCTTACAATTAGCTAGCAGCTATCGTGTCCTAAAAGGCTAAGACTGCAGTCACTGCATCGAATTTCAGCTAAACCAAACAAATACAACGCTATTTTGCGAACATCAGGTATGCACCGTTGAGATCATAATGTTACTGTTATACTGTTCGTTGTTGTAAATCAAGAAACGGCGTCGACAAAACGATTAAGCAATCAACATCATTAGTATGGAGCATCTATCATCTACAATTTCTGTGTCTGAGACTGTTCCATGTCATACAACATGTCGTCGGATCCTCAACTGCTCGTAGGACGCATGATGTTGCTACTGCTGCTGCTGCTGCGTATTACATAATCAATGCCGACGTCATTAAACTCCGTGGGCAGCAGCCTGCGTCGCTGGCGTCCACGAAATCGATGACTTTCAGACACAGTCAACCCGCTGCGTGGCCGAGAGTTCGTTGAAGAAGAGTTTTACATCGAACAAAGCCATTCGAGCGATCAGGCAGTCTCTACCAGATGGCCAAGTGACGTAATGCCAGACCAGGCAAAGGCAGATAAGATTTCGTCCAGCGAGTACTCCTGAAGATTGCCGTCAGTTTCGGCTAAAATCATCACCGCCGTCTCTGCAACAGTAGCATTAATTGACTTGTTCAGTCTGCAGTACATTCTGTCGCAACAGAGTCAATACAGTGACGTGACAGCTGAAAGATTCCCCTGTCTGTTGCCCACTAAATGTTGACTGGATATAGTTTCTTCATAGCGCATCTGCAATAATATCACCATCCAAATTTCATAAGAGAACATAAAATGAAAATGAGTAAGAGTGACAAACTATAATGATAAGTAAGCTGTATCCCAGGGATGCCGCCGTGACCTGGACTTTAACTATGACCTCATGCCCTTGAAAGTCGAACTTGACTTAGATAGTTATTTACACGCGCTAAACCACTATACCTTCACAACGTTTAATCGTTTAGTAGTGTTAAAGTCGACGATATTCATTCAACATGCTAACCTCGTGTTCTTGCATCATATACACGGGACTGAAGGCGGAATTTAATTGCTGCAGTAGGAAAGTACTGGGCGACTCAATTTGCCTTTGCAATCAGCAGCAGTAGCAGCAGCAGCAGTAGAAACAAGTGTCCGTCTTCAGTGACGTAATAGCGAATTATTCTGCTGCATCAAGTGATGTGTTACGTTGTCCGCTCAAAGAAATCGTCTGCTGGTTCACGCACGACAATTCATGTCTATGCTGCGATGCTGCCGTTGCTGTATGGCAAGGAACACGCAAACAACTCATTCTTAAGTCGAGACTATAGAACCTAGTGCTATTGTGTGGCATAAGACAGTGCAGTTGCATTGCTGATCGACTTCTGACGTGACACAACACGCAGTGAAACAAACAGTCTAAATTGCTATAAACCGCGCGATAAACATCAAGTGCATTGCAGATACTCCATTACTGTTATGTTGCTTGCTATAATATTATGGAACTTTTACATTTCCTTAAGCAACAAGCTAGAGTTGCTAGATTATGTAGGTTGCTGACAGTAAATTCAGCTTCAATGTATAACAGCACGACAGTCGCCAGAACTACGTCAGCGACAGCAGGAGAGAAGTATGATTGGACGAAGAAACACGTCATTCAATATCCGCCATCACGCCTTTTGCAGCCGTGCGCAGCATCATCGTCGACGACGCAGTCGATATTGCAAGCAGCAGCAGCAGGGATGCAGCGAAAAGCGCAGTCGTCGGGACCGCCTACTTATGACCAGCTGCAAAACGAAATTATGACTATGAATAGTATGGCGCCCCGTGAGTGGTCGACGGCTATGCAGCCGGGCCAGCGACTGTCTGCCGAGAACCGAGCTGCGCTGAGACCAATATCGACTGCATGCATGCACCAGGACGATACACAAACAAAATACATGTAGACGCAATGTTATGCAGACCACGATAACTTACTGTGTCATGGTCTGATGATGTCATACAGAGTTCTGTATCGTCCATTGTTTCACTTTGACTCGAATAACGTCGCTGAAGCTGCGACGGCAACAGCAAAGAGGACAATCATTGAGTCCGGCTGGGTAACGAGCTACGACGGTTACTCAAGACCGTTTAAAGCGGCAGTGTGTGGGCAGACTACAGTCTCAGACACCACCCAGACGGACAGACGGACAGTGCCATGAAGAGACGCTTACTATGCACAGTTTTACGGGCAGGCCGGCACCGAGCATCGCAGACCTAGCTGAGAACGCGTGAACTCAAAGCGCTTGTAATCAGCCGTGCATGTGGGTTTCAGCCATCGTTCGGTATCGGTGACGGCAAATACCGCAACGGCTCTAACGGCCGCAACAACAATCAAAATAGCGCTGTTGTCTACTAGCGACAGTGACTCATACGAACGAGCTGTGGTTGAGTTTGAGGACTGTGACAAGATTAGCTACAAAACTTATTGTTGTTACTGGGGTTAAGATTTTTAAGTCAGTAGAACCATCCGCCGATGAAAAAGTGAGTTGTAATATTGTCATGCGTCGTGACCTTCAAATGTGTCATTTTTTCGTGGCTTTTGTGTACGTCTAGCGTCGTATGCATTATGCATATCGATTACAATTAATCTACGACAAAAAATGGAACCGGTCACACCACAGACTGGTACAAAGCTAGCCGTACAAGAGCCGAACTATACTCTGCACAACACAAGAGACAACGAAGCGAAACCAGGTAATCCAAAAAGCATCAGAACCAGCCCACGTATATTTGATGAATAAAGATGAATATTGTTAATGTTAATGATAACGACGATGACGACGATGCAACGAACTCTCAGTTTTAAGAATGATGAAACTATCATCCTTACACGTTAATCCCGTTATCATTACTGCTTCAACAATCACCAACAAAATGTCAGAGATTTTGGTCTTGGATTTCATGATGTAGCTTTCGTTTTCGGGTGTATCATATCATAGGCAGATTGCGGCGTCTGTCGGCAAGCCGTCCCGTCGTGTGCGGAACAAGCAACACAAGACATACGACTTATACCTGCGGGGCATACTGGACACAGCTATAAAAGTCGGCCGAGGGCAGGCGGCCGACTGTGTCAACGATTAATGGACAGAGGATGCAAATCGGACTATGAATTAGTCTGTATGGATTTCAAAGTCGGACTGCATGGAGCGCGAAGCGACAGCACGGCCACGCATGCACAATGAGACCACGTTTTGCTGCGTGCAAATGCAGAAATCTTATCGACCCCAAACGATAGCTGAAACGATATGCTATCCTTGATTCCGTTGCAGCCTACTTCTACAAAGTTGAATATTTTTGAGGAAATTCGTGGCAACCTTTTTGTCGGTCTGTCAGTATAATATATTCATCTTTATTCACCAACATGGGAGATACAAATACAAAATAACATAATATAAACGAGACAATAAAGAGAACTCAAAAGAAAGAAAGAAAACCAAAATTAACTATATCAATTATCAGTTGACAGACTTTCAACAAATTTATCATATCGCTTCGACAACACCCCCGTGTAGGCTGCGGGGTTGTTAGAATAGACCGGCTCCCTTTCCTGGCTGGATGTCGTAAAAGGCGACTAAACTAGGCACCCCTTAACCTCCGTGCGAGGTCTCATCTGATTAGTGATGATGGTCTGGTGTAAAGAGAGAATATTAACGCACCTGCTTTGGTTACTTTGGTATTATAATAATCAACTTTATTCATCGAAAAATTAATTTCGATAGCAGCATAAACAAAGGAAAGATACAATAAAAAAAACAGACACACACTATCAACATACAGAGACACGCATACAAGCAACAGAAG
>Ga0126335_1000517_pt1 | contig 18811 bp, 16 predicted proteins | sample OlaspJWI45metaG_FD_108409 | JGI IMG/M metagenome (GOLD analysis project Ga0126335, IMG submission 108409) | Marine gutless worms symbiont microbial communities from Oahu, Hawaii - Olavius sp. 1 OAHU.JWI-45 metaG | ecosystem: Host-associated > Annelida > Digestive system > Unclassified | place... | reverse complement strand
TGTTTTACCATCTGGGTACCTCCTGTTTTTGGTTTTAGTTGGTCCTAAACCCAATTATTACAGGGGACCCAGATGGTTTTTCAATTATTATTTTCTAATTCATGCAAGATCGAGGTTATACCTTACACCCTATACCTCTTATTCATCATCCAGCATCCGGTCTCCCAGTCACCCCCTCACCCTGTCACCCAGTCATTTCTTCACCCCGTCACCCAGTCTCCCCCTCTCCCCGTCTTCATTAACCGGTCACACCAGCAGCATCTCGGTTATCGGTGCACCGGCCGGTACCATGGGATAGACGCTCTCTTCTTTCTCGACCACAAAATCCATGATTACCGTTCCGGCGGTGTTCAGGCCCTTTTTTAGCACGGGGATGACCTCTTCGGGATCGGTCGCCCGCAGACCGACGGCTCCGTAAGCTTCAGCCAGTTTTACAAAGTCCGGCGCATGGTCCATGGTCGTGCAGGCATAGCGCTTATCGTAGAAAAGTTCCTGCCATTGCCTCACCATACCCAGGTAGCCGTTGTTCAAAATGACCACCTTGACCGGCAGGCAGTACTGCACGGCGGTGGCCATCTCCTGGATATTCATCTGGATGCTGCCGTCACCGGCAATATCCACCACCAGTTTGTCCGGCTGAGCCAGCTGCGCCCCCACCGCTGCCGGCAGTCCGAATCCCATGCATCCCAGGCCGCCGGAAGTGATGAAATGGTTCGGACGATCAAAATGATAATACTGGGCCGCCCACATCTGGTTTTGACCGACTTCGGTAGTAATAATTGCCTGGCCCCGGGTCAGTTCATACAGTTTTTCCACCACAAACTGGGGTTTGATCTTGTCCACCTGGTTATAGGAGAGTGGTTTGGTACTTTTCCATTGTTCGATCTGTGACAGCCATTCCTGGTGTTTGCTGTTCAGACCCGACAGATCGGAATTGTCGAGCTGTCGGTTCAATTCTGTCAGGCTGGATTTGCAGTCGCCCACAACCGGAATGGCTACCGGAATGTTTTTGCGGATCGATGTCGGGTCGATATCTATGTGAACAATCTTGGCCTGGGAAGCAAAGGCATCGGTTTTGCCGGTCACCCGGTCATCAAAGCGCACACCGATGGATATCAGTAGATCGCAGTTGCTGACGGACATATTGGCCCGATAGGTTCCATGCATGCCGATCATGCCGAGCCACAACGGATCTGTGCCCGGAAAGGCGCCCAGGCCCATCAGTGACGTGGTGACCGGAGTGCTGGTCCGGCGGGCCAGAGTGGTCAGTTCTTCGGCGGCGCCTGAAAGAACGACTCCCCCACCGGCAAATATCGCCGGACGATGGGCTTCCTGGATAAGGTCGGTTATTTTTTTCAACTGCTTGATGTTCGGCATGTAGTTTGGTTTGTAGGAACGCAATTTTACTTTCGGCAGCGGTTCATAATCGGTCAGCTCTTTCATTACGTCCTTTGGCAGATCGATCAGAACCGGGCCCGGCCGGCCGGTACGCGCGATATAAAAAGCTTCTTTGACCGTGCGGGCCAGATCTTCGACGCGCTTGACCAGATAGTTGTGCTTGGTGCAGGGGCGTGTGATACCGACGATATCGACTTCCTGAAAGGCATCATTGCCGATCAAGGGGGTGGGTACCTGGCCGGAGAATACCACCAGGGGAATCGAATCCATATAGGCTGAGGCGATCCCGGTAACCGTGTTGGTGGCGCCCGGGCCGGATGTTACCAGACAGACACCCACCTTGCCGCTGGCCCGGGCATACCCGTCGGCCGCATGCACAGCACCCTGTTCATGCCGGACCAGGATGTGTCGAATATCAGTCCGGGCCAGCTCGTCGTAAATATCGATGACCGCTCCGCCGGGATACCCGAAAATGGTGTTCACCCCTTCTTCTTTTAATACTTCCATGAAAATTTTCAAACCGCTGAGTTTCATTTTTTGTCCCCTCTAATTTTCTGCCAAAAAAAAACCGTTGCCGGCCACCTGGGCTGATAACGGATTTTGTTTTTCTTCTTTTGTGCTTCGGGTATTCAGACCATTATCAACCCTTTTCCCTCGCGGTAGACAAGGACTACCACGAGGACGCTAATAAGGCTAATAAGCTGGTTAATGGCGATAATTTTCTGCATGCTTGGTCCGGATATCCCGATAATGGTGTTTATAGAGAAATAACAGTCGGAAAATGCGTTGTCAAGTGAATTTGTCTAAAAATAATAAAGGATGATATTGGAAATTTGAAATTAGGGAAAGGAATAGGGCCAATTCAATGATCAATGCTGGATAAATGATAAACGGTATAAGGTATAGGGTGAAAGGTGTAAGGTATAGGGTGTAAGGTATAAGGTGAAAGGTGAAAGGTGAAAGGGGATAGATATTGGATGACACGCCTACGGTATGGTCCGTGGTCAGTTGTCCGTGGTCCGTTGCAAATAAAAAGAACTGCCGGATATGGTAACGCGAATGATGCACAATAGGGATAGGATGTAGGGTATAAGGTGAAAGGTGTAAGGGAAAAGATATTGGATATTGGGTGACACGCCTCCGGTATGGTCCGTTGTCTGTTGTCCGTCCCGGTGAAATTCGCTTCGCTGTTACTGGCTTAAATTTCACGGGATAAATGGTCAGTTGCAAAAAGAACCTTATGCCTGTTACCAGATTTAGGATGCCGGATAATGGATACTCGATATTGGATTCTGGATACTTGATGCTGGTTTGAGGAAAAGTTGACGCGTTGTCTTTTTGTTATTCATTCTTAGCGCCTTTGCGTCTTTGCGCGAGGGAAAAATAAAAATGATAGAATTCCTTTTCCCAGTTTCTAATTTCCAGTTTCCAGTTTCGTTCTATTCCACCACTTCCTCGTGACCACAGCCTTCGGTGGGACATAGCCGGAACGTGCCTTTGCGTTTGATTGTTTTCTCCAGCATGTATGGGGAGTCGCAGACCGGGCAGGATTTGGCGACCGGTTTGTTCCAGCTGGCAAATTTGCAATCCGGAAAGCGGTTACAGCCGAAGAAGATCTTTCCCCTTCGGGAGGTCTTTTCAACCAGGTCTCCGCCGCAATCCTTCTCGGGACATTTGACACCGATGGGTTTGGCGTTGTTGCCGGCGTTGAACGATTGCGTGTGCTTGCATTCCGGGTATCCGCTGCAGGCCATAAAATCCCCGTAGCGCCCCCGTTTGGCGACCATGGGCCGTCCACATTTATCGCAAGTCTTATCGGTGACTTCTTCGGTGTTCGGTTCGACCGGCGCAACCTGACCTTTCTCATCGCGCGCATAGTCCCGGGAATAATCGCATTCCGGGTATCCGCTGCAGGCCAGAAAGTGACCGTTTTTGCCCATCTTGATATGCAGTTCTTTCCCGCATTGGGGACAGGACAGACCGGTTGGTATACCCACGCCTTTGACGCTGAGCATCTTGTCGCCAGCCTCATCCAGTCTATTTTTGAAAGGTTCGTAGAATTGTTTGAGCAATCGGTTGGCCTCTAAATCGGACGATTCGATCCGGTCCAGGTCTTCTTCCATTTTGGCCGTAAAGTTGACGTCCAGAATATCCGGAAAATTCTGCACCAGCAGATCGTTGACGATAAATCCCAGCTCTGTGGGCCTGAACTGACGGTTGGCCATTTCGACATAGCCCTTGTCGCGGATTGTCGACAGGATCGAGGCATAGGTGCTGGGGCGACCGATACCGTTTTCTTCAAGTTCCTTGACCAGGGAAGCTTCGGAAAAGCGGGGCGGCGGCGCGGTGAAATGCTGTTTGGGTTCGAGTTTGTCAACCGTCAGCCCAACCCCCGGGGCCAGCTCGGGCAGTTGGATCCGGCCCTTTGCATCCCTTTGTTCACGCTCCTGCTCGGTGGACATGTACAGGGCCATATAACCGGGAAATTTGATCGTCGAACCGCTGGCATTGAACTGGTATATGCCGGCCTTGATGGCCACGTTAACGTTGTCAATCAGAGCCGGCTGCATCTGCGAAGCAACGAACCGCTGCCAGATGAGACGATAAAGTGCCAGCTGGTCGGCAGTCAGGTGGCCTGCGATCTGATCGGGTCTATGGAAGACCGATGTGGGCCGGATAGCCTCGTGCGCGTCCTGGGCCTTGTTTTTATTTTTAAAGAATCGCGGGGCGGGCAGGGTATACTTCTCGCCGAATTGCTGCTGTATCAGTGCCAGTGCCTCCAGGGCGGCTTCTTTGGCGATGCGGATGGAGTCAGTTCGCATGTAGGTGATCAAACCGACCGGTTCACCGGGACTCAATTCGATGCCCTCGTAAAGTTGCTGCGCGATCAGCATGGCCTTGCGGGCCGAAAATCGCAGCTTTCGGATGGCTTCCTGCTGCAGCTTACTGGTGGTAAAAGGCGGCATTGGATTGCGTCGGGTGGTCTTTTTTTGCACTTTATCGACCAGAAATTCTGCATTGGCCAGCTCGTTTAGAATGGCATTCGAGTTCTTTTCGTTCGGGATTTTCAGTTTTTTATCGTTTTTGCGGGTCAGCTTGGCTGTGAAAGGCGGTGGACCCTCCGACTGCAGGTGAGCGGTGATAGACCAGTATTCCTCCGGTTCAAAGGCCTGGATCGCCCGTTCACGGTCACAGATGATCCGAACGGTCACCGACTGCACACGGCCGGCGCTCAACCCACCTTTAACTTTGCGCCAGAGCAGCGGCGATATCTGATAGCCCACGAGGCGATCGAGTATCCGCCGGGCTTGCTGGGCCTCGTATTTATCCCGATTGAGTTCCCGGGGGCTGGTGATGGCATCACGAATGGCGTTGCGGGTTAATTCATGGAAGAGGACCCGGTAAAACCGGCGCCCTTTTTTCTTCAGCACATCGGATGTATGCCAGGCAATGGCTTCGCCTTCCCGGTCGGGGTCCGGCGCCAGGTAAATATCGGTGCTCGAACCGGCGGCCTGCCGCAGGGCTTTGATGACTTTCTGCTTTCCGGGAATATTGCGATACTTCGGTTTGAAGCCGTTGTCCACATCGATGCCCATTTCTTTTTGGGGCAGGTCCTTTATATGTCCCACCGTGGCGGCAACGTTGAACTCTTTTCCCAGATATTTTTTTATGGTTTTAACTTTTGTGGGGGACTCGACAACGATCAGTGGTTTTGTCACCGTTTCACCCTTCCGTTTGATCGGTTATTAGGTTGAAAAGTTTACCGGGCCTCTGTTCCACCACCCCTTTTAGTTCCAGTTGCAGGAGAAGACTGGATAATTTTCCGACCCCAAAGCCGCTGCGGCGAACCAGTTGATCGATATGCAGCGGATACGGTTCCAGCAACTGCAGCACCTGGTTTTCATCCGGCGTCAACGCGAGCGTTGATTTGATATCCGGATTCCCGGCGCTGGCCTGCAGGCCGTGTGTAATTTCTTCCAGGATGTCATCGACGTTTACCACCAGTTTGGCGCCGTTTTTAATAAGGCTATGGGTTCCCATGCTTTTAAAGGAGGTAACGTTGCCTGGCACGGCAAAGACTTCCCGGTTTTGCTCCAGCGCCAGTCGGGCCGTGATCAGCGATCCGCTTTTGCGGGAGGCCTCGACCACGACCGTTCCCAGACACATACCGCTGATAATTCGGTTACGTGCCGGAAAATTGTGGGCACTCGGTTCGGCCAGCGTCGCAAATTCGGTTGTCACCGCACCGTTTTCGGCGATCTGCTGCGCCAGTTTTATGTTTTGCCTGGGATAAATCCGCAGCAGGCCGCTGCCCAGGACAGCCACCGTTTGGCCTCCGGCCTGCAGGGCGCCCTCGTGGGCGGCCGTGTCGATTCCGATAGCCATCCCGCTTACGACTGTCAAACCCAGTGCGGCCAGATCAGTGCTCAAGCGGCGGGCGGTGGAAAGACCGTACCCGGTTGCGTTGCGCGACCCGACGATGGCAATCGAACGGTGCGTCTGTGGCAGCGTACCGTTAAAATATAAAAAGGGGGGCGGATCAGGAATTTGCCGCAACAGGTGCGGGTATTCGCGGTCAGCCAGGGTAACGATCCGGATGCCTTTTTGCCGAACCCGCTCCAGATCGGCTCTGACCGAATCGGAAATCCTGTGCCCCAGGATCGCACGGGCCAGGCGCTCGGTCACCCCTTCAACTTGCAACAGGTCTTTGAAAGAGGCCGAAAAGACATTTTGCGGACTCTCAAATCGATCGCACAGGCGCCTGAAAATAAGATTTCCGATGCCCGGAACGCTTTTCAGTAAGAACCACGGCAGAATGTTTTCCATAAGAACAGATCATCTGCAGCCGGATCCAGCCGATAAGTGTACCCATTTAGCGGTTATAGGCCCCGTCACGATGGGAAACGCCGGCTATCGGCCGCGGCCTTGCCATGCCAGCAGGATCGGACTTGCCACGTAAATCGAGGAATAGGTTCCGACTACAACCCCGATGATCATGGCAAATGCAAAATCATGGATGATGCCGCCGCCCAGTATGAAGAGCGTCACCAGAACCATCAAGGTCGTCAGCGACGTAAGAATGGTTCGGCTCAAAGTTTCATTAACGCTTCGGTTTATAATGAAATCCAGCGGCTTACGGTGATGTTTGCGTAAATTTTCCCGTATTCGGTCAAAAACGATGATGGTGTCATTCAGTGAATAGCCGATGATCGTCAATAGCGCGGCGATAATCGGCAATGTAAATTCTTTGCCCAGTATGGAGAAAATGCCAACCGTGATGGTAACGTCATGGATAAGCGCCACAATGGCACCCATGGCGTATTTAAGTTGCAGGAACCAGAAAAGGATCAGGGAAACCATCAGGGCCAGGGTAATCAAAAACGGTATACTGACATCGAACAATTTGAAAAAATAGACCGCGCCGGCCAGGATAGCGGCAATGACGCCGCTCAGGGCCCACTTGAGCTCGAACCGGCCGGAAATGTAAATGGTGATAAAAAGCAGCGCGTAAAACATGGCCAGCAGGGCCTTCTCGCGCAGGTCCTGGCCCACCTGGGGGCCTACCATCTCCACCCGGCGGATCTCGGCCCTTTTTCCGGTGGCTTCATTGAGCGCTGCGGTCAGGTTGGCGCTGAAGCCCTCGGAGGTTTTTTCGATCATGTCGGTGCGGATTAAATATTCGTTATCCGCCGCATCCCCGAAAGATTGAACGCTCGATTTGGACAACCCGACTTTGGTGATGCCGGATTTTACGGCGGCTATGGAGACCGGTGTATCGAACTGCACCTGGATGACGGTTCCGCCGGCAAAATCGATGCCGTATTTGGGGCCACTGTGGATGACCAGTGAGGCGATCGTGATCAGAATCATCACCAGCGAAAACGCAAATGCGATTTTGCGCATTCCGATAAAGTTGACGTTGATGTCCGCTTTGATAAATTGCATAAATTCTTACCTCGTTTATCCTTGTCCCGCTTGGCCCAAATTGCCTGAGGGGCTGCTCGGACCGGGTCGTTTGCCGGGGCTAGATACTCAGCCGGGCAACCTTGCGATTGGCCAGGATGATTTCGAAGACCATGCGTGTCATGATCAGGGCCGTGAACAGGCTGGCCAGCACACCCAGACTCAGGGTAACGGCAAATCCTTTGACCGGTCCGGTGCCGAACTGAAAAAGAACCACCGCGGCGATCAGGGTCGTGACATTGGCATCCAGGATAGTCAATGTGGCCAGACGGTAACCCGCTTCGACCGCCGAGCGTGGCGCTTTGCCCAGATTGAGTTCTTCTCTGATACGCTCGAAAATAAGAACGTTGGCATCCACGGCCATACCGATGGTAAGGATGATCCCGGCGATTCCGGGCAGGGTCAAGGTAGCCTGAAATGCGGCCAGACCACCGGCGATCAGTATGATGTTCAAGATCAGGGCAATATCGGCAATAATACCGGCCGCTTTGTAATAAATGATCATGAACAGGATAACCAGCACACCACCGATCAACATGGAATTCAGTCCTTTGCGGATCGAATCCTTTCCCAGAGATGGGCCCACCGTGCGTTCTTCCAGAATTTCCACCGGTGCCGGCAGCGCACCCGCCCTGAGGGCAATGGACAGGACTTTGGCATCTTCATCCGTAAAGCTGCCGGTAATCCGGGCCTGACCGCCGGAAATCTTCTCCTGAATAACCGGGGCGGAATAGACCCGGTTGTCCAGAACGATGGCCAGGCGTTTTCTAACATTTTCTTCGGTGATTTTTTCGAAAATTCGTCCGCCTTTACGATCGAATGTGATCGATACATACGGGTCACCGTATTGGGTGTCTATCTCTACCCGTGCATCGGTCAGATGCGCACCGGTGAGCAGGGTTCGCTTTTTTACCAGGTACGGAGTGCGCAGGGTGCGATTGGTAGACGGGTCTGTGTCAACCTGGAAGAGAATTTCGCTGCCGCGCGGGACAGTGCCCTGGCGAGCTGATTCGAGGCTGTTGGTTTCATCCAACAGCTTGAATTCCAGCAGAGCGGTTTTGCCGATCAGTTCCTTGGCATCCTCCGGATTTTTAATGCCGGGCAACTGAATCAGAATCCGCTGATCACCCTGACGGCGAATGTCCGGTTCGGCGACACCGTACTGGTCGATGCGGTTGCGGATCGTTTCCAGTGCCTGGCGTACGGCCAATTCTTTGGTTTCCAGGATCTCTTCATCCGGCAGGCTCAATTGGACGGTGGTCGTTTCACCCGCATTGGTGCGTGAATCGATGCGCAACCCGCCAAACTCTTTGTCCAATAATTTTTCGAAATTATCCAGGTTTTCCGGCCCCGGAATCTGAACTGTAATGCGGTCACCATTGACGATATTCAAGCCTGTCTGCCGCACTCGCTCTTTTTTCATCTGGCGCCGCAAATCCTGGCTGATGCGTTCGATGCTGCCCTCAACGGCTTTCTGGGTCTGCACCTCCAATACCAGGTGCATACCGCCCTGTAAATCCAATCCGAGATTGATCTTTTTATGGGGCCACCAGCCGGGCTTTAACGTCGGCAGCAGGTAAACCATGGCGGTGACGATAACTGCCATGACCAGAATGGGTCTCCATGCAATGTTCTTCAATGATCATACCCTCCCGTCAGCGGGAAATTTTGTTCAATAAACCGATGCCTGTATACCGAATACCGCAGTTTGCCTTGCGGATGATTATCGAACCTATCGACCGTCTGATGCGAATTCATTAGCCGGCATGGTAACTTTTTGGCACCCGGACCGACGACCGGATGCATCCCCTGGTCGGCCACATGAAAGCCCCAGTAAATTTTTTGGAGATCAATTGGTTAACCACACGCCCGGGAGGCCGGCAAGGCCTTCAGCGGCGTTCATTGACCAATTCCAAAAAATAATAATGGGGCCTTATGAGTTGCAAGGCGATGGGTTGTCGGGCTGGCGCACAAAACTTACGATTTTTTCTCCGGCTGCTCCTGCGGGGCCGAACTGGCTATCCCCCCTACGTTGCCGCGGGCCACCTTGACCCGCACCCTGTCGGCGATTTCAAGCGTTAACGTGGTATCATCCATGCCGGTAATGCGGCCGTAAAGTCCACCGCTGGTGATGATGCGGTCGCCTTTCTTTAGATTGGCGATCATTGCGCGGTGATCTTTGGACTTTTTCTGTTGCGGACGGATCAGCAGAAAATAGAAAATGACGAACATGATGATGAGCGGAATAAATCCGGAAAATCCGCTGGCCCCACCTCCGGGAGCGCCACCTTGTCCCATGGCGTAAGCGATGTCGATCAAGACAAACCTCCTTAAATACAGTTCACATGCAAACCGGATGAATCCATCCGGTAGTTTACAGTTATGCTAAATCAGATATAAATTGCTATAATATCACAATAGCGTGCGCTGATATACTTTAAATATATGCCAAGGTCAAATATTTAATCCGTTGCGGTTGAGGCCTCTGATACATGAATCCGGCGGAGGTGTCAACCGCCCGGCGGGCCTTTCAAGACGTGCCATCCGGCACCACCGCTGCGGTCAGCCCCGCAGCCCGATACCACCCGGTGCAGTGCCGGGGTCCCTAAACGCAGAGGATTTCATGCTGGCCGGGGATCAAGGATTTCGATCCTTCAATGGTGATGTGCAAATCCCGGCGCAGTTCCAGATCCAGAATCTCTTTACGTTTTTTGTTCAACAGATAATCGGCGACTTCAACCGGTAAAATCCCTTTGACGCTGGTTAAATTGCCTTTGAGCGTTTCAAGACGCAGTTTGCGCAAAAATGCAAGGCCCAGGGTCTCGGTTGAAGGCGTTACCCCTTTGCCCTGGCAGCGCCCGCAGGGGCCGTAACTGCCAAAGTCGATGGACGGCCGGAGCCGCTGACGAGACATTTCGATCAGACCGAACCGGCTGATGCGGCCTACCTTGGTGCGGGCCTTGTCCGATTTCACAAAGTTTTTGATCGCGCGTTCAAGTTCAATCCGATGGCGGGAGTCTTTCATGTCGATAAAATCGATGACAATCAGGCCGCCCAGGTCCCGGAGCCGCAACTGTCGGGTTATCTCCTCGGCCGCTTCCAGGTTGGTCAACAGCGCCGTCTCTTCGATGGATTTTTTCTGGGTTGCTTTGCCGGAGTTGACATCGATGGCCACCAGGGCTTCGGTCTGTTCGATAACGATCGATCCACCGGATTTGAGTGCCACCCGGTTGTCGAAAATGGATGCGATCTGATCTTCGAGCTGAAATTTGGTAAAAATCGGTTTATCGCCTTTATGCAGCTTGACGATTTTCTGATGTTTGGAAGAAATGATCTTGATGAAGTCTTTCACTTCATGGAACACGGCCGAATCATCGATCAGGATTTCATTTATTTCTGAAGTAAAGTAGTCACGAATTGATCGCAGAACCAGGTTTCTTTCCTTGTACATCAAAGCCGGTGCCTGGACATTGCGGACGTTGTCCTTAATACCTTTCCACAGGCGCATCAGATACTGCATGTCCCGATTCAGCATGGTTTTGGTGCAACTTTCGCCGGCCGTGCGAACGATGAGGCCGAACCCGTCGGGTATCTTAAAACTTCCGATGATTTCCTTGAGCCGCTGGCGCTCTTCTTCATCTTCGATCTTGCGCGATATCCCCCGGTTTTCGTTGCCCGGCATCAACACCAGGTAGCGGCCGGGCAAAGAGATCAAGGTCGTCAGCATGGCCCCTTTTTTCATCATCGGATCCTTGGTGACCTGTACCAGTAATTCCTGACCGCGCTTGATGAGGTTGGAGATGGAAGAATCGCCCGTGGGATTGTCCTGATAGTAGTCCCGGTGGATTTCATATTTCTGGAGAAATCCGTTTCGTTCGGCGCCATAATCGACAAATACGGCTTGAAGGCTCGGTTCAATCCGGGTGACGGTACCTTTATAAATGTTGCCGTGGGTGATTTCTCTGGAGGCGCTTTCGATATGAAATACTTCAAGTTTGCTGTCCGTTACGATGGCGATCCGAACCTCTTCATGATCGACAGCATTGATTAAGATTTTACTGCTCATGCACGCAATATCCTTTATTTATAAAATTAATCCGGCGCTTGCCCGTAATCGGTTAACCCGAAACTTTCGCACGATGAACGCCTCAAGGGCTTACATTATGCGAATAATTTCAAAACTGATTTTAAATATCTGATATGTGGACACATATTAGCACCTGTTTTTTATCTGTCAAATCAGACACTCAAAAAAAGGATCAGAGCTGAGAATAGATGGTATGGGGTCATACCTGATATGATGCCGCCTTGGCAATCAATATCTGAAGCCGGGCCCCAATTCAGGCCCGCACGACGATCCCGCCGCGTGTGCCCCTTGCGCGCCGATCATGATTTGCATGTCCGATAGTCTTGCTATTTACGCCATTATATGGCATGAAATCAGGCTATTCGTGCTGCAGTCCCATTGCGGCATATGATTGGAATTTTATTTTCTGTAATTGCATAAGGACGTTGTACCATGGATAAAAAATATGATCCGAAATCGTTAGAAGCCAGATGGCAGCAGTTCTGGGATGAGCAGGGGATTTTCAAAGTTGCCGAAAAACCCGGTCATAAAAAATACTACCTGCTGGAAATGTTTCCCTATCCATCCGGCAAAATTCATATGGGTCACGTGCGCAACTACACCATCGGTGATGTGGTTGCCCGATACAAGCGGATGCGCGGTTTCAACGTTCTGCACCCGATGGGTTGGGACGCCTTTGGGATGCCGGCTGAAAACGCCGCCATCGCCAACAACACCCATCCGGCCCGCTGGACTTACGCCAACATCGATGCCATGCGGGCCCAGTTGAAAAAAATGGGCTTCAGTTACGACTGGGACCGTGAACTGGCCACCTGCCGTCCGGAATACTACCGCTGGGAGCAGTGGCTGTTTTTAAAAATGTACGCAAAGGGCCTGGCCTATCGCAAAGAATCATTTGTGAATTGGTGTGCCGACTGTCAGACAGTTCTGGCCAATGAACAGGTGGAAGCCGGTATGTGCTGGCGGTGTGGACAACCGGTTCGGCAGAAAAAGCTGTGGCAATGGTTTTTCAGAGTCACCGACTATACCGAAGATCTGCTGGTCTATTGCGATAAACTCCCCGGCTGGCCCGAAAAAGTGACGACCATGCAGAAAAACTGGATCGGCAAGAGCGTCGGAGCCGAAATCCGTTTTCCGCTGGCACAGCCACCGGATGATACGGTGTCTGATATCGCCGTTTTTACGACACGACAGGATACCGTCTTCGGCGCAACTTTCATGGTGCTGGCTCCCGAACACCCACTGGTGCCCAAACTGACTGCGGGTACTGCCCAGGAGCAGGCCGTAACTGAATTTATCGAACGGATGGCGCTGCAGGACAGGTCCGCCAAATCGGTCGAAAGTTTTGAGAAAGAGGGCGTATTTACCGGCGCGCATTGCATCAATCCGTTGACCGGTCTCAAAATGCCGATCTATACGGCCAATTTTGCTTTGATGGAATACGGCACCGGTGCCGTCATGTCGGTGCCGGCCCATGATCAGCGCGATTTCGAATTTGCAAAGAAATATGGTCTGGACATTATCATCGTTGTCAGCCCCCGGGATGAAGCTCTGGATTCGGAGACCATGGCGACTGCCTACACCGGACCGGGCCTGATGGTCAATTCCGGTTCATTCGACGGAATCGACAACCGGCAGGCCCTGGAATCCATCGCCGCTTACATGGAAGAAAACGGAATCGGACAGAAAACCGTCAGTTACCGGTTGAGAGACTGGGGCATCTCGCGTCAGCGATACTGGGGTGCGCCCATACCGATCATTCACTGCCCGGCGTGCGGAACCGTGCCTGTTGCCGAAGATCAACTGCCGATCGTGCTGCCTGAAGATGCTGAAATGCTGGAAGGCGGCCGATCACCGCTGCCGGCCCTGGAATCTTTCATCCAAACCCGATGCCCGCAGTGCGGTGATCAAACTGCCCGGCGGGAAACCGACACCATGGACACTTTTGTTGAATCGTCATGGTATTTTGAAAGATATTGCAGCCCGCGTTTCGATAAGGGTATGTTCGACCTGGATGCAGTCGATTATTGGATGCCGGTCGACCAGTACATCGGCGGGGTCGAGCATGCCATCCTGCACCTGCTCTATTCGCGGTTTTACACCCGTGTTTTAAAAGATATGGGCCTGGTTAAATTCAAAGAACCCTTCACCCGGCTGCTGACCCAGGGAATGGTATGCAAAGAAACCGTTTCCTGCCCCGAGCACGGTTTCCTGCTGCCCGAAGAGATTGCAGGCAGCGCAGATGGGCGGCAGTGCGGGATATGCAGCAAACCGGTGTCCATTGGTCGCATCGAAAAGATGTCCAAGTCCAAAAAGAATGTTATCGATCCGAATCTGTTGCTGGACAAATACGGCGCTGATACCACCCGGCTGTTCTGTCTGTTTGCAGCACCGCCGGAACGGGACCTGGAGTGGAGCGAGCAGGGGGTTGAAGGCGGTTTCCGATTTTTAAACCGGATCTGGCGCTTTGCCTGCGACCACCTGGCGGTCATCGACAGTGTCCCGCCCTACAACGGCGAGCCGGAGGCACTGGATCCCGAAATCCGCCGATTATATCGCAAGATTCATCAGACCATCCAGAAAGTAACGCGGGATATCGAAGATCGGTTTCATTTCAATACCGCTATCAGTGCTGTCATGGAACTGTTTAACACGATGTCCGCATCTGCTTTGGACCGGCAGAAGCCCGAAGCCAATGGGGTGTTAAGATCCGCCATGGAATCAATGACCGTGCTGTTGGCCCCCATCGTACCTCACTTTGCCGAAGAGCTATGGCAGGCTCTGGGTCATAAAACCAGTGTCTTGCTGCAACCCTGGCCGATCTGGCGGGAAGACGCACTGACACAGACTGAAGTTCTGGTCGTTGTGCAGGTCAACGGCAGGCTGCGCAGCAAGTTCAACGTTGCTGCGGACGCGGACGACGATACACTTCGAAATATGGCGCTGGCCGACGAACGTATCCAGAAATTCGTTGCCGATCGGCCCATACGAAAGATCATCGTGGTCAAGCATAAATTGATCAATATCGTCATATAAAATTGTTAATTTTAAAGGCATAGGTGGGGCACGCCAATGGGAACCGGCGTTTGGAGAGTAATTGGGCTGCTGGCAGCAGTGTCGCTGGCTGCCTGTGGCTACCGCTTTTCGGGCGGCAATTTTCCTGGCGGCAGCCAGGCCATTTTTGTCGAATTTTTTGAAAACCGAACCAACGTCATACGGGTTGAAAGTATCTTGACCAATGACGTTATCAACGAGATTACCCGCCTGCGCCAATCGTCCCTGGTAAAAAGGCGCAAAAACGCCGATGCGGTGCTGACCGGGACGATTACCTCGATTACCGAATCTACGGTTTCCCGCACCACCACACTGACGGCCAATGAACGGCGCGTGACCATGCGAACAGTCGTCAGCCTGACGGCCATAGACGGCACGGAACTGTGGCGCCGGGAATTGTTCGACAACGAAACTTTCGAGGTCGACAGCGACGACAGGCAGCGCACCGAGCTCAACCGGCGGGAAGCCCTGGCCCGAGCGTCCCGCAAATTGGCCCAGCGCATATACAATGGCCTGACCGAGGATTTTTAAGCAGTATTGATTTGCCTGGACAGACGGGAAATTTTGCGTGAAGCGGTTTTGGCGTGGATAACCCCTTTTTTCGATGCCTTGTCGATCACTGATTTGGCGTGGTCCAACTGACCGGCGGCCGCTTCCACTTTACCATCAGCAAGTGCCTGTTGAACGTCTTTGACTACACTTTTAACCCGGGTCTTTACGGCTTTGTTACGTATGCGGCGGCCTGTATTTTGCTTTGCGCGCTTAAGGGCTGATTTGTGATTTGCCAATTTTAGGGTCTCCTTTTGTTTCATTATCGTAAACGTGGTTTAATACATTGGCGACGGACACCTGTCAAGCGGAAATATTAATAACTGGATTGAAACTTGCAACCTGAAAATAAACCGGAGGGTCAAAATCATCACGTTGTTCGGGCAGCCGGTATCGTCGGCAGCGCGACGCTGGGTAGTCGTATTCTCGGATATATCAGAGACATGCTGATTGCCGGTTATCTCGGCGCCGGGCCCATATCCGATGCATTCATCGCGGCTTTTAGAATACCGAATTTGCTCAGACGTCTTTTTCACGAAGGAACCCTGAGCATGACGGTTGTGCCGGTGATGACCGATCACCTGGTCCGCCGCGGGCGCCAGGATGCGGCCGACCTGGCCCGTGCTGTCCTGCAGCTGTCGGCCGTGCTTCTGGTTTTAGCGAGTTTGGTTTGCGCACTGGGCGCGCCGTGGATCATGCGTGCTCTGGCATACGGTTTCAGCCAGCAGACACGTATTTTCAGCCTGTCGGTCGATTTGCTGCGCGTGATGTCACCGTATATATTCTTTGTTGGCCTGATCGCCGCCTGCATGGGTATTTTGAATGCCCTGGGCCACTTTAGCGCACCCGCCCTGGCGCCGGTTTTTTTAAACCTGGGCATGATCGGGGCTGTCCTGCTAACTGTAATGGTGACTGATAGCCCGCGCAGCTGGAGCTACGGTCTGGCAATCGGCGTTGTGGTGGGCGGGAGTATTCAATTGCTGGTCCAGGTGCCGTTTCTGATAAAAAAAGGGGTCTATTTCTGGCGTCGAGCCAACTGGCGGCACCCGGGATTGAAGCGCATCCGGGCTATGTTTTTAGCGGTCACGTTTGGCGGATCCGTTTTTCAGTTGAACACCCTGACCGGAACCCTGCTGGCCTCCTTCCTGGTTGAGGGCAGCATATCCTACCTCTATTATGCCGACCGGCTGGTGCAGTTTCCGCTGGGGGTTTTCGGCATAGCCACGGCAACGGCCGTCATGCCGACCCTGTCGCGCCGGGTTGCCGAAGTGGATTATCCGGCCCTCAAAGATTCATTGGTTTATGCTATGCAGCTGGTATCGCTGATAATAATTCCGGCCATGGCGGGCATTATCGTTCTCAGAGAGCCGATCATCGCTTTATTGTTCGAGAGGGGGGCCTTCGATGCCCGGGCCTCGCGATTGACGTCCGATGCGGTTTTGTATTATGGTATGGGGCTGTGGGCGTTTGCCGCCATTCGAATCGTCATTGCCACTTTTTATGCGTTGCACGACGCCCGTACACCGGTTCGCTATGCGGTGGTGTCCCTGCTTGTCAATTTTATTCTCGGACTTGCACTGATGGGACCGATGGGACACGGGGGAATTGCACTGGCGCTCACGCTGGCCACGACCTTAAATCTGGTGCTACTCTATTTTTCGCTGCGTAAAAGGATCGGACCTCTGGGAATGCGCAAGGTGGCCGCGATAGCCGGCAAATCTTTTTTGGCTTCCGTTATGATGGGTATCTGTGTATGGTGGTTGGCACTCAAACTGATTGATCGCAGCACCTTTTATCACCAGTTGTTCGGATTGGTGGCCAGCATCGCCATCGGGATTCTGATTTACGTTATTCTGTCACTGCTTCTTCAGGGACGTGAGGTTTTCAGATTACTGCAAGGCAATACCAGATAATTCAAAAAACATGAACGCTAAACAAAAAATCCTGATGTCACTGGCGCTGTCGATAATCTTCGCCCTGGCCCTGTTGATTATTTTCGGTGACCATGGGGCGCTTGATCTTAAGCATTTAAATGAAAAAAATCAGAAACTTGTGAAACAAAACGCGTTGCTTGCGCGCGAAAACCTGAAGCTGGCCAGGCAGATTCAACGCCTGAAAAACGACCATGCCTATATCGAAAATATTGCCCGGCGCGAGTTGGGAATGATTAAAGCCGATGAAGTTATCCTCAAACCTTCGCGTGCTAAACAGGAGAAGAAATAGCCCGTTGGCCCGTTAGCCCGTGGTCCAACGGACGAGAGGCACTCAATGGCAGAACAACTGGACTTGCGAACGGCGACAATGGCAAAAGTGCTGGTTAACCAGGGCCATTATCGTAAGGCAGCGGATATCTACCGATATCTGGCGGAACAGAATCCGGATTCCACGGCGTATGTGCATGTGCTGGCTGATCTGGAGAATAAAATCGAGCAGCAGGCACGTTCCCGGGATCTGGCCGCTCTGATTCAAAAATGGGTATCCCTGCTGCTCAAGTTAGAGCGCCTGAAGTATCTTCAACAGGTCCGCAATAATATCGATGGCAGCGGGCGGATATAAATAAGGGAGGAGAATTTTATGAGACGCATCTATATGTCGGGTCTAATAGCCATAATGCTGCTTTTGATCGCAAGCGGGTGCAGTTTTACCCAATCGCTTACCGCGGGCGTCTCCAAGGCGCCGGACAAGGACTTGTACAATCAGGTTCCCACGTCCATGCGAGCTGATGTTACCGAGGCCCAATTCGATTTGAAGGAGGCCAAAGCCAGTCTGGGTAATTTGCGGGAGAAGTTGAAACTTTCCAAATTGATAGAGGATCGCTCAAAGGCATTTACCAAGATGAGGCAATTAGAACTCACCGAGGCACAATATTTACAAAAAGAAGCCGAAATCGCGCTGGATATCCGCAAGTGGGAAGCTGTAGATAATTCGGAACTGGGCGACAAGGAGCTCATCGTAAAAACAATCGGCAATCTCAAATCCGATAAATTGAATCAAGAAGCCGCCCGCGTTAAGGTCCAGGCCGCCATTACCAATTCAAAATTGAAAATACAGGAGTTTGACAAGCAGATTGCCGCACAGAAAAGTAAAATAAAGTAACAAGGAGGCATTGCATGCAGGATGTAAAGATGTCGGATATTGTCGACACGGCGATTCAGCGCGAAAAGGAAGCCTACGCGTTCTATATGGATATTCACGGCCAGGTAAAAGAAGACAGTGTGAAGGATACGTTGATTTTTATTGCCGGAGAAGAAAAAAAACACCGGGAGTTCCTGGAAAATTATAGAGACGGCAAATGGGGGGCCGCCTCACTGCGCATGAACGAAGTCATCGATTATAATATCGCCGAATACCTGGCGGAACCGGAATTAGAAGAAGACATGAACCGTGAGCAAGTCTACTTGATAGCGGCCCACCGGGAATTGCGTTCTTACAAATTTTACACCGACCTGGCAAACTTGCACACCGATGGTGAGCTAAACGAAATGCTGATCAAAATAGCCAGTGAAGAGTTGAAGCATAAAGAAAAAATGGAGTACCTGTACGCCAATACAGCCTTTCCCCAAACAGATGGGGGATGAGTCAGTGTAGTCGGCGGCATTGCTTTCATTTAAAGAATCAGATATGTCGTCCCGCTACAGCAGATATTTTTTCAAGCAAATTTATTTGACATAGTACGATTTTGTTAGCAAAGTTTGGCCGATTTTCCCTCATTGCTATACCCAGAATTTTCAAACCGATTTAGTCAACAGCTAATTTGCT
>Ga0126335_1000515_pt1 | contig 18845 bp, 13 predicted proteins | sample OlaspJWI45metaG_FD_108409 | JGI IMG/M metagenome (GOLD analysis project Ga0126335, IMG submission 108409) | Marine gutless worms symbiont microbial communities from Oahu, Hawaii - Olavius sp. 1 OAHU.JWI-45 metaG | ecosystem: Host-associated > Annelida > Digestive system > Unclassified | place... | reverse complement strand
CCCGTCGATAGGCACAGCGGTTAGTTGGTAAGGGACATTTAATGCTTTTAAGCATTTAATTAGTAAATTAGTACAATTTAGGTGCGGGGCAGGATCTTACAATTGTATAGAGAGTTTTTGGCGTCGTACGTATATAGGAGGTTCATTAGCAAGTACGCAAAGGCTTGATGATGGTGAAGTTCGATAAGCACCCAAGCATAGACGAAGAGCATGATTTTGTACTGGATCCAGCACACGTAGATAAGAACTTCGTGCAGAGCCATATACTATGCAGCCATAAAAGTAGCACTGTTTATTGACTATAGTGAGATGACGAGATTCTTTAGAGAGACTGTGGCTATGTGAAGTTGTCCAGACAGTAGGGCCGGAAAGATTTGTGGAATTTATTTGTGCGGGTTCTGATTGAGTGGAAGGGTTGGGAATTTCTCAGGCTACGGATAGTTTCATTGTCACGTCGTTCGGGTAATAGGTGGTGGAATAGAGCATTGTTAGCAAGGACTTGTCTAACATTTGTCAGAGTACGTACTCTGTGCAGTATCTGTTGCGACAGCTATCGCTCGCAATACAACGCAACGCAACGCGTCTGTAGAAACGACGCTTTACTGACGACGATACGCGTCAAACTGCTACACTGCAGCTACCTGAGTACACTGTACACGGGATGGCAGTACTTCTTACCTGTACAATGCGAAGTGACTGCGCCGCGATGTGCTGAGCCTTGGCTGAGCTGCACGGCAACAGTGCTATGAAACCGTTGTAGACCTGCGTCTGAAACTTGGGATTGCCTTCCGCCAGTGTGCGGAGCAGGCGACAGGCGCACTGTTGTGTCTCTTCAGAGCGTGACCGAGCGATACACTCCGCCGCCGCTCGCACTCCTTCGCAGACACCATACAACACGAAACTTCATCTCGCCGTAACGATAGCACAAGAAGAGAAGAGAAAACAATAGCCGCTTATTCGGATTACAGCTATATGCACTTTCTTTAGTAACCGAGAACTCGATCAGAAAATGAAACTTCGAACTCCAGGAATTAGGACTTAGTGCTAGTTTTAATATAATTTGTCAGGGAAAAAGCTAAAGACTTATAGTTTTATCACACTTTTGGGCCGAATCGAATGCATGAGATACGGACTACTGCGAACGATGATCCCGGCGTCTGTCAACTTGTCTGTCCAAAAACAGCTGAACAGATCGACGTCCTGCTTGGGGTGTATTAGATGGAGAGGAGGTTCGATGTGGCTTTTGCCAAATGACTCTGGTTACTCCTTGTTCTGGCTCTACTTATTAGTTCTTGTTTAATCTGTTAAAATTGTCTCAACCGCAAACTTCAGACCGTATCCTTCGCAGATGATTTCTTTGTACTGGCGGCCAGAAGATGCGACCGAAATGAGCAGCTTGAGCGCTTCAGTCTTGTCTGACTCCTTCGCTTGTTTCACGTTGAGTATTTCAACGACCGTCAGTACTCCGCCCACCTCCAGAAACTCTTCCAAGAAGTAATGACTGACATCATCACACGGCAAATATTCGGTTATCAGCAGGTAAACAATTAGCAGGCCTACTTCAGTTAAGAACGTTTTTGTGCTACGAAGTCAGAATTAAAATTCTTATCACCATAGACCTAGTGGAATTAAGTGGAACTGCAACGGAAGGCAAATCCTAAAGAATTTCAATTGACCGATGCAAAAGATGGATAGGCCTAGCTTAGTTTTTAACTGTCCATTTGTTTGTCGCGACTAGACAATTTGTTACAAATATTAGATTCTATTTTGTTGTTGTATTAGGCCTATACATACATCAATAATAGCTCTTTTGGCTGGAGGCAAAGATCTTTCGCAACGCCTGCCGTTTTTAGCACGGAATTTAACTGTACAGAAAACCCAGTTTAACCCACGCTGGAAAATCTCACCAGTGTGCTTTCAGATTAAAGCCGAATGAAAGCATTATCATTAGGTCTATACATGTAGTATGCCTATATAATACAACATTAAATTGCAATGGGAGTATAGCCATAACTAGAGGTCCGCGATAGGACGTACCCGCCACTGGCAGAGAGGAAGATCTGCAGCGCCTGTAGCTGTTCACTGATGCAAGTTCCGATCATGTACCTGTGGTACTAATATAGTAATGAAAACTCATCTGTTGATGTCAAATAGGCCTACACTCAGAAGAGGGCCGATAAGTGGACAGCTTAGTCCGTTGCAGCCACTACAGCTTAAAATTGATGAAAAATTAAACTGCAACATATAGTTTTCTTCAACGACTAATGCTGGAAACATATTAGCGAGCGCTGTCAGCGAAAACAACAGCTCAGCTATCGCCCAGATGGCGCGCGTCTTCTTGAGCATAGAGGCTACTGCCTGCGCCTTCGTCTAAACTTCTTTTGCTTTGCTTTGCTTTGCTATGCTTTGCTTTGGTCAATTCAGATCATGGCCAAAACCCCAGCCAAACTGTGAATTCTTATGGTACTACTGACTACCAACTACGATGTTATGGTGCCCTAGTCTGAACTCAGTCGTGGGACGTTATCGTACCTTTACCTGAATTGAATTCATAGTTGGAACCAAAACGTCCCACTATTGAGTTTAGACTAAGGTACCATAACGCCATACGCGGTACCACAACAATCCCCAAGCATCAACACATCGTGCGGTGTAAACCATATCTGGATAACTTGAATCGATTAGCGTGGATCAGACAGACGGACAGTATTGCGATATCAATAGCGGCGTCTAAAACGTTAAATGCGCGCCAAAAATTCTGAAAAATATCGACAAGTTATAGCGCCGCAGAGCATTACCGACATAATTCGCTCGGCAGTCCGTGACCATGACGAAAAGATTTGGGTTTGTGTGTGAATACCGTATAGGCCTACATGTATTTAGGCTTATAAGGCTGGAACCGGGAAGAGGAAAAGACTTGGGCTATAGTTTGTTTTGTCTAGATTATAAGCATATTTAGCCAGCCAGTCACGGTCGATTGGAATGTCTGAAATGACTAAATTTCAGTTTGACATTACACAATGGTCTGCACTGCAGCTGAGTGATTCGGAGCGCGCATAGCGAATTGGCAACATAAGTCTATCTAATCGCAAATATTTGTTTTAAGTGTCGTTCACATGTCAGTGGAATGTACAGTGCATGTAAAGAGATATGATTAGCGCCGGCACACAAATGATTAGACCGATGCAGGAGTGGGCTCTGAATGCTGAGAGAATGGCGGGTCCAAACACGTTGCGAAATGGTGATTTGGCTGACCCAATACTGCCTACATCCATTTTATGTCGCCAAGACATAGGTCTAAACCAGCCTGTTGCTGAGTCTGTATTGCCTACAATGTTCATAAAGTTTATCGCACACGCATCAAAGTTTTTAACGTTGACAACTTGACAAACGTTTTTTATTATTTGAACAAAAGTTACTAAGTTTACATTCAAACATTTATGACTAGCCTAATACAACGTAGCAACTGGTTACTGACTTACTGCGCGACAGAAGCGACGACGAGACGAGATTGCAGGCCTTAAAACTTAGGTCCCTGACAGCAGTGCAAGGCACAAGGCCTGTATGAAAAGTTTATAAACATAATGAACTAATTCATTGACAAATGACACTAATCTGAAATAGAAAATCAACTAGAAAATGAGAGAAGGATACGTGAGTCGTATCCACGAAGTGATGCGTGTAAAGAAGAGACTCGCTGCATCTGCAAACTCTGCCTCCAACTCCGGCCCGGTTCTGCGCTGGTTCTGCGCCACAAAGTCCTGGAGGATCCGGCGACGCACGGACTTGGAACCAGTGTCCCAGTCGTGGAGTAGTGACGTCAGCCGCGACGTCGCCATGTCACGCTTTGACGATGTCATGACGTACGTCAGTACCAGAGTCACCTCTTGGCGCTGACCTATAGAGTAACACGAAAAAATGAGAGTCCAAACGCTGCAAAAGATTCACTGTCGCAGCAATTAAGCAGCACATGATCGAAAAATGTCGACAACTGTTTTAATTGCAACATACTCGCAAGAAGTCCAAAGCAGAACAACTTGAACACGCACTGTACCGCGTAGCATGCGTTGCCTGCTTTCGTGGATGGAAACTGGAAAGCGTATCCTGGCGATACGATAACGTCACGCTTAGGCGGCGGCGTAAGCTTATTGCTCAAGCGATAGGCTACACAACGCAACGGCTATACCATTATCAAAACGCAGCCTCCAAGTTTATGAAATTTTCGCACCAAAATACGCATTGTTAAACTAAGTACCGGTAATTTAATCTACTTGCTAATCTAGTATGGGCCTAAGCTTGCGGTAGGTACTATTTTTTTCGAGCTATACCGGAGCACATTGTTTAGCCACTAGATTGTTCCAAGTACCATGTACCAAGCGAGCTTAACAGGGTAAGCCTAGGCCTCAGATTTTTTGTGGCCTTTCGTAGACCTCAGACTCTACTCACCCTAGGTTATCAGAGCCCATGCAATCAAGCCACTGCAGCTAGTTTTTGGCACTGGAGTCTGGTTCTCGATCGACAACCAGTGCTTGTATCAAATTCATCAAACACCTGCATGGCAGTTAGGCCTATGAGAACATACATGACGATATACCCATTGGATAATTCCGTCAACATGTCCACGTACATGAAATATCAATAGCAGTAGCAATACGTAGGTCCTTAGAGAATACATAGGCTAGTCCAAGCTTTATAAAACAAAATTTGTCTTTTCTCGTGTGAATCAAAATACCTGCGCACGATATCGGCGTTACGTTTGGCTCAGCGACAGTAGACTGCTAAGATTGTGTCAGTAGATTCAACGAACGAAAACGGCACACGTAGCCTGCGCTTGTTCCTCAACGTGCGTCGCCAAGGGAAGCCATGCTGAGAGCGTCGCAGTTGCCATGTGGTTAATGTAAAACCATTCGCTAGTAGGCGCCACGCTCCTGCTCTGTCGTTGTAGTTGTCCTGAAGGCAACTGAGAGCTTTCAAATTCCATTCAGTTGACTCCAGCTATTACATACATATGTTACCGATACTTCAGTGACACGTAACGTAACCTGCCTAGCTACTCAGTATTGAGCCGAAGTGCGACGCTTGACTACTGCACTTCGGGTAGCAGCTGTGGAGCACACACGTTGCCCAGTGAGGCTTGACGGTTTGAACAACCAACAATTGCCCAGTTATGGTCCCAAACAGACTGTTTAGGCCTACACACCGTAATGGTGCCTAGGCCAACTCAGCCTTCCATCCCTCCTGGGTCGGTAAATGAGGACCAGCTTCGGCTGGGAAGGACTATTATCTTGTAGACCCGGCGAGCTTTGAGCAGTGAACGCGAAGTTAGAATTATAGGCTACAGGCTGCAATAGGCCTGCATCATTCTGGTGAGCAGAGTGTGCAGAGTATATCTTTCTGGATAGCCTAACCGATTCTAGTAAGAAGAGGAGCTTACTGCTATCGTCTGTTGCTGATCAGTTGACTGCTTAAGCGCAGTTTATGTCACAGCAACTGAGTGACACACACATCTGGAGCAACGAGCAAGTCCGTAACTTGTCTGCGGTCGCCGACCTCGGGACATCTCAAGATGTAAATTTCGATGGTCAAATTTGCGTTAGCGACAAATAATTGACTGAAATAGAGTGATGAACGTTATGGAAACGGAACGAAAGTTGGGCTAGGCCTATAGTTTCGCAGTTTAGTTTGTTCAAGAACAGCAAATCCAGTGATGTTAGTTCTTGGCCTTGGGTGGGGTCCATTTCGAAGTCCTTGTTAACATCACTGACTGCAAGCCTAGGCCTATTTATGTTAACAACTCTCGTAGTACTTGGGCACGAGAGGTCGTCGTCAGGCCAAGGCCGGCGTCGAACTCGGACGGCGCAACTTAAACCAGGCGCAGCCACGACCACGACTATGAAGTCGAAACTATACAAATCAGCGTCTTGCTGCCGCTTTACCGGCTTCAGCTGCTGAGCATCATGGTCTCGACTTGACTGGCAGAGTTAATAACCCAGACAGACAGACAGCCGCAGTCCGCACATAGCTGCACCCGTCGCACCAGCACGCTGAACGGCGCATATCGTCAACCCTAAGGCTCGGTTTACATCTACGATACTTCCAACTCTGACACCGAAACAGGCTCAACATTCTAACACCGTGTTAGTCTTAGTTCTCTTAGTCCTTCGTCTAGTTATAATGCTTCTGCTTTACTAGCTCAGAAACAAAAAAAGTTGTAAAAACCTATCAAATTGATTTCATGAATTCAGACAACTTTTCGATTCTTTACCTTCGGCATGTAATGTTTGTGTTTACGGTAGCCAGCGTTGATGGGCTGAAGCCCTTTCTTGCAACCAGCCTTTTTGGCAAATAAATTTTCTTCTTCTTCTTCTTCTACCTTGTAAGTCGTTTCAAGACAGCTGTCTATCGAACAATTGGAAGTCAGCTATTGTGACGCCTCTGTTCCAAAAAAGTAGCAAGCTGGATCCAGGAAACTACAGGCCAGTGTCCTTGACTTGTGTTCCATGTAAAATTATGGAAGCGCGACTAAAATTGTTGATCAGCTGAATGCATTTAAACGTCATTACACCGCAAACAGATATTATAAGAACAATGAACGAAACAGAATTAAATAGTTATCAGTTTACAGTAGGCAAAGTACAGTGGGATAAAACGGTCTGTCATCATCATGATCAAATCATCAAGCCACATTAAATTATTGAGTTCGTGGTTATGCTGACGATGACGACGACGAATAAGAGTTGCCTTCGTTGCCTTGTAGAATGTAGAATGTTTCGTGTTCACGTGTTGTGGCCAACCCTTACTGCAGGGCGTGCCGTCAGTACATCAGCTACTCGTATAGCGGAGGCAAGCACTGCCTTGACTTGATTGGCTAAGTCGTTCTCTTGCAGTCTTGCACTAGCAGCATTACTCGCATCTCCTCCTCACGGCAGGCTGATGGGCTGCTGCAGTTGCTGTACCCGGCGCTGAAACGCTGCTGCACGTACGTTTGTAACTAGTCAGCCGCAGCAATAGACTTGGCAAGGGCTGACTGTGAGGTTTGCTGATTTTTATTGTCACAATTTATTTCATAGTTCATACATTGAGAGACGCCGGCAAAATGGTTCTGTTTTCCGCAGTCTGACTGCATGTATGAGTAACGTTCCACTACGCTAGCAGGTCGCGAACTAGTCTGCGACAGGTTCGATCTATTTCGACGTGGGTGACAAGAGAAAGACGCTCGCAGCTGTTTTTCGACCACCGGTCGCGATCTGCTAGCGTAGTGGCATGATACTGTAATTGTGAGGCACAGAGGTGATGTCTGCATATATGGTGTCGCAGAGATGCCGTAGACGATGAGAGACAGACGAGTGTAGTGGATGGAGCCGACGGCTTTTGTATCTAGGTTTAGGCCTATGCAAAATTAGCTGAACATCTTACGTTGTGTGTTCTTGTTGCTCACCTCAGGTGCTGGAGTATAATGTGTTGTGGATTTTTCTCGCTAGTAGTCGACTAGGCCTCATTATATTAGCATTTGTCAAATCTGTGTCGATAGTGAAGGAAGGGCAACTTTAAAAAATTTATAAAAGAATTTTATGAAGTTAACAGTTAACGCAACCAGATAAATGGAAAAGAACTGAACGCTGATTTCGGCCTTAATTTGTGCTCATCATTTCCAGATTTATGCCGGTATTTTGCTCCAGAGATTACAATGCAGTTATGGTGGCTGTTGCAGCGCAGGTTTAAACTATAGGCTACAGCTACAGAGGCTCACACGATCAAAGTGGCAGGATGAGACAGCTCGTAGTGCTGGCTGTTATTGTCAGCCTCTTGGGTGGTCCCGTGTTGGCGGAGGACTACGACGACAATTATCCCAAGAAGGAGGAAGATTGGGAAGAGAACAAGCAGGCGAGACGTCACTGCCAGTCGTGCAATCCAGAGGAGTGTCCGCAGCCGGCTGGATGTGTGGCCGGCATTGTCAAAGACCCATGTCATTGCTGTGATGTCTGTGGCAAGGCCGAGTTCGAACTGTGCGACCACCCACAGGTAAATTGCTGCGCTGTTGTAAATACGTCTGTCGACTGTGAACATCATTCTGTTTCTCAGACTAGTCAAATGGTTTTACTGATGTAGTCATTTTCAGACAGGATCAAGCAAAAATAACACTAAAGTAAACATCGTAATGTAGTCATTGTGACAAAATTTTTATTAAGATATTACTCATTCTGTAGTGAGTACAAGAAAAAAGAAATGCAGATATTTAATTCTAAAAAAGCTAACATCATTTACATCCATTTACTTTCTTGTCAGAGGTGAATTGTACTGAATTTGGTAATAGTTATGGTTATGTCTTCTATTGTGTTGTCGTACCAGTACAGTAAAGCTGCAGGGGTGAGCTAGATCACCATGTCTATATTTTCAACACACATTGTACGTTCACAGTAGACCTACTTATTACTCAGTGAAGCTGTAGCTGTCAGGGGGCTGCATTAATCTGCATAGATAGAATGCAAATGAAACTTAGTCCGAAACCTGAGCGCTACCACTTATTGCAGCTGTGACCTTGACTTTGGTCCCATGACATTGAAACTTGAACATACCATAGATATTCTGAAAATGTACATCAGTACCAAAAATGAAGTTGCTAAGTCAGAGCATTCAAAAGTTACAACTGGCAGATAACACTGGGTGATCCCTTGACAATGTGTGCCATACCTAAGCACTTATGTGGTGAGGTTCCTTCACGAAGAGGCGCTATGATCAAGTGTCTGTTACCTTTACCTTTACTGTATGGTGCTGGTGTTGGTGACATGGTGTAGGTAGTGTCAGATCGTCTGTACGGTCGATGTGGTGAGAACCTGGAATGTCGAGTGCGCCACGACCTTGACATCGCTCAGGGCCTTGAGGCGATCTGTTACTGTCGCTATGGAGACACAGTATGCGGTACTGACAATGTCACCTATGACAGCCAGTGCCAACTCAACGCTGCTGTCAGCATTAAGAACATGCATATTGGAGTCGCGCGCCAGGGTCCCTGCAACTCCGGTACACATCCTTGCTTCTGCATCTTAGTCTTCGTTGCTGGTATTGTAGCATGTGGCCAAAGTAATTTGGTAAAGGCCGCGTCGAAGCTCCGACCCCTCACCGTAGGAGGAGCGGGACTCCTATCTAATACAATGTGCCTAGGGCCCCGACAAGTCTCCACCCCAAACAGGCACATGGGACGGTGAGAGACCGACAGAGACCATGCTACGGAATCATCGGTCGCAATAGTCGTGCATTCGAGTTGTTTGACGCAGCCTAAAATGGACAATTCATAACGTCTCATGCACTGGGTGGGCCAAGCATTAGCAGCGGCCTCAGCGCTGATTGTGGCTAAAATAATAACCATAGCCGATCTCACTGCCACTCACAAAGCAGATGAGAATAATTTATGGCGATTATTTCACTTCATTTGAAACCTGCCTACACGATAAACTAGGCTTACTGTGTTCAGTTGGTACGTGTCTGTAACTCAACCAGACTTCACTACATGTATATGTTAGGCAGCATCGAATACATGAGATGTGGACTATTGCAATCAACGATTCTGGCATCTGTCACGCGGCTTCGCTGTGCAAACACGGCTGAACGGATCGAGGTCCTGTTTGGGGTGGAGACAGAACAACCGAACATAAGACGGGGCCCACGTATTGGATGCGGCCTTCAGTAAATTACTTTGGCAACTTGTTCACCTTTGATGTAGTTTTATTTAAATTAACAAAATTTCTAATAACTATAATTAATAATGATTTTGAAAAGTACATTCGAGATTAATTTCAATTTAGTGTTTCTCACTGATGGTCTGTTGTTCCACATGTGCAGCTCCAGTGATTGTGAGTCCTCCTGAACACAAGAAGAACGTGACTGGGTCGAACATCGCCATCCTGTGTGAGGCGAAGGGCTTTCCTATTCCGACTGTTGAGTGGACATGGATGCGCGTTGACGGACAGATGGTCTACTTGCCAAGTGAGTCTGTTATCAGTCATTGCATTTAACTTTATTGAACTTCATAGTTCTCTATTCACAAACACAAATACGCTCTACCTTGTCGTAATTTGCAAAGCGTGGAAGACAAACTTGCAACGTTCGCTTCTGCAAGTAGTGGAAAAAGACAACTAGCTGCATCATTGATAATGCAACAAGTGACTACAGTAGTACAGTAATATAGTAATGGCTGCATTGAAGTGGCACCATCTGGCAAATGAGTAGGAACAGTCAGCCACATGACAGACTAACAGACGCTGATGCTACGGGATCATTGATTGCAATAGTTCGCATCATGACATGCATTCGATGCCAGCCACTATTAGTAAAATATGATATGATATCACAGGAGATAGATAAAACTTAATTTTAACACGGAAAAGATATGTAGCCTATAAGTGTGTAGGCCTATTACTGGCGGCCAATTACTTCTGTGTTCCACTCAACAAAATTTCAGGACACCCTAGTTATGAACATAGTAGTGACCAGGCAGTCACTGTTTGTCAGGCGACGATCGCCACATATCAGTGAACATGCGCGGAGGTCCAGAGAAGTGGCAGGTGACTGGCTGGCTGCAGATCATTGATCTACAGAAGATGCACGAGGGTGACTACACTTGCATAGCGCAGAACGAGCACGGAGTGGATAGGGCCACGGCACGTGTCAATGTCGTTGAACCTGGCGAAGGTCGTTTACATTTACCATTGCTCTTCAGTTTTACTTACATCTAAAAACTTTCCTTTTTGCGGTCGCTATTATTACCCACGTAGCTGTGTGGTTATACAGGTTGTATTTAACTGTGCTGGAAGCAGGTGTCTGTCTGTCTGTCTATGCAAAATGTCAAAAACTACTGATCCGAAATTGATGTAACTTTAGTAGGAATGTGTCCCATGGGGAACGCTAGAAGTGATTGGAAGTTGGTGACAGTTGACCGTGATTTGGACCTTGTGAGTTATTGTATTTTTTTCAACTCAAGCTATCTCTCGAGTGGCTAGACATAGCAACTTCGTTTTCGGTGTCGACATACATCCTTAGATTAGGCCTATCTAAATCACCTAGGTCATGGGTCCAAAAACGGCCGCAGGCAGGGGTTTGTGCTCCCCCTAGTTTAATTTTGCTGGCGTCGATCTGTCTGCATGTTTGTAGATCGCCTGTATGTGTCATATGATGGGTCACTTTTCAGAATCCTTGACCCAGAAAGTTCATTTTTGGTATAGTTAAGAAATATAAGTTAAGAAATATAGAAAGTTAAGAAATTTCTCCGGTTTATGGCATGTAGGCTGTTAGCCTTTTCTAATACTATCTAATACAATTTCTTTATTTCACTACAACAGCCGACATGCACGTAACACATTAGTATAAGTTCAATTAGGTTGGTTGTTAGGTAGTTTTTGCAAATACAATTTTAAGGTTTGTAATAGATCTCCCACATTGAACTATTGTCAGGTGAGCTTATTATTGCATCCTGCGACTGTGCACTTGCAGATAATGGATACAGCAGTCGTGATCTATAGACAAGTCATCTCGTATGAAACTCGTCATCACGCCAGCCGCAGCTGTCAAAGATACTTCGTATGTCAAAGAAAAAAACTGGGACAGATACAAAACTGACAGTCGTTCAGCATTTGTTATTGTTTCTTTGTATTGAAGCAGCGTTTAAACTGCTGTTAGTAATTATAGGATGAATTACACAATGTTCACACTATATAGTCACTGCCTGCTGCCCGGCTGCTCAAGTATCTCGACGCTTTTTATAATAGTGTGCCAATTAGTCCCAATTGCTTTTGCATCTTTTAAGATACATATTGAAATCCAAGCAGTGTAATGTGTAAAGAAATTGCAAACACAAAACTGCAGCTAATTGAAGCAATAGCTTTAATCACTGTAATGTTTCTTATTTCTATGCATTCTAAACAGTTCTATGCATTCTGGATACATCCTTACCGAGTAGCCTGACGACACTGCTCCTGAGAGATGCTATGTACAGGGTGGCCCAAAAGAAACTAGACATTTCCGATTGCTTGATGTTAAATTGATATAGCTTTGTGAGATCTCAACCGAATTTTATAATTTTTGGCAGACTTACACCTGAATTCCCAACAAAACACTGCATGTACTGTCCACAGCACCTATTGTGCGTTCCTACACTACCTTTAGAAATAATATTGTTCGTTTTCTGTGCTGTCTCAAGATGAAATTTGCGCTTCATTAATCGTGCCATCAATGAGCGGCGCCGCCGACTGCAGCGTGTCATCTAAGAACGAGGACATATTGAACACTGTTTGTAAACTGATCAGTACAATTTGTGTGTTTGCCAACATAATTCATTGAGCAGATTTCATGTTGAGACAAATGTGCAGTTTTTTTGGGCCACCCTGTATAAGATGCAGCAACAAGCCCACCACTGAGATCAGTGCAGCATGCAATAGCCTATGCACAAATATGAAGAGATTAAGCATACACAATGTTACAGTAACGACCATTTTTATCACTTCCAAAGTTTTGCAGACCAGACAGTGGTCGTCATGCAGCTGTTCTACTTTTCTAAACATTCAAGTGCCTTTTCCCGTTCATAGACTGTAGCCTAATCTCTTGCCACATTACGTTGTTGTTATCACTGCCATATACAGTATACACAGAAGTTGTGTAGTGAATGTTGTATATTGTGTAATGCCGAGAGGAAATGTAGGCTTTTCGCTGTATAGTAAATGACACTGACGTAAGCGTATTTGCATAGTTTCGTATATTATCGCAACTGTAACACTGATTGAGTGGTGCTATTATGTTCATAGATTTTTAATGCTTGCTTTGCATTGATATTAGTTCAGTGACTCGCCTACAGTGTATATCTGGACATACATGTATCTGTTTGTGCGTATTTTGTTCCGACGCAAATGGTCATCTTAATTGTGACCATGTCGACGACAGGACTGTGTTGGATTCTTGTCGCATCCGACTTCAGTGTTACGATGCAGTAAATGTCAGCAGTCTTGGGCATAGGCCCTCTAATTCGCATTAAAATATTTTCTTTGTTTTCAGTTGTTTAAATACCCAGCTAATTGCTAACAGATGTCACATTTATAACCTTACGTAACTACTACTTCACTAGGCCTCTTCTGTTGTACAGAACAGCCCAAATTAGAACTGGCTGAAGCTTACGCATGTGTGACTGTTAGCCTGATGAACTGAGCAAGTGCACATTTGTCACCTTGTCGACAAACAGCCTGACAGTGCAGCGCTTTCTCATACACTATGCCGTGTAGCTCACTTAGATTGAAAAACCCAAGCCTGGCAGCAATGAAAACGATAACTGGTAGCAGTAATAGCCTACAGAAAGAAAGTGTTCTATTAATATGGAGAAAGTGCTTTGTTCGATGTCATTTAGAATATGCCAACAGTGTATGGCATCCAAAGAGAAAAACAGATGTAGACAAATTGGAGCGAGTACAAAAGAGGGCCACAAAGTTAATTCCAGAGCTATCTAAAAAAACCATATACACAACGGTTAAAAATCTTGAAGCACAGACAATATCGAGGGGATATGACTGAATTGTTCAAGATAATTAAGGGAATATATGATTCAACATGTGTTCCTCATGTAGATTTCATGGATTTAAGAGGATTTAATTAGGACTAGACGTAACAAAATTCAAACTTATTCAACATCACTGTCACTATGATTTAAGGAAATTTAACTAAACTAACCGGGTAATCCCCATATGGAGTAGTCTGTCTAATCATGTTGTTTCTGCTGATACTGTTAATACTTTTGAAAACCATTTAGACAATTACTATGATAAATGATCAAACCGTCTGATGGATTAACAGCAGCAGCAACACACTGAACAAAAGATCACAGCAGTATCTGACTAACAATTCATGGAATATAAAGACATTTTCTCAAATACAAATCAAACCCTAAATCTGAAGCAATAATTTACATTTACACAAGTACACAAAATACACTGTGAGCCATAAAAAGGGTACCACTTTTATTTTCGCACAATCTTTGTCAAATGTTGATCATGACAATTCTTTTACTGTTGGAAAGCAAATGAAATTTCCAACAAAACCCATGTACTGATTTTTACTGCACCTTAGATATGTCACAGACAACAAAAACCAAAGTGTCATGTTTAATAGCTATTGATGCTGTTCAACAGTTCAATAGATGCTAAAGTGTAAACCGTTTGTCCATACATGCCATGCGTGAAGATGCTCGTGCCACTCATCAATTACGCTATGGTCCATTCCGTGGCAAAGATTCAGCAAGCACTGTTTCACTTTATCAGTGTTATGCACCTATGACTGATGAACTCGCTGCTGCATGATACCACGAAATCCTGCAATAGACAAAACTGAGGTTGGACGTTCGGTGATCACCGATCTGGGCGAATGAAAGAGGTGTTGCCTGACTGAGAAGTCATACGGTGTGGCGTGTGCAGTTGCATGTGCAGTGGAACTGTCATTACTGAAGACTAATTATGCACAGCCATTTGCTATTTCAAAGAATATTTAACAAACCAAAAACTACACTAACAAGTAAGCAAATAATAAGTAAGTAAACCAGATGCATTAAAATAGGTGCATTTTGTTCACAATTTTGCTATATTAGCTGCAAATTAGGCTTTCTAACTTTTCCATGGTAGTGCAGCAACACATTTAAGGTGTAGCAGAAACAATTTTGGTTCTGTTGGAAATTTCATTTGCTTTCCAGCAGTAAATAATTTTCAAGATCAGTGTACATTTGACAAAGTTGCAGCCAAAACAAAAATGGCACCTTTGTACAGCTCACCGTGTACAATTACCGGTACAGCATATATCGCAAAGAATTCATAAGTTATTTATAAACAAAATTGCAAATAATACTACAACAGTACAACCACCAGAAAAAGATTTTTTTAATTTCTCAGTAATTCCAGTGAATCAGCAGTACAGGCATATAGCATAAATTACATAAGAATACTGTTACCGTAAACATAATATTTTATTCTGCCGAGTTCATATTAAAACAATGCTTTGGGGGCTGTCAGTATGCCCAACCACAAGACACATAAAAAACTTACGGGTGGATGTAAATAATATTCTACATGTTAGTCTATGTTAATCAGCAGAGATGACAAGCTGCAGGTTAGTTATAGTGCTGTCAGGCTCAAGATCAGACCAGTTTGATTTGGTGTTGAGTGTCCACATTCATGACAGATATGAAATCTAGTCAAACCACTGATTCATAATGTTCAACATAAAAATTAAACAAGCAGACTATGGGGCAGAGAAGTGGGACTTGATGCCAGCATCACAGGGTAACTTGGCTGAAGTAGCATGCATTCTCGTATCACTCTTTCTGCTGCGACAAATTCACAACTTTACATCGATCATCATCTCAATATCTGTGAAGGCAATAGCAGTGAGACAATAGTGATATATCACAGTAAATATGCACATATCACATAAAGTTTCCCAATAAGGCCACATAGCCAAGTCAAAAAATAACAAATTTTTCATACCTGTATTTAACACCCTATTGAGTGTTCACTGTTTAATACCCATCACGGACCATCAGGTAAACCTAGGCCTACTGAAAAACTGGAATGATAGGGATATACCAGGTGACAACAGTTCATGGTGTTTTTTGATTGCAGTTTCAATGCAGCATGCAAATGAGACAGACATATACCATCATTAGCAAAAGCAAAAGTGACAAAGCACAGATCGTATATGCTTGTAATACAAGGAAGGTTTTGTTATTAAAAACTGTAGACAGAGAGGCAACTCGCACGGTGCTGTGTGTTGTCAGCAGATCTAGTGCTCGACCTGGACGAGAGCAGCAAACGTGCGCATGCGTAGTCGTTCGACCTCGGCCCTGAGTAGTGCTACTTCCTCCGACTGAGACTTAGCCAGGTCTACCATCCGGCGACGCTGTACAATCTCCTTGTGCGTCTCCATACGATCTGCTGCACTCTTCTGACCTCCTGTCTCACAGTGCAAATGTAACAACATGTTCACCATGTCGACAAATCGCTGGTACGCAATGCTGGTCGTGAAACCGCAGGGCAAAACTGGCAAAAACTTTCACGCTTAAGATCTTTACAGTATACTTTTACATTTGCCATGTCAAGGACCACAACTCGGTTGGGTGAAAAGCTATTTTATTTTTTGATTATTTCTATTTTTGTTTGATGTTGCCAGTCAACAGGTGTGCACAGCATGTTTGTATTCGGTAGATGATGATCGTTCATTTGGGATCTGTGGGAGGAATATCTGTTTGATGTTTCGTTTTTAGGCATCATGCATAAATTATCTAAACTTAACTACATAAGACAGATACAGCAATTTACATGCACTTCACTACTGATTGACAGCCATGTTGTTACGTTAATTATGGTACAGCAAAAATGGACCTCAATAGCTACACACTGTACAAATACAAAATGTCACATTCAAACTCCGACATACAGAAGTGGAAAGAAGTGAGTGAGAGAGAAGAGCATCAAACCGCTGATGTCGTGAATGTGTCTGCGTTCATTGACTGCGACGTTGAGTGACTCCAGTTCTTTCATCAAATCTGCATTCTTCTCCATCAATTCTGCAATCGACTTCTTCACCTGCTTCAGCGTTCGCTTCTTCTCACGAACCAGCTTGTCATGTTGCTACACAGTGGACAAAAACGGTATGAAAAGAGTCTATGAGTTGACACAACACTTTCTGTAAAACTACCTCAGCTGTTTGCTAAGACAAGCAAGTTCAAAAATCTTTTATTTGCTTTGGATTTTCTGACTATCAATAACTCTATTTGTAACTCTGTAGGCTTATCTGTATATGTTTTGTGATTACTTGTTTGTTTTATATTGCACTGCTAATCCAGCATTTTGGCTGCAAGAACCTGATAAATGATCATGATGAACAGACAACGATGACTTGAGAAAGAACTTAACAAACATGAATAGATCTGCACTGTTTTAAGTAAAGCTGAATTCTCAAGCACAGCAAATGTACATCATTGTAGATACACTTGATACAGTGCCTCTGCTGTATAACAGAAGCCCACTGCAGAAAGCTCAACTATGGCACACATTGTCAAGAATCTCACAGTTTTACCTGCAAACCCACGTTTATGATCAGAATGAACCACTGCCTTCCCAGCCAAAGCTGGTCCTCATTTACCGACACTGGAGAGACGGAAGGCTGAGTTATCCTAGACCGCCAGTTACATATACCTAGAAGGTTTACCCACCCGAAAACAGTCACTCGTGCAAGTGCTAACTTGGATCGACGTTGATTAACTTAATTGATCGAGACCAAAGCACTAACCACTACACCATGCTGCCAACCAAACCATAGTCACTAAACCTGGCGATAATCTCAGAAGGCACTAATTATGAAAGACATAATCTGCACAGCAAGTAAAGTTCACACTTGTTTAATGCTTTGCGAGTGCCTCGCAGCCTCATAGGGCATATATAATTAGTTGGTTGAGAGCCCAGTTTGTGGAAGGCTTACCCTGCAAGCAGAAAAGTCTACTGTGACACTACGAAACAATTTTCCTGCATCAAAATCAAGTATGTCAGCTATGTCAGTAATAGAGGGAACAACCTAATTCATGGAAAAGATGTGCGATTTCACGGTAAAGTTATTAGAATATGTCAAATTTCACAGAAAATTCACGGGCTGTTATTTCAAGGTGCTTGGTTAACGCAAACTAAGAAATCTGTCAAATTGCACATTGACACTTCTGAACAACGAATATTTATTACTGTTATTAATGTACTAAGTCAAGACTCAAGAGTCATTGTTCTACGGAGACAGTCCCAGTTGAGTTCTTAGCGATGATCACTTGATTTGCCAAGTTGCTTGCTAACAGTCATGGCGCTGTGGGGCGCTGACATTGGTGTATTGACTGATGCTTCTTCCAGCATCGACACTGTTAGTAAGGACAGACAAATGCCGTAGCGCCAGGCGGCTCAGCGACGGAAACCTGTCAGAGCTTGCATGCCAGAATGATACAACAGCTGTTTCCGACGGAACGTCTCCAGCCATTACTTTGTAAGCTGTAAATTCGACCAAGACATGACAATTATCAGCACCAGGAATCTTCTTTATCAGCACATCGCATGGCAACAGAACATTTGCTCAAAGTCAAAAACTCTGACAGCTTTCAGGAAGTCCAATCCAGGCTGTGTAAATCGACGTCCACCTGTGGGTCTGTAATACTGACTCAGTTTGTCAGCAGTGTCTTCAAGCGCCTTTTTAACAATGGTGGGTGAGTCAATGGCGGCAATGTTTGCTTCGTACTATGCCCAAATGAGCAAATCGGTTACTCTGTTACTCTCAGCAAAATCCGCACAAAAGCTGTTGAATGATAAAACTCTAAAAACCTTCATAAATGAAACTAAAAGTGCTAAAATCACGAATTTCACAAAATTTCACGGAAATGGGCATTTTCACAGAATACGGCCAATTTCACGGAAAATGTCATGGCCATGAAATCGTTCATTAGGTTGGTCCCTAGAAATAGATGCTGCTGATGCTCTGTATTAGAGCGACGATGATGATAATGACGATGACACAGTGATGACAAACTTGTGAACTCACATCTTTCTGCATCTGAATGGTTTTCTCAAGGCCTGCAATCTCCAGTGCCTTCTTTGCCTCATAGTTGGGCTCTGTCAGATACTACACAGACAAGACGAGCATTCAATCACCTCGATAAATGCCAAACAGTTGTGAACACTAAAATAGTACAATGAATTCAATTAACACATATAAAAATGTGCAATATGCAAACAGCACTGGCAACAGCATCTGCCATTCTGCCATATTTGTTAACAAAAACCTAACACAAT
>Ga0126335_1000514_pt1 | contig 18846 bp, 16 predicted proteins | sample OlaspJWI45metaG_FD_108409 | JGI IMG/M metagenome (GOLD analysis project Ga0126335, IMG submission 108409) | Marine gutless worms symbiont microbial communities from Oahu, Hawaii - Olavius sp. 1 OAHU.JWI-45 metaG | ecosystem: Host-associated > Annelida > Digestive system > Unclassified | place... | reverse complement strand
GGACCTATAAGCTGCCTAGAACATCGTGCAACAAGAGTATTGCACTGTGCTATAGTAACCAAAGCAGCTGTGTTAATGTTCCCTCTTTTACTCCAGACCATCATCAGTAATCAGATGAGGCCGTGAAGGTTGAGGGGTGAGGCGTAGACATAGTACCACAACAGTGTCTATGTGGGATGCGTGCAAGATGCACCGTATTGACTACAAGTAAAGGCAATGGCGTGCAAAAGAGATGGTATAAGGAAGGCAATTAAGTGTGATTTCGTCATACGATGATGTTAGCAAGACAACACTGTACTGTTTTTACCTACAAAGATAGTTATAATAAGCCAAGCATGTACTGTTTTGACTAAAATAGTACTCTTAGTACAACAAAGTAAGGCGACAGTATATCCGTCGAAGGCCAAGTGTGCCGCATATACAATAAGAAATTACAATTACATACAATTTGTGTCTACAAAACAGGTGTTCTGTACAAAATAATTAATATTACGGTAAGACGAGGTACGTATGTCAAACATGTGTAAAGCGCGCTGTGTTGGATAGAAAAATAAGGCATTAGAAAGATAAGTGTTTAATATGACAATGTTTATACGAAGAGTTGCGGCATATCTGCACTTGCTAGCCCAAATAGAAAGAGCCATCTATCCACGGGTATGTCTCTTGACTCTAGTTCTGACTGTGAGTGCAAGTCTCTGCGCACGTTGTTCTGTCACGAGTCTAGTTTAAAGACGCTTGTCGTGACAATGTCGCCTGATCAGTACAGACAGAGACATATACACAGCAAGTAAGTGAATATGTGTTCACGCATCAGTCATTACCGCCTAAACTGCCACGAAAGCGTAAAGCTAATGCTCTGCAGAATAACATAATCTTCAAGAGCGCACAGAACCGAGATACCAGTCTAACTGTGATGTCAACACCACTAGCCATCCAGCTGAGCTTTCTACCTATAGTTTTAGTCCTGCTCCATCTCTAGCCCTCCCCACGTTATCCGGCTGCCCGGTCAAAGAATGCATGTTGCCCACCCATACCGCAGTGTATCGCACCTCCAGCAGCCAGGCCCGCCTCAAGCTAATTCTACCTAAGGCTATAGACTAAATCTGCCTGGGACTGACCATGCATCGCCAGCTATTGCTGCGAGAAGTAACATTCCAATTTTCTGGCTCCTGGTTTTAAGCCCTCTCTCCGTCACATGCCCTCTTAAGTAACCTCACTGACTGTAGGCCGCACACTCCAATAAGCACGTTGTCTATCATTCCGAGGTTGCATGAGTTGCTGCTATATCAAGTGCTTGACCTATACGGGCCACGAAAACGCAAAATATACCAATTTAGTCCATTCTTTGCGCTTAAATCTATCACTGGGATTACCCTGAAATTGCGACGTGATGCTGAAGCCTGTTGCCGAGTTATAAGCGAACAGACAGACACAGGTACAACAGGGAAAAGGAGTCTGTAACATAGTACAAAACAGAGAATGTCACCAAAAAGATGAAGCTAGCGGCAAACAGCAAGCGCTGAGCAGCAGACGCGTTGTGACAACTGCGTAGTTAGAACTTACTTACTTACTATCTTCACTTAATTACTTACATGTTTATTTTTACGTACATACATACTTACTTTCTTAGCTACTTGGCGATATTTTCCTTTCTTGCTTAGTTAGTTACTTATTTTAACTTACTAGTTACTGACATACTTACTGTTTTACTATCTTGCTTACTTAATTATTTTTTTAATTACATACTCACTTACTTACTTTTTGTTACTTGCATATTTTAATACTTATTTACTGATTTATGCTTATTTACTTACTTATGCTTACTTACTTACTACTTGCTAATTGTTTTTGCTTACTTGCCTATTTTTTTACTTACTCCGTTACTTACATGCCTATTTATACGTGCATACTTACTTACTTTCTTACCAACTTGTACTTGGTAATTTTTACTTTCTTGCTGACTTAGTTAGTTACATATTGTTACTGGGTTACTTTGAGGCGCAAGTCCTACTACTTTTTTATTTACTTATTTACTTACTTAGAACTTACTTACTTACTTATTTTTACTCACTTAGCTGCGAAAACAGATATAATTTGGACAAATTTAAGCCGACTGCAGACGAAAATGGACGGAATTAGGACGAGATGGGACTAATTTGGACGAAATTTGGCGGAAATGCGAATGAATTTCGATAAAATTTTGATGGAAATGGGTGTAATTTGGTTGCTAAATTGGTCAGATTTGTGTGAAATTGGATGTAGTTTGGTCAAATTTCGACGGATTTTCCGCAGCTAGTCAATAACTAGCCTGAATGACACATGAAGTCGTCGCAGTTATCGACTTGTGCCCAGTCGTTAGGGTAGCTCATGAAAAATGCTGACTATGGTACGTCGGCTGTGGGGCACCAGGGTTAGGGTTAGAGGCTAAGCTTAGGGTTAGGCCGCGAAAAACGCTGAGTAATGGGTTAAAGTTATGGCTAAGCTTAGATGCCGAGCTTAAGGTTAGGGCTAGAGGCCTGGCTTAGGGTTAGGGTTGGCTTGAACCAACTGTACTATCTGGACCGTCCAAATTAGGACTTTTTCTCCTACGGATGTACGTATTTATAATGTTTCACTTATTACAAAATTTGTAGAAAGTATTGATGTAATGGCATGCATGCATTAGTGGCATGACAACTTGCAAAAATAGTACCTTTTAGTACTTCACATTTTGTATAGGCCTACATTAACAGAATTTTTTGAAATTTTGTTATTTTGCAAGTGTGTTTTAATAATTCTAAATATTGAGAGTTTTTTTCTAAAAGTTGCATTTTCGTTGGGATATACATGTACGTTTTCGTGCTGCACCCTCTAACTGCTATACAGTAATTCTGTCCGTCGCTATTCTGGAAATGAGAGAGAGAGTGAGTAATAAAATAATGCCTGTGCATAAGTGACTGAATCTGTTCTCATTTTGGCTTAGCAACATGTTTTGTAACTCGAAAAAATTATAGTAAAGACTACGTGTTTCTTCCAAATCAGAGGCACGCCGACAAAAGTTTGCTACTTTCCATTTCATCGTGTTCGCTCTCACTACTCACCAGATTTGCTGGGACGTGTCCGCCCTCGTCCGCGGTGTGTTTACTCTAAGTGATTCTCAAGAATTTGACGATATCAAGTCTCGCACCAATTATTAAGTTACAACAAACGCAGCTTTATTTGCGGTAATTTCAGAAAGTTTTTCCCTCCTGGAAATCAGCATGAAAGCCAAGGAAATCCGACACAATTAGTGAGTGTTTTTTCTGCAGTCTGTGAAACTCTCGCTTACAGTGAACGGATGTTCAGGTATGCAGAGCAAAACGTTGCCACTTAATAACTGACATTCCTGTCATTCTGTCCATCCTGAGTCTGAACACACCTGTTAATCGTCTCTCGCACAGGTATGTTCATAGGCAGAGAGAAAAGAAGAAATGGGAGAACTTTTTCTAACCACTTCCGCCAGTAAAAATGAGCAACAAATGTTCTAAGTATTGCAGCTCGTTAGTTGTTGTGGCCTCTGGTCTGTATCAGCAATGCTGTCTGAGCAGGTCGGTGAACGAAGGCAACATTTCTCCGAGAAGCGTTGGTGTGCGGCGGCGACTGTGTATGTGTGAGAAGTTAGCAGTGGCCAGTGGAGGCCATCTTGGATCGATCTTTACTAGGTGCCCGGGTGGGCGGCACCGTTCAGCACTGCGCGACGCGACGTGTATCGACGTTCTACGTAGCCGGCACTGCGCTGCGCACCAGCACACCGGCATGCCAAGCCATCTTCAGGCTCGCTCACGACTGCTGCAGCTCTGCGCCAGTCCACCACTCATCATAATTATTGACACGCTGCCTGCACGGCCGCCCGTCTCTCCATCCGCCGAGACTTGCTCTTCAACGGCGTGCCCGCCTGTCTCCTCATCCATGCCGGATGATCGTCTTGGTCTCGCATTACCAGCAGTTCGTGGCCGCCCCGGCCTGGCGCAGTCCGTACTCCGTATAGTTGCTGCGGGGTAATATTAAGCGAAGCTGCAACACAGCAGTCGGTCGCTACTGGCCACGTGACGTCGCAGCAGCCACAGATCACGTCCGGCCAGCAGTCCGGTGACCGCAGTGGATCAGAGGCACAGAAGACACGGCTACCGTGCCGAGCTACTGCCTTGCCGGTCACCCAGCCAGGCCGGCTGCCTGTCAGCCGTCGTCGCCGTCGCGTATAGACTAATCAATGCAATTCCGCTGCTGCTGTTGCTGCTTGCCGCACGTCGCCGGACCAGGCATAAGCTGGAGGTGACAAACAAACAAGATGGCCGAACAGCTAATATATAGAACTGATTGAGACTGCTGCCGGCTGGCTGCTGCTCGTCACTTCCTGTCGTCGTCGTCGTAGTCGTAGTCGACCCCAGTGGGTCCGCCGCTGTAGCGTGCCGTCAGCCCGTCGTCAGCAGGACGCAAGAGTGTGTCGCGCGACGTTGTACACCAAGGCCGGCGCCATTGACAAGCTTGTGACAAAAAATCGCAGCTGTGGGTGATGACGTCAGAGGGAGCAGCATCTTGCTGCAGAGACTGTGATACCGCATCAGCACAGCAAGATGCATCATATTGTGGACTGACGTCGGCGTCAGCGGCTGTCACCGTGATGTACAGGAAAGAACCGTGACGTGACCCGTCATTGCCCCTCTCTTGCCAACGTTCGTCATATCCATGTACTTGGTATCGAAGTAAGTTGTTGTTTCCTAATTGTTGAACTATCAACGAGGGTATGCCACAAACGGGCGTAGAAAAACATACAACTTAAGCTGCAAAAAGTGTCGAGTCGCACTGGTTTTTGACGTCTTTTACTGACTGCTGTACAGCTGTATGCAGTGCGGCATAGTCTGTGTATGCATTAGCTTCTTTTAACAAATGTTACAGAAAACTCGGCAACTAGAAATCATTCTTGCGTTGCTAATGAAAAATCACTGCTTAACAAGCAGCATTTTTTCAGATATGTAAATATGTTCGTCCTAGAAGTACTTTGAAATAAATACATGGGCCACGCCAACTGCCTGACATCGTGACTCTATTGACCATCGAATACCAAACCTGTGGACAACAGTGCATGCAGTTGTCCTGCACTTTCACGGCGGCAAAGTGTAGAGCCAAAGACAGTAATAGAGTAATTTTGTTGCACTATTGTATTTTTAGATAGTCTGCAGTGATCGTGTTAGCCAGTCTCGTTGTCGGTGCAAGTAGTAAGCTATGCACGCCGTTGGAGTGTTGTCGGTGATGATCAGTACAAAACGAAGTCCCTCAGTCTCTCTGTTAATCGTCGTCATCGTCGTCGTCGACAGCATCTCTCGGGCACTGTCGGTCCCTTCTACTGCAGACAAGTTGCCGACGCCGCGCCACATTGACGTTCGGTGGCCGCCAACAGACAGCGCCCGGCGGCGGCGCTCGACGGTCGACGACGTTCGGGCAATATTCGGCGGCTTAGAAGACGCTGATGGACTAGAAAAGTTGACTGAGTTGGCCAGTCAAGACATGGCTGCTGCTGTGCTGGAGTATAATGAGATGGTATTGACTACAGCGACTGGCAACGGCAGTGATTCTCGCACGTGCTGGATGAGATTGAATTACAACGTAACTGCTTTACCCGGAGGACTTTCGGATCTGTTTAGAGACCAGGTTACTATTGCTCGCCATGGCATTATAAGCTGTAGTTTAACAGTCTTCACATGCAAAAATACATACCTGGCGACCGTAATCATCTATGTATAAGGCAGTACGTGTGTGTGTATGTGTGTTTGTATGTTTGTTCATAACTCGGGAATGGGAGGAGCAATTATGACGAAATTTTCAGGGTAGCTCCAGGGCACCCCAGGAATGGTTTAAAGCGCAAACAAATTGGGGTGGAGTCTTGGATAGGGGACCATGATTGGTTAATAATTTCAGGCCCATAGAGGCTACGCAGCAACGTGGTTATTATCATTGTGACTTAGCTGGCAGTACGGTATTGGTCAGGTGCGAGATTTCCGTGGACGTATTTCCCCGTCATGCGCACTAAACGAGTTTGTCTATTTTGTTCGTGTTGGTGCTGACAGGACGACATGCATACTACACATGGGTACGGGAAGCTGGGACCTTGGGCGGGCGAAAAGCGATACGGGGCTGCCTACGTAATGCCCGACTGGGCGAGCAGAATGGCTAGTTTGACATATGAAACAGAACGTTACTAAGATGCTCTGTCGCTTACAAAATGCAGAGCTGTTGAGTTATTTTGATAACATAATCGGGTATTCTGATTTCCGTTTACAATGACGGCGGACTTTGAGTCTTGTTTTCGACTTAACACTTAACAGACCGTCAAGTCAAGGTCAGGTCAAGGTTATTACAATTTTGTGATCCGGAGACCAAATAGCAAGAACACACAAGAACACAGTAATGACTAAAAACCTAAAAATCTAGAAAAAAAATACCTTATTACTGCGGCAACAGAGAAGACTGTGACCATATAATACGAGAACGCTCACATATAATATATATTACGGCCAATGTTTTGTTCCCCGTGTCTGTCGTCAGCCTCTGCTAATTGCAACGACTTTGCTGCCGCGTCGGTGTCACAGGTGCGGAATGTGCTACAGACAGCCAACTCTCTAACGAACGCATTCTTAACGCCTGGCGAGTCGACAGCAGGGTCTGGGTTGGGCGACTCTTTGTACAAGGCTCTTGTGACGGCGCTCGTCGGTTCAGATCCACTCGTCTATGGCGCAGTCATCGTCTTCGACCCGGAGCACGCCGGCGACACAGCGTCGTCGACTGCTCGACGAGCTCCTTACGTCTTTCGCAACTCCACCACTAACAAACTTCAGGTTTGTTGGTAGTCGTTAATGTTACGGTAGGCCTAGCTGATAGCGTTCGCGTGTGCGTGCGGTCCTTGGCTTTTGGTTCATCCCACCCCACGTCCATGTGAACGTACTGGGCCACACGCCGACGCCATTCTGATCTATTGAGAGCTGCCACCTCTGCCTCCACCCAGGTGAGTCCCATTTGTCGCAGATCCTTCTTGACTACGCCTTGTTCTTGGCCGACCAGGTCCCCTCTTGAAGCATTGAACCTCCCGGTGTAGTGCTTGCTATGGAATGCGCTGGTGATCCATTCGCAGCACCTGACCAAGCCAACGTAGTCTTCTTTCACTGGGAGTGATTGCAATGCTGTGTTGTTTGGTTCTCGCCCTGACTTCCTCATTTGTTATATTGTCATTCCAGCAGAGACTAAGTATGCTTCTTTGTCATCTATGATGGGCACCATCCAGTCGTTTAAATGCTGTTGTTGTTAGTGGCCACAATTCTGCACTATACAGAAGAGTCGATAAGATGACTGGTTTATACAATCGATATTTTCACCCTTAAACTTAGTTTGCTGCTCTTGCAGACTCCTCTCATCTTTCCAAAAACTGCCGCCGCTCTTCCAATGTGCACCCTGACGTGCAGTAAGTTAGTATAAAGTAAAAAGAAAGTAAAGTCCTTCCCGAGCCACATGGGCCCACTGGGCGGCGCTGATCTCCGTTTCGTTAGCCCTCAGCCATGCACCAGCTTACACTGGGAGACCACGGGTACGGGGCTAGTGCATCGTGTGGTGTGTCTGTTTATTCGCAGCCGTTAGGCCGGTACCAAATTATACTGCTTGGTGACAGAGGCACATTTGCCCAAGGTTACCACGCAGCGGTACCCAGTGAGACTCTAACCCGCGACCTACTAATCAAACGAAAGCAATATCTTACGGTACATGTAAGCGTTTAGCGTGTAGGCCTATTAAGCAAAAGCTGACAGCTATAGGCAGTTTTGTAATGTAGCAATGGATTGAGAATGAAATTAGTAAGGTAGCTGCGCAACGCTGCACAACTCTGATGTTTTACCGAATGAGCCATGACGCCAGCTAGTAAGTAATTGTTTAATTCACAAATGACACACGCCGTGCAGTATACAGCAGTATGATGGATTTTTTATAACCTGCTAATTTTCATCGTCTTTTGTTGTATTTTGCACGTTGTGAGTTCTTTTGCTTAATAATAAGTTGCTCGTTATTTAGACTTGTAGTCAATAGATTGCTGCATTCACCAGATTTGGCACCAAACGGCTTCTGTTGCTTCCAGACACTGAAATAGCAAAAAAGTAAAGTTAGTTTTTTCGAAGCCACATGGGCCCACTGGGCGGTGCTGATCTGCGTTTCCGTAGTCCTCAGCCAGACACCGGCTTACACTGCGAGACCACGGACACGGGGCTAATGCATTGCGTGGTGTCTGTTTACTTTCCAGCCGAAGCTGGTACTCATTCACCAACCCCGGAGGGATGGAAGACAGAGAGTAAAATTCAAATCAAATCAGTCAATATGACGCAGATTTTCTGACAGTGAGGACGTCATATACTCAGCAAATGGTTAACTGCATGGAAAAGCAGAAAGAACGACTCTGAGAATGTGGTAGAAAGAAATCTGCACTTTGAAGAAGCGATGGACCTAATGCACATTAGCTGCACGAGACTGTTGAAAGTTCACCAGTTTTTGTTTGTTTTCATGTGTGTCAGTCTATGAACTTTTTGAACGCCCCTGATATTTTCGTGCCTCGCTGAAGACCTGTAACTGACGTGTTCTGTTGATATTTCGCGGCAGTTCGCTTCGCTGATTGATTCGCGTTTGCTATTTGTACTAGTGTATATTCGGGTAGTGGTGCCCGTTAATCCAAGCCATAAATAAACTGATGCGTGGGTCGCGATTACAGAACGAAACTGCCGCACGGTCAACCCACGTGTGTGACGTGTGGGTCTGCCGCGCCGTAATCGAATTTATACCGATTCGTTGCCGTTTCTGTATTTGATGTAGCGTTTTTGCAAGCTGATATACATGGCCGGTAGTTTGTGGACATTACGGCGCTCGAATTACAGCTTGGCGGCCCTGTGAGGGTGACTGACTTCACCTCTAGACACGTCTACCTGCCTCCTGTGTAGTTCAATTTTTTCCTCGGTGTAAACTCACTCTCTGTGTACCAGGATGCGAAACGCAATAGAGCCTTAGAGGTGTTTTGTGTAATTAGATTTCATAAATTTACTTAGTTATTTGCTTATTTAAAACGACGTAATCGAGATTTAGCAGAATTGCGCACCGGGTATTTTGTCCATTGGTGAACTCTGATGCCTACCTGTAAGTACCTGTGTGATTGGCAATACAGGTGCAATACGTGGACGTCGTACGTGATATGGTGCGTGAGTTACGCGGTCAACAAACAAGTACCGCCAACAGCAGCATCAGTCAGTTCTCGTGGTTCTGGCGTCAGCGTGAGAAGCATTTCTCACAGCTCCTCTGGCCACACCGCAACGTCTGCAGTCGGGCCGCGGCCAACCCGCCCCTATCGCCGGCCGCCGCTGCCGCCGACCTGGCCGCTACGGTCAAGACTACGGCCTCCGAGGGCTTCTGGGGCGTCACCAAGTTCGATTGTTCGCGGTCGCGTTCGTGGACTGTCGCCTTCTCCGTCCCGTTTTTTGGTTGTACTTCGCGACGCAAGCTCGCGTTCAAGTAAGATTATGGTCGTCATCATCAGTAGCATTATCGTCATCATCATCGTCATCATTGGCACCTATTACAACTGCCTGGACGTCATACCAACACGGAGCTGTGACTAACAGTTAATCCAATCTTACTTGAACATTAAAAGATAAAAAGTTTTCAGTGACGAGATGTCACTATGGCTTAGATGGCGTTATAACGATTCACAAATACCACAGTAGTTCTATTAGTAAGTCAGTAAGTAAGTATGTATATCTACACTATAGTACGCTGAGCCAGCTTAGTTTGCCGTTAACGTTGTGTGTCTCTAACGATGTGAACCATAGCAGAATCAAGCGATAAGTCAAATGTGACTACATTTGTCTTCTAAACGCCCATTAGTATACATCTCTGTTAAGTGAGTGATTACTGACAAGTCAGTGATTACTGACGTCAGTCTTACTTACTTACTGACTTACTGACAACGCAGGGGAGTGCTGAAGGTTGACATGAATCTCGGCAGCGTCGACATCAGCCAGTGTTCTACGAGCAGAAGACACCTGTTTGCCGACACTCATCGCTGCCCGCCAGTCATGCAGGTTAGCACGTTGTGAGTAAGCAAGAAAATCGATACCCAACGCCTAAAACAGTCACCTAGCGCCGCAGCCTCAGTTAAACAAGTGTCAGTGTGTACCCATCTACAAACAACGACGCGTGTATACACGTAGGCCTAGGTCTCAACCAAGCTGGCAAGATGCTTTACACGTCTGTCTGTCACTGTCAGGTGCATAGCTCTACATCCCACTCGTCGCATTAAATGTGTCTGTTGTAAACGAATCTTTCGAGTTGCACTGGTACTGACAAGTGACAACCATACTCAAAACAACCAAGAAATAAGGCGGTACATAAAACAAAAATGCGTGTAACTCCAAAACTACCTGACCCTGTTATTAAGAAGAAACACGCTAAAACTTACAAAAACCTAACGTGAACTAACAGGTCTATAGTAATAATTGATCCTAGTTTAATGCGAGAACTGAACTGTTCACACGGGTTTACTATGATTGTGGACAGTTGCTGTGCACAGAATAGCAGAGATCAGATTTGAGTCTATCTTCTTATTCTGCAGACAATCATCAGAGCTTAGACAGCGTTTATTGAAGGCGAGAGATCATCTGTTATTCGCACTCATAGTCGATAAACGCATCACGTACTGTATATTCTAGGGCCTTATGTCGCATATCTTAACTTGCTGACTTGAAAGCAGTCTGATTGTGCCCCTGTGTTGTTGCTGTCTGCACAGTGTGTACACATTCCGAACGGCGGGTTCCGGCGCGGCAACTACCGCTGCGTCTGTCCTTCGAAGCCATCCAGCAGCGGATCAGCGCGGACGTCGAACGTCAGTTCTGGGCTGAATGGCACTGAACTCGAGAGGGCGTACGTCGAGAAGCTGCTGTCCGGTGGGATTGGACCACCCGTGAGCTGTCCCGGCTGTGGTCGAGTCTGTTACGACACACTGTGCACCCACGAGCGTGCATGTATGGCAGAGTATGATGCGCTGCTACGTGGCATTCCACTGGGCGTCCAGAGCCTCTGTATTACTGTCACCATTATCCTCACTTTTGTGATTGTACGACTACGAAAAAACAAGGTTGTCTAGCCAATGCCACTCGTTCTTCTGATGCTGTATTGCTACATGAAATCAGACTTTCAGAAAGCGATTATTGAACTGAATCATGTACCATTAATCATGATTTATTGTCATGGTAGAATGGTAAGTAACTTTCAAAACCCTTGACCTGGAAGTTTATTCTGGCATGCAGGTATCTATTACCAAAGTACAGGTGGTGTTCGTATATTAAGGTCATCGGGTCAAGGCCAAGGTCAGGGCAGCAATATAACATTTAAAAATATTTACAATCGTTTTCTTTCTTCATGAAAAACGGCGTTCATCAACGTGATTAGCTGTCCACAAAAGTATAATGTCGGTGCAAAGGCTGCCAGTGCTATCATTACACTAAAATATGCAAAGTACAATAACTCGAGTGCGTGCAGAGAGTGTTGCATTTGCCTGTAGTTGCAAAATGCGTTCTAGTTTGTATATGCAGCTTCTTTGGTGGAACTATAGTGAACGACTAGTTTAAGTTTTTTAAGTGTGTATGTTTACTGTCTATCTGTCAGGTGATGAAGGCGAGTTTTTGGTGTTTCTTGGAGGTCATACTGGTTGGATCTCTGATGCTGTATTCCACGGCAAGTTTCAACGACGCCTAATTTCCACACTGTGTTTCAATAAGAAAACACTTAGCCTACTGTGATTTTGTGCCATATCTCGTTTATTTGTAAACTGATCAAAACAAAATGTAGCAGGATTGTTGTTCTTAAACAGCTGATTAAAGCCATAAAAAGTTTTACATGAAACGCTAAAAGCCAAAATTTACTGTCTCGTATTTAATTAACAGGTGCTAATAATGATAAGTACTGCATCTGTATTAAAAAGTGCTTAATCTTGACTGTTTGTCTGTGTGCTGGTGCTACTTTCCGTCATCAACTAAAAACCTGGCTTTTCAGGAAATCATATCCGGACATGTGTTAACTTTATAATTAACCTTGAAGTAGTTCTGCTACTTGGGGAATTCTGATTGATTGATTGATTGCCGTGTCGCCTGCCGGACGCACAAGCCGCCGCCGCGCTGTACACTAATGCAAGAAAAAAGTGAAATCTCGTTATGTTGAAAAACCAAAGTGAATTATAAAACAGCACACAGTAATATTTAGGGGCCAATAGAAATTGTCAAAGTTTGTGATCGAAATGTACGTACATTTCTTTGCAAAACTTGCTCTGAGTCGCATGCACCATCACGCAATCGGCTAATCCTGGCACTTTCACGACGTAAGAATTATGTCACTGATACCAAAGAATATTTATCTACAAATTCACTAACTTTTATGTAGCTAAAGTCTGAATTTACTTAGCTACATTCACTGACATTTTTGTGCAAATTTGATCATTTTCCTAGGAGATATAAAAGAAAACATAAGTGGGCATTTTATTGAATCACCCTGTACGTCTGTATAACATTCACAGATAATTTAATATCACTGCATTACATGTCATGCATTGTGTCTCGTAGGTGTGTTGTGTGTAATATCAATAAATTATGTGGCACAGTTAGTCGACACGTTTCCATTAACGGGATTTGTAAGCTGTTTGTAATCAGTCCAGGATGCGGACGGCCACGCACGCAGCGTAGTGCTTCGGCCACGTATGAATAATTGAATACTGCCTTGATTGACTTCATTAGCGCAGAACGGCACACGCCTGCAATGTGCAATATTCAAGACGTTACGGTCACAGCAGTACACGAATGAGTGTTGCGTTGCAGGTCGTGGTGCAGTATTTTGAGCCAACGCAGTTCAGCTGTTTGCTAATTCCTTGGCTGCGAGAAGTTGGCTTCTCCGTTATCTATGGTGCTCTAGTGCTCAAAGTTTACCGGTAAGTGCCCAGTCCCAGCGAGTGTAATTAGACGTTAACAAGCTGTCGTCCGTGATTGGACAGAACGCTCCCGCCGCTGGAAACGCCCAAAATGGCGGAACTGTACTTCCAGTCGCGAGTATGTTGGCAAACTCTGGATCAGAAACACAGATTTCCTAGGCTATTCGCATTTAATAACAACCTAAGTTCTGTTTCACTTGTAGTTAAGAAGATATTCGCGTGTCCTACAATAGAAATACAAACTGTCCAACGCTGACACCTAGTGACCAGCGGACAGACAGACAATTCGGGCCGTGACTTTAGGTGTCTCTTACTCTGGCGTGCCAGCGGACATCGTTTTTGCTGATTATAATGTTGAAAACTGCAACTGTTCGGCAGTTCAGGAGAAATGAAATGCTAGAGAAAAGATCAAATCGTTGGTTTCTTAATGTAAATAACATAGTATAGAGATCGGATAATTCTAAAGCTGTTAACAATACATGTAGTTTAGTTTCTTAACAGTGACTGATGAGACGAATCACATTATCAGAATGGACTTGCAGAAACGTTGTATTGTAGTGTATTGTCATGCTTTATGTGGCATGTGCAGTGTTCTTGCCGAATTCCAGTCGAGAAAGGCTCACCGAGTTCAGATCCGCGACAGAGATCTCTTCAAGTATTTGTGTTGTTTGCTGATGGTCGTGATCGGGTACATGTCGGCGTGGACGGCCGTCACTCTGGACCACACAGGCAGTCGCGGCTCGATCCTACAGACTGGAGTGACTGAGGACGATCTTGTCTACGTCGTCTGCCAGTCCAAGTGGTGGGACTACGTCATCGAAACCGGTGCGTCTAGGTGTCTGGATTCTTCGTCGTTCAGTGTCGAATCTTTTAAGAGTTTTACAATTACTGTACGATGTGTGTGGCAACGAGGCTTCGTGCATGCTTTGCTATTGATCAGAGAGAGGTTACTTATTAGTTTGCCGTAAAGGGAAGACCTGAGGCAACAGGTCATAAAAAACGGCATTGGTAGTTGCTGTGTTGTGTTTCATTATAGATACACAGATTTATATTGAAAACGCAGAGATGGGTCACTTTTGAGGAAATTAGGGGAGTAGCGTGCCTGCCTCCATAAGTCATATACTGCCAAAAAACTAGAGTCTTTGGGCTATATTTTAGCGCAGACAATATGGGTCCACAGCACCTCGACCCCATCGTACCTGAAGTGGTAGGCTCTGAACCCAATACAGCGAAAGAAAACTATAGTAAGGCTACAACGATGTTCAAGCTGCAAGGTCGTATTCAGGGGCATGATACCGGTATCAATCGACTTTTTGTCGGTAGATAATACAAACTTAAATCATATCTAGCACCATTTGTAAGATATTGCAGATTAATAATTTGCCAAGTTACATGTAATTACCAGCAGTGTGTTTTGTTTGTCTGTGTTGCAGTCGAACTCCTGTTCATGTGTTTCGCTATATACCTTTGTTACTGCACGCGCGCCGCTCCATCTAATTACCGAGAAGTCCGCTACATCTCTTGGGCTATCTACAACGAGACGATCGTCTCTGCAGTCTTCTACATCTGCAGGTCACCATCAGCAGTTATCCAATAACTTGAAAATGCATTGATGTGTATGCCTTCGCCGGCGCTCACTTGCCTCGGCGAGTTATTTGGGTTTTGTCGAGGGGTGTTTACCCCGGGGGCGTTTGTCCCGGGTGTTTACTTCGGAAGTTTGTCTGGGGGTTCTGTTTGGGGCAGTTTGTGGTGGCTCTGCTGACATTCAAAGTCCGCAACACCTCGACCCCGTCGTACCTGCGACTTCTAATCCAGGATCGAGAACACGGCCACAACCTGCGATCGACCACTACGGCACTGCGTCAACCTTTCACGACGACAACATTTGCGAAACGCGCTTTTCGATGCTCTGCACCAGCTCTCTGGAACTTACTACCAAAAACTGTTCTCAATAGTGACTCTTCAGTCTTCAGCAGTTTTTAAGTCCAGGCTAAAGACTTTCCTCTTCTCCCAGGCTTTCCCTTCTTTCTCCGCTCACTAGCACGCTGCCTGCCCCCAGCGCCTCTGAAGTTACGACCTTATGGCGCTATACAAATCTGTTTCTTATTATTATTATTATTGGTATGGTATGGTGGAGGCACAAACAAAGACGGCCGCGACCGGCTAACTCTGAAGTGCGATCACAGACACGCACAGACAGAATCATCGACAGAACGACCTGAATGCATATTGCCTCGATCGCAATATAGGCTGGCAAAAGCGTAAAACAATTCTGAAAGAGTATGCAGGCTTATTGTGAATATGGAATACCCAACCTGCTCAGCGAAAATCGTGAATTTTGCAGCTTACGATTTGTAATACAACAATATGCATTGCGTTGAATATATTTTGTAAGGTACATTAGCATTTGTAGGCCTGTGTAATTACCATTTCTTTTGTGCTTTGCCGCTTAATAATTTGCAATCCTGTTGTTACAATCGCATTGGCCAATAGCGAATGAGTCAAGAGCATATTTTATTTGTTATTAACAACAAGCAGCACCTTCCGTGTATCTTTGGAGATTTTCATGCAATTCATGTCTGTAGATGTGAAGCTATCCTGAAATAGTAGAGGTCCAGTTTTCTCTCTACTCAGTGTACGAGTCCAGTTTTACACGACGCTTTTACCATTATACTTCATTTGTAACACTAATCCGTATATTTACTATGATAAATGGTTAAAAGTAATTGAATAGGCTTATACATTATGGGTAAAATGCATTAAAATGTTATTAATTTGCAGACACGTCTTTTGGCTTTCCATACATCCTGACTACGTTTTTCTCATGTATTTTGCGCGTTGTCAGTTGACCGTCTCCATTATGCTGCTTTTGATACTTGGACCCAAGGTAAGAATTAGCCTTTTGTAGACCCATAGTTTATTAACATAAATGAGTAGAACGCTTCTCGACTAAACTAAACGTAACAGTAGTTTGTCATCTTAAATGCTTATTTTTTAAACGTTTCAATGTTTTTCACTTTTGAGAGGATGCCCATCTCTTATGCAGCTGGAAGTTAGCCTGGTGCGTCACCAACTCAATGAACAAGCAGGGCCCGTCAATCGAAGGCAATTATTTTAGCCTTTGCTGTCGTGGCCAAATGACCTTGATACTCTCAGACTCGATCTAGATATTCTGAAGCTGCAGTATCTGCATAACCACAAGTGGCTAAAGTAATTTTGCAAAGGCTGCATCGAATCCGTGGGGGAAACTGGGAGCGCCGTGTTATGTTCTTTGGGTCCCCAAGAGTCTCCAGCCCAAACAGGACCTCGATCCGTTCAGCCGTGTTTGCACAGTGAAGCGCGTGACAGACAGACAGACGCCCACGCCACGGGGACATTGATCACTATAGTCCGCATCTCATGCATTCCGTGCGACGTTTCTAGGTCATAGACTTCAAAGGCTGCAGTCTGAACAGGACAGCCACGCAAGACCGATCAAAAGACAGAAAATGTTACCAAGCCGCATTTGTGAGTCGCAGTGAATGAATGCTGTCGTCAGTCAGTTAATGTTACTTACTGATGGATGCTGTGTGTGCATGGGGTGATCAGCTGTGGTACACGCGGCGACCGGGCGACGACGACGTGCTGCGAGGCCGCGCCTACTCGACGTGTGAGGTCCAGGACAGCACGCCAGGTGCGATGCCGGCCGTCGCTGAAGCTTCAAAACTCGCGACGTCACTCAACGTTAACGGCGACGTCGACATCGGCGAGATCAACTTGTCGGAAATGAACCCAGAGGACATTCGCGTGAGTCACGTTACATTCAAGGTGTTTATATTGGCCTAATGTATCAAATTGCTGAACCACAGCGCGTGAACGAGAAGCAGGTGAGTTCTGAGAGGTTTGCGCAAGCGTCGATGCTGGGCTGACGTCAACTACCAGCTACCGAAAGTGCTCTGTCACCGACGTACGGCGAATAACTATAGCCGCGATGATGACGACGACCGAAGGCAGCGAAGTTTGGAACCTCTGATACGCTGAATGGAGTTCGACAGATACTGCGGTACCAGGCCATGCAAATATCGGTAGATTAGCACGGCAAGCTTGATGTAGATGCGCTCCGGACTCCGCGGAGACCGCAGCCAGTGACGGTCTAGGAGTATTGGTTTACCAGCGTGATATGAAGTGTTCGATAACAGTCCATATCACCAATGTGCGAACTTCTAGCAGTCTAGTGCATTGGGACTGTTTTTACCACCAGTGTAGCGGCATAATACGTTTAGTCTTTAGTCACGCTGTGTTGTTGAGACACTATCAGTAAAAAACGTTGACATAGAAACTGCATTTGATAGGCAGGTACTTGTTCCGAATATGAAGGTCTGATTCGAGTTTCATCATCATCATCATTTATTTGCACAATATGCAGAAATGAACAGTAAAATATGCAATGTGCCGGACAGAAAGGCTAACAGTTTTAGCTCTAACAACTGCCCGTTTCAAGGTCATAACGTCAAGGTCAGGCAGTAAAAGAGCTAAAATACGCCGGTGCTCTGCCTTAACTGAAAGGCGTTCTTGCTGTAACGGTAATTACAATTAATATTTATTGGAAGATACTCTTGATACTCTAGGATAGCATGGTAGCTGACTCGGTAGGACATCGGATTCATGATCAGTAGGTCGCGGGTTCGAGTCTCATCCGGGTACCGCTGCGTAGTAACCTTGGGCAAGTTATTTACTTCTATGTGCCTTTGTCCCCAAGCAGTATAATTTGGTACCGGCCTAACGTCTGGGTAGTAAACAGACACCACGCGATGCACTAACCCCGTATCTGTGGTCTCGCAGTGCAAGCTGGTGTCTGTTGAGGGCTACTGAAACGGAGATCAGCGCCGCCACATGGGCCATGTGGCTCGAGAAGGACTTTACTATTTTTATACTTTTACGTTTTACTTTTTACTTTTTTACTCATGTCGTAATTGTGCGTGTAGTTGATGCGACGAGGACGCTTTGTCGTGTTTTGCAGAGCGAGCTAAAGAGACTGTATACTCAGCTGCAGATCTACAAGACGAAGACGATGAGACAAGACAACCCACACATCTCGAAGCGACGAGGTGGTCGCAAGCAGACACATCGTCGCTTCTCACTTCAGGCGTTCCATAACAAACACAAGCTACACCACGCCAGCGCGTCGATAGGTGGTAGTGCCGGCGGAGGCGCGGGCGGCGGCGGAGGCGGCGGCAGTGGTCGCAGCGAGCACTGCAGCATTATCGGCGGCGAGACGGAGCTATCGCGGTCGCCGGAGGAGTCGGTCAACAGCGCCGAGGGAGTGTCAGTCTACGCTGAGGAAAGCGTCGCCGAAGTTAGGACGCCGTCAGTGTCGTTCAAGCCACACAAGAGCAGACATGCCAGTTAGACCAAGACCGACTGCCATATCGCACTAGCAGTAATCAGACTGTAGGGGGGCGCCGCTCTGGGATAATCTGGTCGCGATTCCATCCCCAAACGAACTGTTTGGAACGCCGAGGAATAGGCTACTGCTTGCGCACCCGAGACAGTTCGACCAATGATAATGATAATCTGGACTTCCGAGATCTGACTGTTAACGAGGTAGAGTGTGAGCTGCTCCTGTCGTAGTTGATCGCAACCAGCGACCATTTGCGTCCATTTCCATGCAGGCTGCACTGGATCGTACCAGTTAGCTTGACAATGACTCACTCCAGTGCTATGTATATATACCAATCAGTGCACTAACCCAGTACTGCTTTCGTTACCGGCAACCGGTTTAGGCGTTATTTACTGACGTCATCAGTGAGGTAAATATTCCTGTACAGTAAACGCATCATCATCATCATCATCAT
>Ga0126335_1000513_pt1 | contig 18853 bp, 20 predicted proteins | sample OlaspJWI45metaG_FD_108409 | JGI IMG/M metagenome (GOLD analysis project Ga0126335, IMG submission 108409) | Marine gutless worms symbiont microbial communities from Oahu, Hawaii - Olavius sp. 1 OAHU.JWI-45 metaG | ecosystem: Host-associated > Annelida > Digestive system > Unclassified | place... | reverse complement strand
TGGGTTTTTGTCACACTGGGACCCTTACGCTGTGATTAGCCTAGAGGCGGTTGCCTACAGTTAGCCTGGTTCATATTGTAACACAGTGGAGTGGTTCTGGTGGGACTGAAGCCTATCTCAGTGACCAACTGGCTTCCTTCAGTGCTTTGACGCCGTTGGCTGGGTCATCTGGCCTGTAAAAATCGTCCCCGAAATGACCTATAAAGTGTCGAGTGGGACATTAAACCTCTGCTCTATCTAACAGTTTTTCTATAGCTAATTACTGGAGGCCAGAGTCACATAGCTGAAAGCAGCATTTTGATTGCATGTAATCCAGGCGGAGTTGGATATATCACAGTCACAAAACACTCAGGCTGACACACGATCAGCAGTGCTGGCCCGCCAGTGCTCAGCCCTTGAAATGCAGCTGACAGAGGCCCAGCAGGCAGTACAGGATGATGCTCAGCACCAGGCTGATCTGCAAGCCCAGCTACGTACTGTTGAATCACACGCTGCTGAGCTGCGCGAACAACTTGACGAGCAGACTGATGCTGTTCACCAGCAGGAAGTCAAGATACAGGCTCAGAATGCACAGGTAGGTGCTATCAGGTGTTCTATAGCCACTGTATTACCAACCAGATGACTTTGTGAATCGTCTTAACATTCTCGAACAAGATTTTATTAATGTAAACTTGTAAGTGGTGAACTGGTGATTTCATTGTGGCATGTGTGAGATGTGGATCGTTGCAACTGATGATCAGGCGTAAGTTGTGTAATGTAGGCTGAGAGTAACATCGCACAAACAAATGGCTAAAGTAATTTGGACCACATTAAATCCACGTGGAAATTCTGGACTTCCATCTAATACAAAGTTCCTGGGTCCCCAAAGTCTCCACCCAGCCAGGACATCAGTCTGTTTAGTTGTTTTTGCACAGCGAAGCCCCATGAAGCCGCATGGCAAACATGGTGTTGATGCTTCTTGTAACAGTTATACGATGCCATTGATGGTTCTGCAATGTGTTACGCAGTTGGCTGAGTACAAGAAGAGACTTGATGAAGAACTGTCATCATCAAGTGCAGCAGAAGAGTATAAGAAGAAGATTGCTCACGACGTCGAAGTACTGCAGGAGAAAGTTAACACTTTGCTCGACACTAACGATAAACTTAACAAGTCCAAGAAAAAACTCATGTCAGAGGTAAGTGCTATAATTATACTGCTGTGTTTATTTTTTACAAATTTTATTTTTCTGATTTTTGTTGCTATGGCTCCGATTTTTTCTTGCATTTGTATTTCTGTGGTCAGATTAAGAAGCTAAAAGCATAGCACTGTTGGCATACAGGATTTTTTGTACACTGGTTAAAACCAGTGTTCTGTATACTCTGTGTGTAATATGTACTTAATTTCATTAGATTGTAGACTGTGTCTGAGAATTGATATTTGTTTATTAGTAAAACTTTATAGAAGTCCGTGTTATAACAGTTTTGTGAGACACTTAGTATTGTTTATTTGGACTAGGGATTGTTGGTCGCCTGTGAAAATTATCCCGGTGTGACACTGACAATAATTACTATGACCAAATTGATGGATTGTGTATTCTTCTAATTCACATTAAGCATCGCTGCTATGCTGGAAGTCCTTCAGCTGTCACTTGAAGTTCTGAACAGCGAGTCCAAAGCTTTTGTCCTTGAAGTTAACTAGTCCAAAACCAAGCTTCAGTACATTGGCCCAGATTCCAACTAGCCTGTGACAGTGGATGTCTATAATACACATGTAAAAATGGTCGTCTCTTTCGTGTAGAGCCTTGAGCAGTTTAGTGCATAACACACGAAGCAGTGATTCAGAGATATAGCGTTGTATAGAGGTTACATGGTTGCATATGTCAGACCTTACCAAAAATATTTGGAGATCTGGCATCACTTTAAACATGAAACTTTGCCTCTACAGTGTGTATATCTGCTGCTGTGAAAATTTGTCCCAACTAGGAATGGAAACATGAGCCTGGTAGACCGAGAGCAGAACTGTGGAGAAGGACCCTGCTCCGCTACACCTTGGCCTCCACACGGCCTGGCGGAGTGCACAGAACCACGTCACGTGGAGCCGCATTGTGAACACGGCTACACTCCAGGATGCATGCCACTGATGATGAAATTAAGCAGCATAATTTTGTACTGGCCAAATGCCATTAGATATTATGCTTTTTGGCTGGATAGGTAATGGCAGGAAATGATGGCAGCCTGTATACAGATTGATGATGTGCTGTGGTACTTGTGTTAGCTTGAAGACACCAATATTGCCTTGGAAAACCAACGAGCTCAGGTTTCTGCTTTGGAAAAGAAGCAACGAAAGTTTGATCAAAATCTTGCCGAAGAAAAAACTGTCTCTGAAAAGTAAATATGTTTTTAAATGTGCCGATAAACTTTGCACGATTTTATTTCTAGTTTATATGGGATTGCATGCTTATCTAGTTATTTTTGTGTATTAGGTAACTTTATTCAGTGTCATATGTCTTGTTTAGTATTTTGCACATAATGAAGAATGGCATTTTATAGATTTCTATGCTGGTTGAAGCCAATGAGAAAATCTGGAAAAGATAGTGTACTTATCAGTTGTGAGTATTTTTATATATGGTGCATTCAGCTGACTGGAAATCACAGCAACTACAGAACTTGTGAAACAAAAGGAAAACTGTTGTGTTGCAATGCAGATTGGCAGCTGAGCGTGATGCTGCAGAGCATGACAGTCGTGAGAAAGAGACTAAGATACTGAGTCAAGCTCGAGAGCTGGAGGAACTGAGGAACCGTCTTGGAGAAGCCGAGAGAGTTAGTCAGCAGCAGCAGGCAGAACTGAGTGAACTCATGTCATCCAAGGATGATGTCGGCAAAAATGTATGTTTTCTGTCAGCGTCAGCAAGTAGCGTAGTAATTCTCCTGTTTTATAGCTTTTCTACTGTAATGTTGTGGAGTGGTTATGGTGGGATTAAAGCTTATCTCTGTGATGAACTGGCTTATTGAGTGCTTTGACACTGTTGGTTGGGTCATCTGGCCTGTAAAATCATCCCCGAAATGACCTGTAATGTGTTGAGTGGGACATTAAGCCTCTACTCACTTACTTACTTTACATTAAGATATTACTTTTGTGTTGTTGCATATTTAGCTTCTTTTTAGTAATGAGTGATGTGGTAACGATGATGGTTATTTGTCTGAAAAGGCTGAATTTACTTTTTTGCCATAATTCTCATATTTGTTGCTTACAATTTATTTGTCATAAACAATCAAAACTTATTCACTGGCAAGCTGCATGTTTTTATGGTAAGTATAATTTGTCTCGCTTGAATTTATACTTGTTATATGCAACACAGACCAGTATAACAGCTGCTTTTCTAGGTGAACCTTGATTAGCTGGTTGCTGTGAGATTTTTGTAATAATAATATTGCTTACAGCCTTTGTGTGTGTGAATTTCAGTTTCATTGAATAGTCTCCACTTCATCTCCAGTCCACTGCATGTTGTATTTACTTTATGACTAAGTATTTTTTCATTTATATACTGTACTTGAGAATTTGTGTTAAAGTGTATTGTAGTACATTCTGAGTATGTCAGTAAGTTAGTAGTGTAAGTAGCTTGTATAGTGCTGTAAACAACATGAGCTGCCTCAAAAGCACTTCACATGAAAAGTGTCTTGTTGCACTAGTGAAATTTTGAATGGGTGTGATTTCAAATGTTATGGCTGCTTGTTGGTACAGATGCATGAGTTGGATAAGGCACGACGTGTTCTGGAGACGCAGCTGACCGAACAGCGAGCACAGATTGAAGAGCTGGAAGACGAAGTTCAGGCAAGTGAGGATGCTAAACTGAGACTCGAGGTCAACATGCAGGCAATGAAGGCACAGCTCGAACGAGACCTACAGACTAAAGACGAGCAGCACGAAGAAGGCAAACGGTCACTTGTTCGTCAGGTCTGTTTTTGTATTTGCTTTCTTAAAACGGATTTAAAATGCTGCATAGACAAACATCGGAAAAGAAATTTCTTAATCTTTTGGACCTTGACATTTCATTAATAAAAATAATTTTGTTTAGTTTGAATTTGCTGTGTCACTGGTTTATCATTATTTACAACTAGTGACGAGTCAGTAGCATATCAGTAGTATTTAGCTAGTATTCATTCAGTCTATTGTGTGGACTTGTGTGTGCTGCAGTTGCGTGACTTGGAGACGGAGCTTGATGAAGAGCGCAAACAGAGACTTGCGGCCACTGGTGCACGCAAGAAGCTCGAGGCTGACCTACGAATGTCTGCACAGCAGGTGGATATTGTGACGAAGGCTAAAGATGACATTGCTAAGCAGCTCAAGAGGGCGCAGGTCTGTGGCTTAACTTTGTTATAATTTTCTGATCTTTTTAGTTGAGGTATTCAGGTACAGCTTGACATGAAATTGAATATTGTTCGAGTGCCGTAAAGTGCACAAAAGTATGTATAAGAACTAGACCACTCGATGAATTGTCACTTGCATTTGTGTGAATAGACAATGACAATGACAGAAATATATTTGTAATGCGCACCATACCACAAGACCGATGGCACATTATATCATAATTTTAGTCGATCTTTTATCGCATTGTGTTCTCCTTCAATGTTGTGAGTTGTTTTTAGTTTCACGTTTCAACTATTGTTTTTGTTGTTTTACTATCCTATTTTATTAAAGATATATGATAATGATGATGATGATAATTAGTAAGAATAAATATGCTTTTGTGAGATAATTTTACTTAGAAATTTAACACATAATCGTCATCAGTTTTGTAACTTATGGCTTTATACATACTATTACACAGGCCTATGCCTGCAGAAACTGACAGCAGCATTGTACAATGTACAATGCACGTATCAGCACTGGATGAGGTACAAGTTTGATAGTATACACATGCAGTTGGGTGATTTAGGCAGTTATCTTTCTACACAGTATGTAACTGTGTATAGTATATGTTTTGCTCTGATAGGCGAACCTGAAGGATGCACAGTTGGAGTTGGAGGCAACACGTTCAGCACGGGAAGATGTGTCGGGATCGGCCAAAGAACTGGAGAAGAAGTACAAGGCTTTGGAAGCCGATCTTCTTCGCACACAACAGGATCTGCTGGCTTCAGAGCGGGCACGGAAGGATCTGCAAGAGGAGAAGGAAGAAATGGCAGAGGAGATACAGACTGTGACCAGGTTCTTATTTTGAGATGTTATTTGTGTGAGAGAGCTGTCATTAGGCTGCGTCAAATAGATTAGATGCGGACTGTTGCGATCAATTTTATCGGCGTCTGTCAGTCAGTCTGTCATACAGTGGGCTGAGCAAAAATGGCTGAATGGATTGATGTTCTGTTTGGAGTGTAGATTCCTAGGGACCCAAGAAACATTATATTAGATGGGGGTTCTCATCCTCCCATGGCGAGAAGGGAGGGGTTTAATGCGGCCTTGCTAAAATACTTTGGCCACTTGTTATGCTTCTGCCATATATGTAGGCATCAGAGGCATTATGTTTTCTGGCAAGCTCAGTGTTTGTCCATGATTCTGCATCAGTGACTCGTAATGCAAACTTGTATATTTTGTCGTCGATAACTCTGCTGCTAATGAATATTTTGTAATGTGATTTTGTGGTTCTTTCAAAGATATATTCAGAATCCAGTTCACATAATTTGGTCAGGATGCATCGAGATTTGACATTTTTATCCAATATTGTCTGTTGTTTACTTTTTTCCAGACACTGTGTACTGCCATAGTTTTTTATGAGTTGTTTGTGTTTTTGGATTTGTAACTTGGTTTCTAGCTTCAGTTTGATTGAGTTTTGCACCAGCCAAGTGATGGGCTAAGCAGATTGTCTCCAAGATGATCTATAATGTGTTAAAGAGCATGTTAAACTTTATTGCTACTGCTGTATTATTTTCTTACTCACTTGCTGTTTATGCAATGCAGTAGGGGACTGGCTCCGGAGGAAAAGACTCGAATAGAGGCAAAGATTTCCGAGTTGGAGGACGAGCTGTTGGATGAACAGAGTAATGGAGAACAGCTGAACGACCGTGTCCGTCGACTTAGTGCTCAGGTGCGCCAGCGACATGTACTGTTAGGCCACGTTATCGACTGCAAAGCCTGTATCGAATGTCGCCTATTGTGACCGATGATCCCGTAGTGTGGTGTGTCTGTCAGTCTGTCTGTAAAGTGGCTGTATTGGACAAAAGACATTGAGGTGTTGTTTGGGTACAGACTCTTGGGTATCCAAGGTAAATTGTGTTAGATGGGAATCCTGATTTCCCTACAGTGAGAAGGAGGGGCAGTGGGGGAAATTTTGGCAATGTATTTTATGTAGTTCAAACTGAAAAGGCCAAGAAGTGTTTGTATTTGTACAATGATTACATTATACTGTATATCATACTGAAGAACTTCTGCATCTTACAATTTTCGTAAATTATCAGACGTCACAAAAAGTTGAATGATATCTGTAAGTTATATAGGCCTATTTTTATATTTTTTGGTGAACTGTCATTAACGTATTCAACTGGTGTTGATGTTTGTCACCAGGTGGAGCAGTTAACTGCTGAGCGTGACAATGTTAACATTATTGGCAACAAAGCTGAGATGGAGCGTGCAGTGCTTGAGAGACAGAATGCCGAACTACGGACGAAACTTGCCGAGCTGGAAGCCGAGACTCGAACTCGCTTCAAGACGGCAATGAGCTCTCTTGAAGGACGCATCACCAACCTTGAAGAGCAGCTTGACACGGAGATAAAGTACTCTTTTCAAGCATTTATCTAATACATATACATACATACTTTATTTATATAGCAATTAGAATACGATATGGGTAAAGCAGCATCACTTAATCAGTGATTGTGTCAGCACGTCCACCAAGTTAGATCTATATAAATCAATAGTGATTCCAGCAGCAATCTGAGCAGGTGATAGGTGATAGCGATTGTCAAAAATTTCACGCATTTGACGTTTTCCACCGAAGTTGCTGTGCACCATATTGGATATTTCATGATGAGATCACGTTACCAATGACGAGTTGATGAAGAGGGCTGGGATGGAGGACTTATCGAATATTGTCAAAGTGAGAAGATTGACACTGGCAGGGCATATACTACGGTTACCACCAGATAGACCTGCAAGAGTGGCTATGCAGTGGGTACCTGATGGAGGCAAGAGGACGTCCAAGTAAGACCTGCGACAGACATTCCATGAAGATTTGCAGAAGATGAGAGTCAGCTGGATTGGTGTTCGCAGTAGTCACCGCCATGAAACTGCCACCGTCAGTCATATTTTCCTAAGGTGCCGCCAGTCATATTTGTGTGACTGAATCGCTACTGCCAGTCCAAGTCAGTCATATTTCAGCAATAAATTAAGGAAACTAGGTCTGTCCATAGACAACAGTAAGTCTGTGGACAGACCTGTTCTCAATTGTGACTCCATTGCAGTTTTTAAGTCCAGGCTAAAGACATTCCTCTTCTCCCAGGCTTTCTCTTCTTTCTCTGCTCACTAACACACTGCCTGCCCCCATCGCCTCTGAAGTTACGACCTTACGGTGCTATACAAATCTGTTTATTATTATTATTATTATGTAAGTGAAATAAAATAAAATAAATTAACTTTAGGTTAATTTTGGCGAGATTGTATGGTCAGACCAGCCCTATTACTCTTTGGCTGACTACGTAGGCGTAGCTACAAATTGGGCAGATAGGTAAGTAGGCATAACTATGAAACCACACACACTGACACGCACTTGGTTTAGGATGATTTATATAGCACTAAAGGAGGTCTCCTGTCTGTCTAAGTGCTGAGTTGGGGGCCCCCGGGTGTGAGAACCTCACCTTGTGATGGTACCAGGTTATTCACTCCGGCGCTGGTTTCTCCCATACGCGAGGAGAATCACCAACAATATGCAGTCCAACCAGTCAGCTCCATCCCCCCCCCAAATCACCTATGGGAACCACGGGAGCGTCAGGGGCTGATGTGGCTGGCACGGACCGCACTCAACCAGGCCATGGTCTCCGCCCACCTAGCTCAAGTGGTGACGGCGTGCCTCTCTAGACAGATCCCCTTTTGTCACCGGCGACAATCTCTGGATGTACTGACAGAACCTTGAGCTTGAGTGGGCCACCAGTCACAGGCATTTCTGGCCTGTATGCGTCACCTGTGCAGCTCACAGGTCTGCTCCTACGGCAGACCTGGGCCACCTCTACCTACCACCACAGACTGGCAACACACTTCACACACCAGTAGCCACCAGCTTCACAGTTCCCACACCAGCCCAACCAGCTCCTACGCAGCGGGCTGGTACACAAAACCAGATTCCTACACTTGTAGGACAACCACAACATCAGATTCGTACACTGTACATGGCGTAAAATACTTTGACTGATGAGTTCTTATGCATTAGTTAGGCTAAGAACTACAGCAATGGCAATAAACTCCACTTTAGAGGTCACTGATTGCTTCTACCATTTAGGTAAAGCTAGTCATTGAAAACGATTTAGGCACCGCCGTCATTCAGTCACATTTTTTAGCCACCACCATATTCAATCCCTAGGTCGACTTCAAGTCGCCAGTCACTTCATATTTTACCAAAGTCAGTTGTATTTTATTTGCTGACTGACTCCGGTGACTGGTTCACAGAGTGGCCAGTGGTTGGAGTCGGTGGAAAAGCCTCGTTGCCCAATATTCCAGCAGGAATGGGAGGATTTGAGTAAGTTAGAGCACAGAAAATTGTCACTAAGTGCTGCAGTTGAACAGAAACGTCTTGAATGGGTGGAATGTAGTTTCTTTTACATGTTATTCTCTCTGTCATTTTGTGCAGTAGTCAACGTGTGATTTGCTGTTTAGAGAAATTTCTGTCAATATTTTTATGCCAGTTGCTTAAAACTTGTCATTGTATTACAGGGACCGGCAGGCTACTGCAAAGGCAAACCGCAAGCTAGAGAAGAAAGCAAAAGAACTTCAGCTACAAGCAGAAGATGAAAAGCGGCTGTCTGAGCAGAGCAAAGAACAGGTTCACTGGTTTCAGATATAACGGCTGAATACATTGATAGCAGTGCTAAGTACTATAACTTTCTTTCTTTCATAACTGGGTGCCAGTTATGCTGCGAGCAGGTATTGTTTTTTAGGTGTCTGTATGTCTGCCTGTCTGTGCTTCTGGGTCTCTCTGTCTATACAAAATCTCGAAAACTACTGATCAGAAATTGATGTAACCTGGTAGGAATATGTGCCACAGTGAACGCTGGAAGTGTTGGAAGTTGGTGAAATTTGACGTTGACCTTTCACCTTGAGATTTATTTTCGGGTTTTTTCATATTGCTTGTTATCTCATCAAGGGTTAGAAGTTTTGAATGCCTTAACCTAGTAATTTCATTTTTGATGTGAAGGTACATTTTCAGAATATCTAAGTCACCTTCAAGTTTCAAGGTCATGGGGTTAATACAAGGTCATGATAGCAAAAAAGCGGCCGGCGCACAGAAATTTGCTTTTCTCGGACACATTTTAATTAAATTTTCAGATGTAATAATATAAGAAACAACTTCAGTTACAGTTGCGATACTACATGTATTTGGGTTCCATTGAGTACATGAAATTTGGGTCGACGATCCTATAGCATGATGTGTCTGTCTGTAAGTCTTTCTGTTTGTCACATGCTTGCACCCTGCAAAAATGGCTCAACTGTTGAGGTCCTGTGTGGTATGGAAACTCTTGGGCCCCGAGGAACATTTTATTTGATGGTTGTTGCAATCCCCTCATGGCGAGAGGAAGGGGAGGAGATTCAGTGCAGCCATCACCAAATTACTTTGGCATCTTGTCAGTTTAGTTGAACCAGCAGAATTCAGTAACATGTTGAGATGCTGTTTGTATATGACAGACGGACAAGATGGGTACAAGAGTGAAGCAGTTAAAGAGGCAGTTGGACGAGGCTGAAGAAGAATGTGCTCGACAGACTGCACTCAAACGCAAAGCACAGCGTGACCTTGAAGAGAAAGTGGAACATTGTGAACGGCTAACACATGACAACGAACAGCTAAACGAACAGTTACGAAGTCGATCGCGGGGCACTGGAGCAGACAGACAGAGGTATGTGGTATCAGCAGTTTAAGAATGTGATAGCCTTGTAATACTTTGTAACACATAACGGGGTCAGTGAAATTGTGGAATAATTGACATTGAGCATGTGGCTTAATTGCTCATTCACTTACTCCACTAAACGGAGATAATGCACTTAGTTCACTATGACTTGCAAGATGATGCTACTAGAGCTAGTCAACAGCACTTTCTCCACTGTTGCATGTAACGGAGGTCCCTTTTTGCTATGCATGGGTAATGCCAACTGCCAAATGTCACATACTCCACTGTTGCACTGACCCCCTCACATTTCCCCAGCATAGCTCTGGCTCCCGGATGATTAAATTTAACTAACTGATTTATTGGATGATTGGGTGGGAAATTGATAATGGTGGGAAGTTAATTCAGTAGTGCATGAAACACTGTGGGCACCGAATGCATGCGTCTCCGAAGCTATGCTGAGGATCACGTGAGAACCAGTCACCTTACGTGTTTGAAAGCTGCCATCAGACTTTGTTACGACATTTACTCGAGCTATTTTTAAATGGATGTTTAGTGCTGTATATCTATTATTGCAGCAAAAGTAAACATAAGGATAAAGAAAAGGATAAAGACAAGTATGTTATAGTGACGACGATGCATGACAGATGATGTTCACGTGCTTTAGTTATGTCATTTGCATGTGTGATATTACTAATCAGTCAGGATGGTGATAATACTACAATTTGTGAGGTTAATGTTTCCCGACCATTTGCTATTGCTGCCAACCATATGTTCTATATTGTGTGTCTGATATGAGTACTGTTGAAGAGTTAATGCCATCTCTAACCTTCAGCATTTTTGCTTCCTGTAGACTAGGCTATAATTACATTACTATACTGCACCCTTACTGTTCACGCCATGCTTTTGGCTTGTGTGATTTACTTGGAACTAATAACTTTCGAGTACTACCTTAGTGAATAGTGATACTACCATTACTACCTGAAAGCACCTGCTTTCTTTGCTATCGTGATTCAGTCTCCAGTGATTTGTTGTTTTCGTTTGACTCTGCCACTATATGCAATTTTGCGCTCTGCTTACTTGGTTGTTTTTCTCTGCGCAGCAGCGTAATTAGAGTAATAAGGACTATTGAAACTGGTAACACTATCGTTTTTGAAATGACACGTGTTACGGTTAGTTGACCCATGCTGTGTTATATATAAGTAATGCTGTTGTCGGCAGCAATTTTAAGGCAAGCTTGTTCTGTGTATGTTGTTTATCTGTGCTAGTAGATTTGCATGATTATTATTATATACATTTATATGTATATAATAATATATGAATATACATTCATATATATAATAAATATAGTATATGCAGTCTTTGATAATTATCTCTGCCAAGGAGCTGATGTTTTATTCAGCATTTCAGTTTTTATTTCAGTGGTGTTCTTGTTAAATTGATTTTGCAAGTTCCGTCTGTCTGATTTATTAAATGGCCTAATGTGGTCACATGCATGAAATTTGCAGTTAATGTAATTACTGATATGGCCTGATGGTCTGTTATGGTTGTTAAATTCAGTAAAATATCTGCATCTTTATCTCACAATCCATAACGGCAAGTGGTATTATTAGTTTGTGGTTATTATAACATTATGCCGTCTTAATAAATAAAGCCATTAAGATATACCATTAATGGTGATCCTAATGTGTACATGTACATGCTGGATGATCCACCCATTTCCCTGTTATTGACATGCAGTTATTGTTCAGTCATTATAATCTACGTCAATTGAGTGCTGTTTTTGTGTTCAGTATATTAGCCGGAGGATGTCACAAGGTTATTTAGTTGTCGTTACCAGTGCAGTTTATTATCCAAAAAACTGTCTCCAAAATTATGTATTATCGATATTTATGTGTAGAGTAGGACATATTACACTCTGCTTACTTAGTACTTGTTTTGCAGTCATAAGTCTGGTAGTTTGGTACTATTCATCTGTTGTCTGTGTGCTGTAGGGCAGCACGAGCGGCCCGTGCTTCGCGTGCTGTTGCATCCCCAGGCCGAGAAAATGGTTCACACGTGGACGAAGTGGTGGACGGTGATAATACAACTGCTGATTCCACGGAACAGAAGGATTAGAAGACATCATACTGAGCAGAATATGATTCTTGTGACATTTGCAGTCGACGACTTGTCTCATCTAGACTGGTTTTCTCCTCGATCCAGTGGGACCTTGAAATAATCAAAACTTTTACAAAGTTACATTTACGTAATGATGCATTTCCAGAGTTTAAATCGTCCCCAAAATGACCTATAGTAATGTGTCGAGTGGGACGTTAAGCCTCTTCTCACTCACTTAAGAGTTTTCAGAGAATGATTAATGAAACTTTGTTTTAAAGCAGTTCTTGTATTAGAATTGTGATAAAAGATTTCACATTTTGCAAGTTTTTGGTTGCTCTGCTGAATTGTAATCGTAATCATTACCTGCTGAAATGGCCTTCAGACTGTATGCTGTTGTGCGCTCATTTTTGTTGAATTTCTAGGTTTTATAGAATATTGGAAGAAACCTCTACAGAAACAGTGTCAAAATCAGGCTGTAGCAGGCGTGTTAATCCATGCAGGGGAGCTTTTAATGTCACCAGTTGAACTGCAGTTTGTATGTATGCTTTGAATCTAGTGTCAAGCGGATTATGCATTTTCTCAAGATGTGTTTTCTGATGCTTATTTTATTTGCCGCCATATCATCACCATATCTGTAAATGTTAACATTTTGAGAAATACGAGTATTTAGATGGAAACATTTTTTGTGAAATTTATATCCCCTGTGACATCTTGCAAGCTTCTTTGTTACGTCAGTATTAAGTTTCACTTTGCCAGCCGTTTTCTTTTTTGCTTTAATAAGTATTATGTTGCAATGCAGTCAGCTGTTTTTTTTCTTTGTATGTTTGTAATTCTTGCCATATGTACATGTACATTTAACAATTCTTTTGTGTTGTGCATGATGTTTATATTTAATGTTTGTAGTCTAGAGCTGCTATAAGTGGGCTTGTGTCAGTAATTTTTGATTATTAACTTGTGATGAAAATGTGAAGGGTCATTCTTTTCACTGCAAGCACTTGTTATTTATAACTGACAAGTACCACGTAATGATAGATAGTTGAACAACGGAAAGACTATCCTTCCCTGGCTAGTCACGTTCCCCACCCTGCTACACCAGTGTCTGTTGACTCGAGTTTGCTTGAATTTTTGCGCTATACAAATTTTGTAATAATAATGTTAGTCAGCGTTACAGCATCCTGAATATGCAGCTACGGTTAACATGAATATCGTAGCAGCAGTATTGATGCTCTCCATGAATGTTGCATTGGATGCATCTTATGCTATTTATTGTAGCTTTTCTGATTTTGTGCAGCTGACGTCTTTCAGCATTGTGTCTGGCCGTCGGGCAACACAAAATGACCAGTGCTATTTTGACGCGATTTTTTTACTGCGTCCGGTTACTGGTATTTTGTACGTCCACAAGCGAGTATGTGACCAAAGTGCTAGTAGTTAGTATGGCGTTTCGATGTTTTTATGTCAGCTTCGATGTGCGTGTTGATATCGGTGTCTGCTTGTTGTAAGAATATGTGTTCTCGTTGATCGAGTTGTGCCACTTCTGTCACAAGTTTCTTGTAGTTTTGTTTTGAAGAGTTTTCTGCGTTCATACTATAGTTATAGCCATTACGAAATTTTGTTTCGTAATCTGTTCTTGAAATCAAACTCCATAGGTCTGAGATTTAGTGTACGTGGAAAGTGTACTGTACACTTAGAGTTATTTGCATCAAGCAGTTGTGTGTTATTTTGAGAAATGTCATGTTTAAGTGATTTAAAGTACATGCTGTTGCCTATTATCTTATATGCATTTTGTGTAGGAGAAATTAGTTGAATTCTGTCTCTGTAATATGTAGTGTGTGATAAGGCCACGTTAGTGCTAATGAAGGTTAAGCAACTTGTGTTAAGTGGATTTTTTTGCGGTATTATTATATCATCTAGTCTTATCTAACAATAAGGGTTAGTTTTCATTGACTCACTGGTGAGTCAGTGTTGTATGCTTTTTGGATGATTACAGCTAGTTGTTTAGCAGTTCTTACAGCCAAACAAGGGCATGATTGTTTAGGTTTATGCTTGGATAATATGTGATTGTTATATGTTTCCTGATTGCTTTGTGTCTGGTTGTCCATATCAATGCATTAATGTTGAATGGTAGACGAAATGACATGCTTAAATGTCACTACCTCTTCATTCTCTAGTTGTATGAGTTTAATGTGTCTCATATGCCGAGTTAATTCAGTTGCAACTTGTGACGTAAAGATTTGTCTGGTCACTGTTCATTGATATGTCCATTAGTCGGTAGTTGGTTACTCTGATGTTATCTATGCAACGGATGTCGTGCTGTGTCTCGCTGTTATGCAGTCCAGAGTTATATAACTTTGTCAAACAGTTGCTCATGTGATGTACATGCAGCGTACGAATGTTGGTGCTGCTGCTGCTGCTATTTTGCCATTTTCTCATCCAGTTCTCTGTTTAGCCTTCACTTCCTTATAACATTATCAGGATAATATTTATTCTTAGGAAAAGAGTGATAATAGCTCGGTGATTAAGTATTGCACTTGGGTGACAATTTGCAGTTTTGCAACAATGTAACTGATATATTGGATAGAGCTTTTGGTCAAAATTGCTGCACTTCTGCAGCAGACTTTACAGGCATGGTAGGTACCGTACTCCATCAGGAGCGTAGGCGACCTCATGAACAATCATGTTCAGGGAGAAGTTTTTGTCTCTGTCTCAGTGATGAGCTTCCCAATCCCTTCCACACGACCCAATGCGGAGCAGTCTGTTTTTGTGATGATCTAGGCAATAGATGCTGCGATTCCACCATCCAACCATGCCGGCTCATACAACCACCGACAGGCATACAAGTCTTTGAATTTCAGAGTGCACAGCGATAGAATGCATTATTTTTGCCGAAAACAACGAATTTTCTGTCTGCCAGATTTCGTGGCAGTGGCACAATGTGTTGTAGTCATTTGACAAAATACTGTTTATAGCTGGACATACCGTACATTGTCTTATGTGTAGGTGTGAAACTGGGCACTTTATTACCCCGGTACTGAAAGTTTGTTACACCTTCTGTTAGATTAAATATTGTCGTAAGTTTAGTCATACTGAGAGAGTTGTTGTGTTTTGTATGGTAACAGTGCTGTAAGGAACATGTCTTTTTTAGTGGATGTCCATGTCGCTGATCGCTAGCCTTGTGTACAGAATATGTTGTCCTTCATGTTGCATTTAGCAGAGAAATATATTCTGGTCGGCAACAGCAAGTTTCATGTTTAGAACTTGGAGTCAGTAATTTGACATGTGACGTGTCTTGTGTCATATTGAAATAAACGTGAGGTAATTACTCCAGAGTGAATGTTTCTTGGTGATTTGATTGCTGGACATTTGTCATTTCAGTCTATTGTAACATGGTGGAGTGGTCCTGGTGGGATTGAAGCCTCTCTGAGTGGCCAGCTGTCTTCCTTCAGTCCTCTGACACTGTTGGTTGGGTCATCTGACCTGTAAATATCGCCCCGAAATGGTCAGGACATATAATGTGTCGAGTGTACGTTGAGCCTCATTATCGTTTGATTGTCGTTTTGTGCTCAGAACAAGCGGATGCGTGACAGAGTGCAGCACATTACATTACATTACATAGCAGTTTTTAAGGCAGCCCCAAAACAACTGCTAGGACCACCATGGCGAGAACAGTCTGAAACTACAATACAATGTCCCGTATGATTGCCGAAATAGGTAAGTTTTCAGTTTTCTTCGAAACGCTGGTAGTGATTGTACTGTAGTAATATCGTCAAGCTTGTTAGAAACAGATGTTGAGAAAGCCGGCAGTCAGCTGATGATGTTGACAGAGGACCGAGGAAACTCCTGGCGTCGCACTTGCTGCTGTTGCCGGATAGGCTGCCACAGCCGGTAACTAATATAGTCTTGAACAGCACGAGGTGGCGTGACGTCATATCGCCGAAGTGACATCTCAACAAACGGATCCAAAAACTAAGAATATGCAGAACGTTCAGTAGTGAAACCAGTGAACTACGGAACAGAATGCGCATCTGGTCGCACACAGTGACGACGTCATTGAGCTGGACGAAATGAATGAAATGTCAAGGAACATCTGCCCATATGAAACGGTCACACGATACAAAAAAGAAATAGATTGATACGCTGATGTCGCTCAGTGATTTCACCAACGGAAATCATAGTAGAAGCTGCATGACAACCGCTGTTCAGTAATCACTTAAATCGACCTTCGACAGATGGTTCTGGCGTCATTTTGAAAATGTACACAGGCCTATCGAGATGTCGTATTAAATTAAATAAGCGATTTTTTGTTTGTCCATCAGCAGATAGTATCTTGGACATCCATGTTGCTTTAAACTTGCTGTCCACACAAAATCTCGAAAACTACTGATCAGGATCAAAAACTGATGTAACTTAGTAGTTATATGTCCCATGGTGAACACTAGAAGTGGTTGGAAATTGGTATCATTTGACCTTGGCCGTTGACCTTGAGAGCTATTTTAGTATTTTTCATATACCATACATATCCACCGTTGGGAGTTTCAGATGTCTTAGCCTAGCAATTTTATTTTCGGTGTAAAGTATGGTGTAAAGGTACATTTTAGAATATCTAGGTCACTTTCGAGTTTCAAGGTCATGGGGTTAATATCAAGGTCACAACAACGAAAAAGCGGCCGCGCGCAGGTATATGCTCCCCTCGGACACAGTTTAATTTTTTTTGCTTAGCTAACTATTAAGTCGTTACCATCTCTGCTTAGACTTAGATGAAACAATTAACTTAAGTTTACAGTAAGCGAAAAAAGGAAGCTCGTAGTGTGTCAAACAAATTGTGGCTTCACGGTACTGTGCCAGTGTGAACACTGAACAGCCAGGACTCACGACGTCGACAAAGTACCGTAGGTTAAATGTTATAACGACAGCTGTTTGCTATCGACCTGGTGTTGACGCGTGCTGCTCTAATATTAGGCTACTGCGTTATATGGGGTTTACGCCAGTCAACTGATGTTTTTACCTACATAGGTTACACGTCATGTCAATAATATTTCACCAGAATGTCGATTGAACGTCGCATTAATAAACCGCCAATTTTCGGCTATAGGTTATAATAGCGGTCGTGGCTGATATATACAGCATAGGCTACAGGTAGTGAGAGACTTTGTATCTGTTATAAACAGCGGAGAAGAAAAATCTTGTCGCGGAAATGTCACCATGGCGTGCTCGTGAGTAAGCCAACAAGAAAATAATTAAGTAAACCTACAGCAAGAAGCCAAAGTAATTTGGCGAAGGTCTCATCGAATGCACCGCACACATTGCGCATGCTGCAATAAGTCTTTAGCTTCAGCCGTTCCGGAGATACGAGGGGTCCCCAAATTCAAAAGTAGGTCACGTGACCCCACCCCTATGACCTACTTTTGCATAGTATTCATTAGGGCCTCAACCCCTCTATCATCATGATGCGTCGATCTGACAACGGAGGGCCAGCCGAGCTGGAACATTGTCAGCGAGTCGTGCGATGTGGCCAAAAGCTGCTGTGCGTCGGCGGGTGATCTGCTCTGCCAGTGGGCCAATGCCGGCATGAGACAGTATAACTGTATAATGAATTAGTTATATGTTGATGCTTGCGAACCCCGAGGATTTGCCGGAAACATTTCAAGTAGAAGGCCTGTAGTGTCTTCATATCAGTGACGCGGAGAGTGCAAGTCTCGGAAGCATACCGAAGTTAACGGATACGGCTGCAGGACAAGGGCCAGAGCCCAGATTCTGTAGTTTTGTCTTGGCCCATGAGACATGTAAACATTAAAAAACCAACCCATCTATAGGCACAACTTCAAGTCTTTAGCTTTAGTTTCTCTGGAGATACGTGGGGGGTCTCAAAATTCAAAAATAGGTCACGTGACCTGCCGCCCGACTCCCTATGACCTACTTTTGCACTTTTTTCTTTAGGGCCCCCAACCCTCTATACGCATATAAAATTTCAAGTCTCTAGCTTCAGCCGTTCCCGAGATATGTATCGGGTCCAAAATTTTCCCCAACTCCTCCTCCTCCCTTTAGCTGTGGTAGGATCAGGATTCCCGTGTAACAAAATGTTTACTCCAAACAGGATCTCGATCCGTTCAGCTGTTTTTGCACAGTAAAGCCGAGTTGAGCCGCGTGACAGACAGACTGATGGACAGACACCGCGCACATCGGTAGCAATAGGCTGCATCTCATGCTTTCGATGCAGCCTAATAATACATCCATGTTATTTATGTTTTTCATTACTTTCGGCGATCTCTCTATTTTACAAGTATAAGAGTTCCACGATATAACCGAACAATCGAACATGTTACGACTACCATAGAGTTCCACGATATAACCGAACAATCGAACATGTTACGACTACCATCTTACAAACATTTTACAACCAAGTGTGTATCATGAAAATGAACCATGGTTGTACCATGGTTGACCATGGTAGTCGAACCACGTTTTATTACCATGGTGCAAGGTTGTGCCATAGTAAAGTAACGATGGCTGTACCATGGCTGAACCATGGTAGTCGTGGTACAACCATGGTAGTAGAACCGTAGTTCATTTACCATGTCGTCGTCGTCGTCGTCGTTAACGCGTAGTCGGCTGGGACCGTAGCGTCGCTCTCGAGTGACCGCGACCGATGGCTTGCCTCCACAGAGTCGCAATGGGAACGTTGTTGTCACGACGGAGT